>ERZ808246.1024-NODE-1024-length-21435-cov-2.999953_pt1 | contig 21435 bp, 20 predicted proteins | sample MGYA00521083_ERZ808246 | MGnify/ENA primary metagenome ERZ808246 (study PRJEB31516, sample SAMN03275577) | gut metagenome | biome: mammalia-associated habitat; material: feces | host: Papio cynocephalus | place: Kenya | collected 2012-07-07 ... | reverse complement strand
TATATGATAATTTTGATTTACACGATATAGCAGATAACACATCAAAAGAAGAAGAGATAAATGATTATTTATATACCAAAAATTATGAATATGATGATAAAGATTTAGACATTTAAAAAACGAGCTACGGCTCGTTTTATAGTGAAAGTTCATTATCTATAGTTAATTCTCCTATATTAATAAATTCTTTCATTACTTGTTTAATACCATCATCACTTTTATACCAGTCATTTTTGCTAATATTTCTACCATCAACAACTCCATAAAAATCGCATTTTTCAATTGGAAAATTATGTTTTTTTGCATTCATAAACCATCTTCTTGCAACAAAATCCTTTGCTACTCTTAATATTCTTGTATAGTCATTTATATTAACTAATTTGTTTATATTTTTTAATATTTCTGGATTAGTAATATACTTGTTATCTATAATCACTCTATTGTTTATATTTTCTTTCTTTAGATAGTCAATTAATATATTAGCACTGCTTCTATCAGAATTTTGATGACTTTCACAAATTATGAATAAAGTGTTTTTATCGATTATATTTTTATTAAACATTATTTGCAAATCTTTTGCCAATTGTTCTTCAGCCCAATCGGCATTTATTATTAATAAATCATAATGAGATAATTCATTAATATTTTTACCAACAAATATAAAATCAGTAATATCTTTAATAGTATTCATTTTTAGCACCTTCTTTGATAAAATATATTTGACTATAATTCCATTATAGTAACACACTACGCTATTGGCAAAGCCAATAACGGTGTGCAAAGGGAAAATCCCTTTTGAAACCCATACAACATAATTTTAGCAAGGCATTAAAGCCAAGCAAAATTATGTTTTTTTATTTTCAAATTTTCGTAATGAAAATAAAAGAAAAGCCTATCGCCACTTTCACTTGCAAGCAAGCAAAACGTGCCACGGCTTTTAAGATATTACATTTTCATTGAAGAACTATGTTGTGTTAATTGTTCTTCTGAATTATTATATCTTACACCATCTATTTCAACATTTTTTGCTCGTTGTTGTTCTATATATTTTTTCATTTCTTCTAAATTGACTTGCAACATATTACCAACATCCATAGGTAAATAGTCTTTAAAGTTTTCATATAATTCAACAAAATCTTGATATGATTTTTCTCTTTCTACAAAACTATTACATAAAGCAGCCTGTTGTTGCCAACTATTCATAATTGTATTAAAACCTAACATAATAAAATCTCTATATTTTTCTGCATTATGGCTTTGAATACCTTGCAATATACTATAAAAACTATTTGAATTTATCAATGCTACTATATCATCTTTAGTTTCCCCAATTTGTGCATTCGTTGTTGGATTATTAGGACCTTGTGACTTTGAATTTCTCATAGTTAATGAAATAATTTTATCTACTAATATTGATAATTCTGTTTCTAGTCTAACATTGGTATCATAATATTGACTACCTATCGCATTTTCTATTTGTTGTTTAATTTTTAGTAATTCAGTTAAATCATTAGCGTTAACAATTTTCTGATGTAATTCATCAACATTTACTTCAATCATTGAAAATTGATTATAATTTGTTGTAAATTGATCACTATATGTATTATCAACTATACTTGTCATATTAGTTGCTGAAATAGAACTTGGAGCTGTCTCAGATATTACCTTTTCATAAAACAAATCTATATCTTTTATATCATCATATTTTTTCATTAAATCAGTTGCATATTTACTTGCAGATAGTTTATGTATTAATTCAGTTAATTGCTTTAATGCTTTTCTTATCTCTTCTTTTTCTAACATTATTTTACTAGAATTTATGTTAGATACTGCACCAGAAGTTAAATAAGAAAATCTTCTTTGCAATTCATTGTATCTCTTTTTGCAAGCATTTATTAATCCATCAATTTTATTCATATCATCTAGTTTTGTATTAATATTATTCATAAGATTATTTAAATCAGCAGTTGAATTATTTTGTTTCACTTCTTGTGGTGTAGATTTCTTTGCTTTTTCATTTTTCAATTCTTCCATTAACTTTGGTGTTAGATTAATTAAAGAATTTACAATATTTTGATTATATGAATTTATCATACTAGTAATTTTTTCTTCTCTAGCCATAAAATAACTATAATACTCATCTTGTGAATGAAAATCACTAGCAATCTTACTTGCTAAATCTTTAAAATCGCTATCTAAAGAAATATCAATACTTCTTAAACTCTTTAATCTTTCTATTAAACTATTTTGTATCAATTCATAATCACTATTAGTTTGAAGTTTTTTCAATTCTTCTTTTATTATTTCTTGAACTTGATTTAAAAATTGAGTTTCTAGTGAATTAAAAGAAAATGTTTCAATACTTGCTTTTATCTGTTCTAAAAGTCTGGAATTTTCACTAGCATTAGGCAAAATTAATTTTCCATCTAAATCGAGCATTTTATAAACTTGCATTCTTATTTCTTTGTTTAAATTACTAGAATTGTTTAAAACTATTTCAAATATTTTAGTTGCTTCGTTTTCCATAATTACCTCCAAAGTATTCGTATAATTACACATACCTATAATAATTATATCATTAAATTTACTAATTTTTATTATTTTAATTAATTTTACAAGCAATTTTACATTATTTTTGTTAAAAATCTATAATTTTATGTTATACTTGTAATAGTTAGTAATTATTACTACCTAAATATTTGTGCCTAGTGGTTGTTGTACTTCCACCAAAAGGGCTCCATTGAGGTTAATACTCGCACACTTAAATACTAGTGTGTGAGTTTTTTTATACTTTCCCCGTCTCTAGCATGGCAAGTATATAGAATTCTATAAATAAATAAGTTCATAGTATTTGATATTATGGGCTTTTTTCATTGTAAAGGAGGGATAAATTGTTATGAAAACGACCATAGAAACTTTAACTTTTCCTTGTGAAATAATAGATAAAATAAAAATTAAAACCAGTTTTAAAAATTTAAGTATTAGATTTGTAAATGGTCATATAATTAAATTTAACAAAACTAATTTAAGTATTCGTGAACCACATAAGATTATTATAAGTAATAGTTATAATACTTTAGTTGCTCTACTTTATGATGACACAAATAAAATATACATACCAAACGATAATGCTGTTATTACATTATCAAAATTCATTCAAATAATTAATACTATGAACAAGCAATTAAGTAAAAAACAGAAATTACATAAAATCGACTAAATTTAACATAAAATAACACGAATTTGACACGATATTGTAATGACTTTTACAAACGAAGTATGATACTATAGTATCCTAGGTTATAATTCTAGGTATTGCGTTAAGGCAATATAAGTTTTTATTCTAAATAAACACAAAGGAAATTCATTCTTTTGTGTTTTTTTTGTAAAGGAGATGATAATAAATGAATGAAAACAAAAAAGTAATCGTAGGACTTTATCCTCGTGTTTCAACTGAAGATCAATCAAGATTTGGACATAGTTTAGACGAACAAGAATGCAGAATGAAACAGTTATGTGAGTTTAAGAACTACGAAATATTCAAAGTATATCGCGAAGAAGGAGTTTCTGCTAAAAACACCAATAGACCAAAGTTTCAAGAAATGATTGAAGATGTTAAACAAGGAAAAATTAACAAGATTATTATTTTTAAACTAGATAGATTAACTCGATCTATTCAAGACTTAGAAAACATATGTAAATTTCTTGATAAATATAATTGTGGTTTAGAAAGCATTAGTGAAGAAATTAATACATCAAGTGCTAATGGAAAGTTTTTTGTGAGAATGATAACGATTTTAGCACAACTTGAAATTGAAAGAACTAGTGAAAGAACAAAAGTCGGTTTAGTGGGTGCTATTAAACAAGGTCATATTTCAGGACGACCACCACTAGGCTATGTCAAAAAAAATGGTAGTAAAAAAATATTTATTGATGAGGTACAAGCAGATGTTGTTAGAAGAATATTTAAATTATATTTAGATGGTATGTCAGTTTGCTCTATTTGTAAATTATTTAAAGAAGAAAATGTTTTAAATAGAAGATGGCCTACAACTACTGTTGATAAAATACTTTCAAATCAATTATATATTGGTAATAGCGAATATGGAAAAAGAACTAACAATGAAATACAAATATTTGAAAATGTTGTACCAGCAATTATAGATAAGACAACTTTTGATATGGTACAAAAAAGAAAAGAAAAAAACTTGAAAAACTTTAAAAGAAAAGCAACATATATATTTATGCAAAAAATTATATGTCCCAAATGCAATAAAGTTATGGGTGGCACTTCTAGTACAAGCAAAAATAAAGAAAAACATTTATATTACAAATGTAATTGTTGCAAAACTAGAATTAATGAAAAGAAAATAGAAAAAGAACTTATGAAATTTTTAAATGATATGTTAGATTTTTTCTTGATAATTGATAACTCTTTTAAGCCAACTCTAAATAAAGATGTAGAAAATGAAATTAAAAAATATTTAACTATGAAAGAAGATATTAATAATAAAATAACAAGAATTAAAACTGCTTTTATAGATGCTATTATAGATGCAAATATATTTCAAGAAGAATTGAACGAATTACAAAGAGAATTAAAAAATGTTGAAATTAAACTTAATGAACTAGAAGAAACAAAAAGAAATATTGAATACAAACAAGATATAGAAACAATATTTAATATCAAAGAAATAGAAAAAATGAAAATGAAATCAGAATATGTAAAAAATCATAACCTTTGGAAAAAATTAGATAGAAGTCAAAAATATTATATTATAAACAAATATATTGATGAAATTAAAATTGATATAGATAAAAACTATAATGTTTCCATTAATGATATTATTTTTAATAAAAACGAAATAGAAAATATTGGTTATATGTTTAGAAGTGATTGTTTCGATATGATAATAAATATTGATGAGAGAGATGCTATATTATCTAATTATAAAAACGGATTTAAAACACAAGAATACATCAAATCATTAAGAGAGTTTTATAACGTTAAGGAAACTACTATACAAGCTGACTTATTTAATATTAATGAATATGACAAAGATAACATTATACAAATTATTCCACAAGAAAGAAAAACAAAGTTTGAAAAAAACAAATTTACTATATTAGAAATTGAGGTATAAATTAATACTTCAATTTTTTTTAATTCAAAGAATATAAGGGGGGTTATATAAATGAATTATTTTTTTAAATATCTACTACCACAATTAATGGAGTATTTTAATAATGACAAAGAGTCTATAAAGGAATTCTTACCAAAAGTTATTGAAGAAAAATGCTCTACTTTATTGTTGGAAAATGACAAAGAAATTAATAATAAAAATGAAAACAAAGAATAAGAACTTAAAGCAATTTTAAGATGAAAAAAGCACCTATTTTTATATAAGTGCATATCATTTTTCCTTATTAAATAAGTAAACTAAATACAAAGTGCATATCTTTTGCATATTATTATACTCATTTTCGCAAGTGCGGAAATAAATTTGCACCTCTTTAAATAAGTGTTAAACCTTATGAAATAAGGGTTTTAACTTATTAGAGGTGCTTATCCCATATCCTGTTGAAATTAAATATGAAACAAAATCAAAAGTTATAAATTAATGTTTTTATTATTCAACTCGATTTTTATCTCCTCAATTATGTGTCCTATATTACCTTCTCCAGCATATTTATTCATATCAAAAAAGTTATCGTTTATATCAACCCATTCAAGTTTATTAACTTCTTCAACTAAGCATACATCTTTATTCAATATACCATAATATACTTCAATTGATTTACCCATAGTGACATATTCAATATTCATAAAATGAATCAAGGAAATATCATCACAGTTAATATTTGTTTCTTCCCGCAACTCTCTATACGCTTCATTTAATCCATCATTTTCTTTATCAATTTTTCCACCAACTAAATTAAACATTCCTTTGTAAGGTTCTTTCGTCCTTTTACACATTAAAGTTCTATTTAAGTCTTTTTCAAAAACCACTATTACATTATATTTTTTCATTCTAACACCTCTATATTATTATAACATATCAACGATTAAATTTGATGTTTTTTACAACTTTTTTTAAATATTCTTGATATGACTGATCTTCGCAAAAAACAAAACAGCCCTTTGACCCTCTAGTCAATAAAACACGATAAGCATTTTTTATCAAAGTATCAACCTGTTTTTGTGCCTCAATATTATTTTCTTTAAACATTTTCTTTATCCCTTTAAACGAAGGATCAGCCGTACCATGAAAATTATAATCAGCTATAACTTTATTATCAAATCTTAAATCTTTGCCAATTAAAACACCTACATAATCAAATTCTAACCCTTGTACAGAATGTATGCATCCGGCTTCATTTATAGAATCATCAATCACAAATGTTTGCCCCTGACCAAGATTCCAACTGATTTCAAAATCATCAATCTTTATGTCGTGGTAATTTGTATTGTTTAACTCTTTTTTGTTCCAGTTCCAACAATATCCTGCAACCAATCTGGCCATACCATCCGTGTTCTTATTTTTCACAAGTTCAAAAAGTTCTTTTGGAGTATCAATAACTCTAAAATCATAATTTATCTCTGTTTTATCAAAAAAATTGTTAATACCTAAAATGTAATCAACAAAATTAAGATAATCATCTGAGCCATTGCATCTAAATTGATAATCCAATGACATTTCAGTTATTTTACAATTCAAGTTTTTAGCGATATTTAATATATTCTCAATACTTCCTATATCATTTAAATGTACTTTTTGCAATTCATCTACAAAGAAGATTGAATTGTTAGATGTTTTAATAATTTCTTCTATTTGATTAACACCATAATTATTGAAAAGACCAGATTTTTCTGTCAAACAGTGTGCTTCATCTACTATCAAAACATCAATGCTATTTTCTTTAACATTAGTATAACTTCCTGAAGATTTAAAAAGAAAATCTATATTTGTCTTTTTTAGTTCTCCTTTAAGTTTATAAGAATATATTACTCTAGGAGCGGTGTTTCTCGTTACATACTGGCATGTTTTACCGCAGTTAATTAACTTATTTAGCAAGTTAATTGCAATTATTGATTTGCCAGTACCTGGTCCACCTTTAACAATAATTACATTATTGTTATCATTTTTTATTATTGAAAAGATTTTATCATAAACCAAAACTTGTTGATCTATCAAATTAAAAAACTCATTTTTATTAATAAGACTATTAATACTATCTTGCAATTTTAATGATGGCTTTATTTTTGAAGAATCAACATTAATCATTATTTGCCCGTTATCACCATCACTTAAATTAGACTCTATAAACTTTATCAATTTGTGATTATCGTCACTACCAAAGAAAGTCACATCTTTCATAAATGGTTTGAATTTTTCTTGCAATAAAACATCCTCATCTTGAAAATGATAGTTATGCATTAACAAGCATGATTTAACAACAACACCAGAACTTTGTATATATAAATTATAATCCTTCAAAATTTGTGTATATGACCAAACCTGATATCCAGGATGGACAACATTTTGCATTCCACCATTTAAAAAAGTTTTAACAATATAATCGCTATCTTCAACATCTTCTACATTACTCCATTGTTTAAACTCAAAGACCAAAAGTACCTGCTGATGAAACGAATTATAACCTGATAAAATCAAATCGATTCTATTAGAGGTTAGTGGTAAATTATACTCTAGTGTAACAGTACAATTTGTAGCAATATTTGTATCAAGTAATATATTGGAAAAAAATTTCAAAGAATTATCCCATGATTCTCTTTCGGAATCAGCACTATATTTGTGCATTTTTTCTTTTAGTTTTTTATTAAGTATTAAAGATATATTATCAATGTCGTCACAAAATTTTTTCACACTGTTACTATAAACAATCATTTTTACCTCCTTTTTAGAATTTTACTCTTATCTACACAATTATAAGTCAAATATTCACCAGTTATAAATTTCGAATCATTAAACCTCATCAAAATTTGTTGATTAAAGTCATAACCCCATTTTTCATTAGTATAATTATTAATTTTTTGATAAGTACCTATACTTTTTAAATATTCAATGTACATTTCGTAAGAGTTAAATGTCATCAAAAAGTTATTTCTACATGCAGATAACGGATATAAACCAGCAGATTCTACAATTTTATCCATTTCTTCCAAACTAAATCTACCATTTAAATCGTTCGGTAAAAAGGTTTCGGAAAGATAATTTTTTCCGGGAACAGAAAATAAAATTTTTCCGTCACTTGTCAATAAGCTTCTTGCTCTTTTCAAGGCAAGAACTGGATCTTTAACATGATGTAATACATAACTAAATATAATCAAATCAAATTGTCTTGTAAAATCATAATTCATAAAATCTGCATTAATAAATAAAGTATCATTTTTTCCAGTGAAAATTCTCGCCTGTGCATGACGCACCATATCATCACTAATATCTAATCCAAATAAACTAGAATTATCAATTCTACTATCAATTTTAGAAATCAATTTACCAGTTCCACATCCTATATCAGCAATCGACATTCCGTTATGGATATTTGTAAACACCTCGTTAGTGATTGGATTTTTTATTCCATGATAAGTTACAAACCTTGATTTATCATCCCAAGAATCAGCAATTTTTTTATTAAAAACCTTCTCAACGCCAGAACGTTCTTTTGAATTTTCAAACTGCTCTATGAATAAATCAATTGTTTTTTCAACATCAGCACGATTTGGACAAAATCTTTGTAAACAATATTCATCTATAATATACATCAATTGATTGACCGCTGTATTTAAATCATCATTTATCAAAACATAATCATATGATTTTGCATCTTTTAAATTCTTTATATCATCCTCAATACGTTTAATAGATCTATCGTTTCTTCTGTTTTTTAATTCATCCACATTAGGTGGTAACACCAATACAAGTAACGTATCTGGATTGTGTTTTTTCATTTCAATTGCTCTATCAGGAGTTAATTGAAATATCGTTGGGACACTAGCATTAATATTATCAATGTCCTTTTCAAAACTACCATAATAATTTCCACCGTATTCTCTAACATTATGCATTAATCCATTATTTAAATATTCTAAAAATTTATCTAAAGTGAGAAAATAATAGTCAAATCCATTCTTTTCATGTTCACGAGGTTTCCTCGTTGTACAAGTGGTAAACTTTTGATAACTCCTATTTTTCATTAACACTTCTGTAATTGTACCTTTTCCTGAACCACTCGGTCCACTCAAAACTATATTCATACTCATCTCCCCCAAAAATTATATTTATTTTATCATATAAGTATCAAAAATACAATCAAATTTGCCAATTATTGGGAATTTTTTTTAATTCTTAAAAATTTCAACAAGCATTTGACTAAAACTTATAATTACGGTATAATTAGTACATCAAATGCAAATGAATTTGTTTAAGAAGTGTGCTTAACCCGTTTAGCAACTGCTCCATTGACGAATCTGTTCGAACTATTTAGTTTGAACTTGATATATAGAATCAATCGAAAGATTGATTTTTTTGTGTCTTACAAAGAAATCATCCTAAAGAAAGGATGGTGTTTATGATTAATATTATCAAACAAGAAATACCTATTGATGAATCACTTAAAAAGAAATTAGAATTTATTTGTAATTCCTGTAATACTATTCCTGCATTTGTAAATAGAAGTATTAGAAAAATTGATAAATCTAATTTGGCTTATGTTGAACCTCACAAAGTAATTATCAATAATATAATGTTTCTTGTTTTTAATTATTCTAATGATGTTTATATCAAAAACTTTGGTAATAAAATTAAAATCAATGAATTAGAAGATTATTTAAAGCATACCAACTAGTAAATTTGTCGAAAATAGTTTATAATTAGATTAGAAAAACTTATATCTGATTTATTTATGGGCGAAGTAGTACAAATAAGCCTAGTTGTACTGCTTCGCTCTTTTTTAGTAAAGGAGATGATGATAATTGGATGATGTAAAAAAAGTTTGTGGTCTATATATGAGAGTATCAACTGAAGATCAAGCACGAGAAGGTTTTAGTTTACCAGAACAAAAAGAAAGATTAGAGGCATATTGTAAATTCAAAGGTTTTGTTATTAAAGACTATTATACTGATGCTGGTATAAGTGCTAAAACAGGCAATTATAGACCTGAATTTGAAAGACTTAAAGAAGATATTAAATCAAAGAAAATAAACACTATAATTGCTTTAAAACAAGATAGAATAACAAGAAGTATTTTTGACTGGGAAGAACTTATGAGATTTCTTGAAGAAAATGATGCTTATCTTGATTGTGTTAATGATGATATTAATACTACTAATGCTAATGGCAAAATGGTTTCAAGAATATTAATGAGTGTATCACAACAAGAAATAGAAAGAACAAGTGAAAGAACTAAGGTCGGTTTAGCAGGTGCTATTAAACAAGGACATATACCACATCAAGCACCACTTGGTTATAAACATGAAAATAAAAAATTAGTTATAGACCATTTAACAAAAGATGTTGTTATAAGAATATTTGAACTTTATCATAAAGGAATGTCATATCAAAAGATAAGTACACTATTTAATAAAGAACAAGTATTGGGTAAAACAAATTGGAGAGATTCTTCTATTGTAGCAATTTTAGAAAATGAAATATATAAAGGCGATTTTGTTCATGGTAAAAGGACAAAACATCCTACTTATTATGAAAATGTTGTTGAACCTATTGTTAGTAAAGAAATGTGGGAAGAATGCCAAGTTCAAAAGAAAAAGAATTCTAAAAGTTATCAAAGGACTTTAACATATCTATTCTTACAAAAATTAAGATGTCCTAAATGTAATAGAATTTTAGGTGGTAAAGCGACTCAAAAGAAAAATGGTAATATTTATTATTACTATTACTGCCATGATTGTAAGATAAATTTTAAGGAAAGTTTAGTTGAAGAATATTTTAATGATTTTGTAAATGAACTTGTAGAATATGATTCAGTAGTAAATCAGTTCTTCTTACCAATGATTAAGCAAAAATTTGATGAACCACAGGAAGAATTAAAGAAAGATATCAATAAGCAAAAAGACAAACTAGAAAGAATTAAAAGAGCCTATATTAATGGTGTATTTAGTTTAGAAGAATATAACGATGAAAGAAAGTTAGTTGAATCTGCTCTTGAAAAATTACAAAATGAACTTGATGAAGCAACCTCTTGTGAAACTCTTAATTTTACTCCACAAGATATTTTACTTAAAAGAGATATTGATTATATAAATAAAGTTAAATTAGAAAAGGAATATAAAGAAAGAACTAAAACTTGGAAAGATTATACAAGAGAAGAAAAGTCTGAGCTTATTATGAAATATGTTGATGATATTAAATTAGGTATTTTTAACAATTATATTTATGTTGAGAATATCAATTTTAGAGAGTCAATATGTAAGCCTTGCAATGAATTATTTGATGCTGGTTATATTGATGTTAAAACACCTGTTATTTTTGGTAATATTGTAGGTCAAATAAGATTTAGTAATTACTTACCTGAAAAAGAAGTCGGTAAACATATAATGAGATTAAGACAATATTATGATGTTGGTTTTGAAGAAGCAACTTATTATGTAGAAGATAGAATATTCTATTTTAATTTCATTCACGATGACAGAGCAATAGTCAGAGTATTCCCTATGGAAGATTATGCAAAAATTGATCCTGATATAAAAATGAAAGAATACAAATATGGAATTATTTATATTCGTGGTAAAGATGAGTTTCAAATGCAAGATATAAATACTGCTTTTGATTATATACCAGATGAAACTAATGATTGTGTTATTTATACAAAGGAACCTATTCCTATTGAAATTGGAGTAAAACCTGTAAAGAAAGAGTTGTTGTACGAAGAAGAATAAAATGCGTGGCACGTTTTGTTGCGTAGCAATGAAAGTGGCGATAGCATTTTATAAGACTTATGTAATTTTGTTTTATTACGAAGTTTTAAAACATTATGGAATAAGTCATAAAAGGGTTCTAGGGAATCCCTAGCCCACGAGGTTATTTTGTTAGTATGACAAAATACCTAGGGGGTTAAATATTTTGTCAAAGCCAAAATATATCTCTAAAAAACAAAGGAGTTGATTATTTATGAAGAAAGAATTTTATAACTTAAAATATGGAAAATGTAAATTACTAGATGAGAAAAAAGACTTATATTTAGTGTATGCCGAAAACTGTGAACTACATTATATTGTTTGTACCTATATTGATAATATGGGAACTATGATGGGTCAAGAATTTTTTGAAACACTAAATCAAGCCAAAATATACTTTAATAAAGGAGCGTGATTATTATAGAACTAGCATATTCTTTTCATTTAGGTAGTGATAAAAATAAAAGAAACACATCAAGAAGTAGTGCTAAATCTAATAGAAGTGGTTCTACTTCTCTATCAAATAATGCCATACAAAATTCAGCGGGTTTAACGAAAGTAGATAAACATAATTATAGAAAGTATGATAACAATCAAAATGATATTGAAATTATTAAAGGTAGTTCTTCATTAGTTGATGATGTCAAAAAATTATATAGGGAAGAATTTGATGAAGCAAAAGAAGAATATAATTTAAAGCAAGTAAGGGACGATAGAAAAATCAAAGATTATTTTACTCATATAAGTAATAATGAGAAAAATGATTTAGCCTGTGAAATAATAATTGAACTTGGAGATAAAAAGTATTGGGATACAAAAGATGATAAGTTTAAAAGAAGAATGACAAATGTTTATAAAAAGCAAATTGAAGATTTAGAAGTTATATTACCTACTTTTAAGATAGCGAGTGCAATTATTCATTATGATGAAACAAGCCCACACTTGCATATCGTAGGTGTTCCTATAAAATTTAATAATAAAAATGGTATGAAAAAACAAGTTGGTAAATCAGATGTATTTACAAAAGAAAGTTTAAGAAAATTACAAGATAAAATGCGTACCTTATGTATTGAATCTTTTAATAAAGAATATAACCTAACTAACACTCTAAAAGGTAAGAAAAAAGGTAGGAATCATGATTATCATATTACTGAAATGGACAATTATTTAGAAATGAAAGAACAACTTGAAAAAAATCAAGAAAGTCTAAATAAAGCCAAACAACAATCTGCTCTACTAGATAATGATACAAAAGAAGCAAAAGATATTGTTAATAATTTAAAATTAGCATTTGGCAGAAAAGATAAATATGTTATAACACAGGAATGTAAAGATAAAATCAATAGTTTTATCAGCCAAGTAGAAAATACAAATAAAGAATATAAGAATATTCAAAAATTATCAACAACACTTACCAATGTTGACTCTATTATTAAAGAAAACAATAAGAAAATAAAAATACTTACCGAAAACAATGAGGCATTGGAATTGCGAGTTAAAAATCTTACTGAAAAAAATAAGTTAAAAGATAATGAAATTGACGAATTAAAAGAAGAAAATAATTCTTTATTTGCAGAACTTAATTATTTTAAAAATAAGTTTATAAGACTTATTCGATTTATAAAAAACAGATTATTTAATAGAAAAGATAGAGATAAATATCGTGATTTTTCAAGAGATTTATACGAACATGGTGTTATTGAAGATGATACAATTAAAGAATTAAATGAAACTTATAAATTCAGCAAAGAACACGATTCAATTAAAGAAAAAGATGATTATGATATAGAAATTTAATTTAAAGTAAAAAATAGTGCTTTTAGGTCACTATCTTTTTTAAAAAATTACTTTTTAATTCTTGGAATATTCCATGGTAAACCTAGGTCGGCATCAGGAAATTTTTCAATTATTTTAACATTATTTACTATACAATATGAAATAACTTGTTTACACAAATCAAATTTATCATTTTCTTCAATATTATAATCTTTAAAAAATTGTGCTATCTTAAATTCAGAATTAATTGGTAATTTTTCAATTTCCTTATAAATATTTTCTGCTATTGTATATAATGATTTTTGTTTATCAATATTTTTTATACTTTCATCAATACTACTATTTAATCTGTCTTGTATTCTATTCTTTTCTAATTCTAAGTTATATAGACTGTTGTCATCTACCTTTTCTTCATGACTTTCTGGACTAACCAACATATTAAAAAACCCTCCTTTCAACTACATTTAATAAAGTAATCAATTCTTGTTGTATATTATAAATATCTTCATAGAAAAATGTTAATATTTCATCTTCATTTAAATTACTATCTTTTACAATATCATAATTTTTAACTTGTGTAATAGGACTAATCCCTTTAGCATTCTCATACCTTTTAATTAATTCAAAAATAATTAACAATTCATCACTTAATTGATTTCTTTTATTATTAATATCTAATTTTCTATAAGCATTTTTCATTTCTTCGCTCATCTAGATTTACCTCCTGTCTTACTATCAATCCATTGCTGTGTTTCTTGAATTTGCTGTAAAGAAGATAACTGTTGCTTTCTTAACTCTGTCATTTTTGCCATTTCTTGTTGCCTGATAACATCAAATTCTGCTTTTGCTTGTTCTTTAATCTTATTATAATCAAAAACATTAGTTATCATAGAAAATGGAATTGGGTTTTCTTTTGGAGATGATTTCATATGTCTAACAGTTGGATCTATTGTAAGATCACATCCATTATCAAATGCCGGTTGAAAATAATTCATATCTGCAGGACATTCAATTACAATCATTCCATATTTTTCTCCTGGAGCAGCACCTCCTAGAAACCAATCGATTCCAGAATTATTATTAAAAGCTTTACCATTTTCATCAACAGACTCCATGTATTCTTTTGTATTCGGCCTATTATCGCTTATAAAGCCTGAATTTCTATACAATTCATAAGTTTCTTGAGATATTGCTCTATAACAATAATTTGATTTACATTGATACTTACCAAGTTCTTTTTTTATCTTACTTTGATCGCGACCAAGGAGCGTTGGAAATCGTTCGCCTCTAGCATATCTTTCTTGAGCTATTCGAAGATTGGGATTACTTGAAAAAGGCATATTTTTTGCATCATATAATTCCATATTTATTTCTCCTGATTATTCATAAAACTATTTTTGAAAGCAGTCATTATTTTCTCTTTTTCTTCTTTGGTTTTACCTTTGCATAAATCTTCAATTGCAGATTGTAGAGTCTCATCCCATTTGTCATCTAAATCTTTTATCATTCCATTGAGTCCATCTTTAATTTCTTCTACAGGAATTAACTCACTTTGTCTTTCTTCTAATTCTTTTCTATCGCTTTCAAATTTCTCAAATTCTTTTTTTAATTTTTGTTCAATTTTTATTTTATTTTGTTCCCACTCTTTTTTGATTTTTTCTTGTTCTTCAGACGTCATATCCTTAAGAATTCTTTCCTCTGTTTCCTTAATTTGCTTATTCATTCTTTCTAGGACTTCATTAGAATGCTTCAAATCAAAATTATTTTTATCCATATTAAAGAACCTCCTATGCTACTTATAGTATAACATATTTCCAAAAGTATTTGAATATAATGCCATTGACTTTACATAATTTTATTCAAAATATTACATTTTTTTAATTATTGTAAACAAATATCAAAAAAATATGTTATACTTTATGTAGAGATTGATATTTATGTATCAGTTCGTATATTGGAAAAAAGTTGTAGATACCTACGACATTGGCTCCATTAAAAATTCAAACACCATTTGGTGTTTTTTTTATGGAGTATAGTGAGGGAGTCACCACCCGTCATTCAAAAATACTCTCCAAATATAAAAGACAAAATTAATTATTACATTTTTTAAAATTAATAATATCTTCTCTCAAATTATTCCATCTTGCACACACAATGTATCTATCACCCCTGTTATTAGAAGTACCATCTATGTTTCTTTTCTTTGGTCCTAGTGTCATACATGCAACATGTGGAGAAGTAAAATCTAAGCATCTTTTGGATAAAACAAGATCATATATATCATATTTCATAATCCATACATAGTCATTAGGAGTTCCACTTATTAACGCATCAATATCAAAATTAGAGTTTCTCCCTCTAACAATAAATCTATCTACCATATCAATAATTATCTTAGTTTTATTGATATACTCATTAAATATATCAATATCATTTTGATATAACTCTTTATATTTTACACTACTAAGTAGTTTAGAGAAATCTCTTTTTCCATCTTCCTTTAACATATAACCATAATGATAACCAAAATATTTATCTGCAATTTTATATGGAACACCAAGTTCACTTAAATATTTTTTAAACTCTTGTACTTGTTCTTGATGAATAGAATTATTATGTCCACATTTTAAACCAACACTTTTAACATAGTTTTTATATTTAATAAAAATGTCAGCCTTTTGAACCATCTTATTTTTCCAGCAAACAATAATCTCATCATCAACAACATCACCAAATAGTTCCCTCAAAAAGTTTATAGACCTATCATCAAGTTCATACAAATACTTGTTATTAAATAATTCTACAAAATCACGTTCATTTTGAAATCCATTATTCATTTTTTATACCTCCTCAAAATAATAAAAGAGTATACTTTCAAAAGTACACTCGAATAGATATATTTTTCTTACCTAAAAATATAAATTATCGTCTCTAATTTTAAGCATTAACTCTTGGTAAGTCAATCAATGCAACATCATTATATCAAAATTATTAAAAAAAATCTATACAATAACAATAATTTTATAAAAATAAAATTCTAATTTTTATCACTTAAATATTTATTTAAATACTCTTACAAATTATTACCCAATTCATATCTATTATATTTCATATTACATAATCCAATAGCAATAACTAATATATAATAAGTATGGTTGATACACTATTTAGAAACAATATAATTAATATTGGCTCTAAATAGCACTAACAAGACTAACAAAGTTAGGCTTGTAGTGAAACAAAAAAATAAATATCTACTCATAAAAACATCCTTATACAAAAAAATAACCCTACATATATTATATTAAAGGAAAAGTGATTTTATGAATAAAATAAATAATAATACAGTTACAGTATCAACAAGTACCGAATTAAAAGAAGTACTCGAAGAAAATAACACTTACGAATATATTTATCTAGAAAATGATATCATTCTAGAAAGTGGTATAACTATAAATAGAAATAAAACCAAAGTAGTAATAGATGGAACATATCAAAACATAACCCATACTCTAACAGGTATGAATAGCACCCAAAATACAGATACCATCATTATTAATACAAGCCCCAAAGAAATCCAAATAAAAAACATAAACATAGTATCCACAAATACATATGGTATTCTCTATACCAAACTAGAAGTAAGTAATAGAGAAACAATAAATATCTTTGATAACATAACATTTAAAGGAACTAAACTAGCATTAAACACCTATGGTACAGTAAAAATAACAAACTCCAATATAACAATCGAAGAAACAAATAGCATAGACCCCCAAGAAGTATGTGAAGCCTCCTATATAATAATTGGAGGTAAAACAAATATCGCAAGTAGTTCCATATACTATTCCCTATTTACCTTTAAGGAAGACAATATAAGTCCCTATATCATATTCCTATGTAAAAGTAATATAATCATATCTGCTGACTCAAGAGAGTTAATGTCCGGAACAAATGAACTAAACCTAACTATCTTGCATGACACTAAAGTTCATCTAACAACCGCTAACGGCTTCGCCCCAAATTCCGATGAAGGAGCAAACAATGTCTTAATCGAAGAAAGAGCCTCTCTAATATTCATCGAAAAAAGTCACCAAAGAATCCCCATGTGGACTATATATGGAACTCTAACAATGAAAGAAGACTCCGAATTACAAGTAATAAACTCCTATAATAATACCCCGAGTGATAATTATAACATTCACTTTAAAGGTTCTGACTGCAGACTAAATCTCTATAATCCAAAAAACCTAACCCTCTATACCAAAAACTCTAATGTCATCTATACCGATAATCTCTTAAACTTCACTATCGAGTGTTCCCGAATCAATATGTGGCCTAATGCCACTGATCTATCTTCAGCAGGAGACATAAACAATATCCCAACCTATTCTTGGTATAAAGATAATGCTTCTCTAAAAATAGAAGGCCTAATAACATCTTCTCTTACTTCCATTACAAGTTATAATATCACTAAAGAAGAATTACAAAAACTACCAGACATAGGCAACTTTACCTTCCAAAATAAAAAACAATTCTCTATTGGAACAACTCCAATGAATATCCACCCTATTAATAATACCAAAAACATAATAAGTGGCCATACATCCCCTTTCGCTGACATTCTAATAAAGTATAATAGTACTTCCGAAATAGTAAATGCTGATGACGAAGGACTTTTTGAATATAACATAACTTCTCCAGTCGCAGACAATACCACTATCGAACTAACAGCCAATGTCGCCGGTAGTTTTATCTATGGAACAAGAAAAGTAACAACTCCAACAGCAGGAGAACTAACACTTTTAGAAGTAAACCCTTCCTTTAACTTTTCAAATATTCCTATAACTAATACCCTTATCTTTCCCAAAGCCGAGCCTCTAACAACCATAATCGTCGATAGTAGACAAAATAGTTCTAACTGGAAATTATATGCCTACCTAAATAACCCCCTAACATCCACCAGCGGTTACATTCTAAATAATGCCCTTGTCTTTAAAAAGTTTGATGACGAAATAATAATTCTAAATACCACTCCTAAATTAGTTTACACCGGAAAAAATAATGAAGGAATAACTAGTTATAACAAACTAAATTGGTCTACCGAAAAAGGTCCCCTACTAGACTTAACAAGCGAAGCCCTAGAAATAAATGAAGAATACTTTTCAAAAGTAAACTTCGTTCTAGAAGAATAATACCACAGTAAAAGTAACATCACATACAAAAAAAAAATCAAATAAATATATCTTCTTACACTAGTTTAACCTTAACATATATCCACCTAAAAAACATATACTTTACCAGGAGGCAATATGGAAACAGAATTAACAAATACCGCTACTGTCCTAGGAAACTATAATAGCGTACCAACTGAAATATCAACAACTGCCCTTGTCGTAACAATGTTATCAGGACTAACTGTAACCAAATCCGCAGATAAACCAGTATGGAGTGAAGGAAACCTAACCTATACAATAGAAATAAATAATGCCACTACTGAATCCTACACAAGTCCAGTAATAACAGATATCCTAAATCCAACCCTAATAACTCTCGTAAAAGGCAGCATAAAAGTAGATAGTACCCCACTTGAAGAATCTAACTATACCTTTGAAGATTCAACTGGTAAATTAACTATAACCCTACCCGACATAACAAGTCAAAGTAAAAAGACAGTAACCTTTGAAGTCAGTAAAAAATAACCAAACAAAAAGACTACCAACCAAATGGTAGTTTTTCTTATATTCTATATATTTACTCTTCAATACTCCACACAATACTCGCCGTATATTCTCTATTACAAATAACCTTCCCATCAATCCTAAGTAAAATACCCTCATTATCATTCCAAGAAACAGTCGTAACCTTTTCATTACCATCGTTACCACTACCAGTATAAACAAGAATAGGACTAGCCTCTAATGGATAAACATTACCACTACTATCTCTATAAATAAGTACTCCCTCAAAGACTTCCCCTATATTTGATACAAGATTTCCTTTAACACTAGCATATAGTTTCCAATCACTACTATTAACCCTAGAGTCCGTAACAACAACATTAAGCACGCTATCCCTCGGACAAATAATCGGACTATCACTAATCGGTATCAACTTAAAAGTAACCACACTACTAGCACTATCCAAAACAATCTCCCCACTATAAACAATCTGAATAACCTTCGTATGATAAATAACATCATCACTAAGTTTAGCATTAAAAGTAATCACTGTTCCAATCGGCAAAACACTATCATAACTATAACTAAACTTGCCATCACCATCAGCAGTAACCACACTATTAACATCATTATAAGAAATCAAAATACTTGCTCCCGGAATCGTAACCCCACTCATCATAACATCACTATCCGTAAGAGCATTAACTCTAAAAGCAAAATCTCCTATCGAAAAAATCTTCTTATTAGCAAAAACAAAATTACTAATCGCTGGTAACACCTTAAGTTCCTCTCCTGTAAAATTATGACTCTCTATCGTGCAGCCACTTGAAGTAAACTTACCCTTAATACTCGAAGTTCCCTTCTCCTTATACCAAGAATATAAAGGCATATTCGAAGTAGAAATAACACTATCAATAGAAATTACCTTATCAAATAAATTAACTCTTGAAAAAGTAAAATCAAAAGGAATATTAGAACTAGTATAAATAACATTGGCCTTCTCATTATATAGAACCAACCTCTTCGGATTATTAAGAACAAGCCCACCATTACCACTAAAAGAAATATTATAATTACTAGTACCAATACCACTATAATTATTAATAATAGATAACGAAGCATTATCATTTAAAGTAATAACTCCCGTACTATTCCAAGTAGCATAACTACCATTAGTACCAGTCTGCTTCAAAATAAACTCCCCATTTGCCGCAATATTCGTAGTACCAGTTCCAAAACTACCATAAGCCATCCCATTATGCGTAGTAACCGAAAAATACCCATTACTCAAAATAGAAAAAGATAAACTATTAGTACCATAAATAAGTTCCCTATTCACTGAAGTAAAATGCACAACCGCCCCACTCAAAATAGAAAGAGATGGTTCACTATTTCTAAACCAAAAAGCCGAATTACTCTTAGAATTATGAACAATATTAGATATTCCACCAATCTCTATTCTATTACACTCTGCCACCTCATTACCAACTACTAACTCTCCATCAGATATCGTCGTGTCACAGTCGATAAACCTCGTAAGTCCAAAAGGATTAAATGCCATCTGTGGACCATTATAAATAATATTATTGTATTCAACCACTACACTCTTATAACTAGAACTATCAGGTACATAAATAAGACCATAATAATTATATCCAACAACATCCATATTGCAAGCCTTAACATTAAGTACACCTGCACTAACCGAAATAGTATCACTAGCACTAAGACTCTTCTTATCCGTAAAAGTATGTCTCACACCCTCATAAGTACCATCTATAGTAACATTAATCTTACTACTTGGAATCTTAATACCAGCCTCTAACACAATATCATTATCAAAATAAAAATAAATATACCCATTATTTCCCTCTATTGCACTCTTAAGTTCACTGCTCGTTGAAACAACAACTGTACTCTCATTAATAACTTTCATAAAAATCTCCTTAATAAATAATATGACTAAAGAAAAAAACTATCAATAATTTTGATAGTTCACTTTAATACATCTCGGGCCTAAGGTCCCTCAATGCTAGTTAA
>ERZ808246.1020-NODE-1020-length-21480-cov-3.633932_pt1 | contig 21480 bp, 20 predicted proteins | sample MGYA00521083_ERZ808246 | MGnify/ENA primary metagenome ERZ808246 (study PRJEB31516, sample SAMN03275577) | gut metagenome | biome: mammalia-associated habitat; material: feces | host: Papio cynocephalus | place: Kenya | collected 2012-07-07 ... | reverse complement strand
CCACCTGTTAATTTATCAGCACCTTTAACAGCAGCACCTGCTGCCATTGCATAAGGATTTTTAGAAGCAATAGCAACGTCAGCAGCATTTCGAATATTTTTTGCATTATTTGCATCATTACGTGCTTTTTGCTCTTCAGGAGTCATATTTTCCCTATTTGCTTGATATGCCACTGACTCACCACCACCTAACTTCTTAATTTATACTAGAAACCTCCACCTATACCAAAGGAATCTAATTCTTCTTGAGTAACCGCAACATTAATTCTCATACGCCTATTACCACAAACAAATAAAGCTTCACCCTGAGAATAATGTTTTATACTTTCTTTTTCACTCTCATTTAAATCAATCAATAAACTTAAATCCTCAACCGCTTGTTTTCTAAGACCCATTACAAGATAATATGATGAGTTATCAAAAATTGCCTTACCTTGAGTTATAACTGCAGGATCTGAAAAGTCACTAGGTTGTTGAGTAATTATAATTGTACCAGTATTATATTTACGAGCACGTCTTTGTACTTGTGCTAAGAAATCAGCACCAAGAGCATTATTATCACCTAAAAGTACATGTGCTTCATCTACCATAAGTACTGTATCAACATTAAAGTCTAGACATAATCCCCAAGCATACTTCAATACATTAAAGAATAAAGCATTTTTAACAGTAGAATCACTATTCATTAATTCTTTTATGTTAAATACCATAAAGTCACTACCCTTTTTCAAAGTAGTATGACCATCAAAATAGAATCTTAATTCTTTAGTAATTGGTCTAACCTTTAACTCAAGTCGCTCCATAATATCACGTTCTTGAGTATGTTCTGTCATTGACATAAGTCTTCCTTTAATAGTAGCATAAACATCACTAAATGTAGGATAATCTGCTGAAGTATATCTTGAAAAGTCTGAAGTAAAATCTATTCCAAAACGTTTATATGTATCTTGAACAATCTCAGAAAACATAGTAAGTACATCTTCTTCAATTGATGGGTCATAATACTTCATAAATGCTTTTAAGAATTGAAGAGTACGAGTTAGAACTGTATAACCAAGACCTTGTCTAATCTCCTCTTCATCAGCATCAATTACTATTTCAAGTGGATTAATAAGTCCATATTCTCCACCTTTACCAATATCAACTGTATCTCCACCAAATGACCTAGTTATTTCTCTAAATTCATCTTCTGGGTCAATTATAACAATTTGACATCCATTTCTAATATGAGTTCTTAATAATAATTTAGCTGCAGTTGATTTACCTGAACCAGAAGTACCAAGAATAATCATATTAGCATTATTTCTATTATTTTCTTTACGAATTTTATATAAGAATTGATTAAATAATATAACTCCACCTGAGAAATCTACTCCAAGAAGTGTAGCAAGTCCAGGATCTTTTAAACTATCAAATATAAATGGATACATCGCACTTATTGTAACAGATGGAATTGGAGTACCAATTCTTTGTTCAATGTCTTGTGGAGGAAAAACAGGTATTATAGATTTTAATACTTTTTCTTGTTCAAATCTTAATGCAACTGCTTTTAATTCCATCGCATCTAAGTAGTTTTTAACATTAAGTTTTTTTAACTCTAAATCTTCTTTAGTATCTGCTGAAATCATAATATGCATTTGAAAGTCAAATATACGAGCTTGACTACCAGCAAGCATAGAAGTAAAGTACTCCAAACTTTCAGCATCTTGTCTTATTCTCTCACGAACAGTTTGGTCTCTTTCATTTTGATATCTATCTTTTAATTCAGCAACTTGTTTATTTAACATCTTAGCCATTTCTTGAAATGGTACTGGTATATGTTTAATAACAACCTTAATACCTGACATATTTGTTAATGATGACAAATAACCAGGTGTAATATATTTAGGATATGAAACAACTGTTAAAATTGTTGCATATTTATCACTTATGAAAAAATCACTAGGATTAAAATGTAATCCTTTTGGTGCTAATTGACTTCTTAGTCCTGTACTCATACTGGCATCACCGTTCCAAACTCTGTAGTATTACCTCCATTTAGGAAGTTTTCAAGTATTAATCTTAAATCAGAATTACTTGCTAAAGATGCATTTAATCCACAAGTAGCAAGTCCATTAATCATTTGACGAACTCTCTTTTGTAATAAATCAACATCTTTTGTTTTAAACATAAAATAATATTCTGTATCAACAACATTATTTCTAATAAAACGTTCACCTTTATCAATATCTTGCATAATTAATTTTCTAACAGCAGGAGATGTCGTTTCATTAAGTAATAACTGCATCTGCGACATATATACTGATATATCAACAGGTCTATCAGCAACTACCAACCAAAACTCAAAATCAATTGTATTATAGAAATTTCTAAGTCCAATTAGTATATTATCTTGAGAATCAGGGTCTAAGATAAATATATTTTTAGGAGTAATTTTAACTCCTGTTACTTTATTACCATCTCTAGTAATAATCATATTATTTTGTATAGCTCTTACAGGTAACCAATCTTCTGTAAAACCACTAACGTTTCCTTTTGCCACTCTTATAACACCAACCTTTCCATCTATATGTTTGCCTATTAGTAAAAAACTCATAAGCCTCAACTATAACATTAAGCATATTATGATAATAAGGAACTGGCATAACCAAGAAAGCACTTATCAATGCCGGACTTAATATCAAAATAGTAACTGCTGTACTTGATAAAGGAAGAAAAGCAAGTAATATTACTGTAACTAAACATCCTCCACCAAATAACCACAAATCAAAAGGTCTAAATATACCTAATATTAATTGTCCCCTTTTAGTATTAGCAGGAATTAAATAATTCACTTATATCACACTCCAACTTTATATTATTTTTTTTCACTTGAACGTTCAGCATTAGCCTTTGCTGCTGCATAAGCTGGACTGTTCTCAATAGATGTAGCTTGACGACCAGCACCATATCCTGCACCTTTGTACATTCCCATAGCAACACCAGTTACAGCATCAGGACTATCAAATTGACTGAAAGCTGAAAATACACCATCTTTTTCATCTTTATATTTTATTGCTGTACTTTCAATTGCTTGCATACTAGTATATACTTGTTGTTCAATAGTGCTAAGTTTATCGAATTTTTCTCTTCTACCTTTATCATGAATTTCATTAAATCTACTCTTTTCAATCTCTTTTTGAATTTCTTCCGCATCAGATATATCTTTTTGACTATACATTCCAGATGATTTCATACGAGAAACAATATCACGTGCATCTTTAACAGTATATTGTTTTGAAGCATCAAATAAAGTTTCACCATTATGTGACAATCCATGAGAAATACTAAGTTTCTTATCATCGCTTCCTAAGGCACCATCAAGACGTTTCCAAGCACTTTCAGCATTTTTATATGCTGTTGCTCTATCGCTAAGCTTTTGATACTCATTTTTCAATCCTAAATTACTTTGTAAAGATGCTAAAGATCTACCACCTAAAGTTGAATCATCCTCAGCATATTTGTAGTTTTTCGCACTATTAGCTCTTACGCCTTGCATAAGTTTTTTATAATCTGTCTTATCACCAGAACTTAAATATGATTTTCCGGCATTTATGCCTCCACTTGCTGCACCTCTTATTCCGTTGAGTAAAGCACCACCGAAATTTCCTCCATTTTTTGCATGAGCAACACCACTAGAAATTCCGCCGGCTAAAACACCAGCTCCAATAGTAGCAGCTCCCATCATTTCTCCAAAGCCACCAAAAAGCTTGAATGGTTCATTCTTAAGTCCTAACACTTCTTTAAAGAACTTAGGGGCTTGTTTTGCAAATATAAATAAACCAATCCATATCATGATAAGTGAAAATCCACCAGCTTGTCCGTTTAAAGTTTTAATTGATAATCCGTTAGCAATCATATCTTGAATTAAGAATATAACAAAATAAACAACTGCTAATCTAACAAATAAATCTAAATAAGTTGTAGTTAACGTCTTTACCCATGAATTAAACGCATTATCCTTAGAACCATTGGGATTCATATAACTAATTATAGGTATTGGTGCAATTAATCTTAATACAGAAAGTTTTACTGCACGAACAGCAACATCAACCGTAAAACTAAGTAAAATAAATGAGAATATGAAAGCCACAACTGCTCCTAATATAGGCGTATATGCAAAAACATAATACTCATTACCAGTTAATTTTTTAAAGAATCTAATAACACTCTTTATAAATCCACCATCACTATCACATGTGGCATTAACCATATCAATTATTTCTCCAGGTTCAGCATCAAGTCTCGTATATGCAGCAAGCACATCATCATCGATATCCTGGCATACTCTATTTTCATTAAAAACAGCATCATCTTTACCAGACTCATGTTTTCTTGAATCATAATCAATCAAATTAATTCTATAAAAAGATTTTAAAACAGTAGATGTAAATACTCTAGAAGCAGTATCTAATTCATCATCAGAGTCACTAGATATATAAGATGCAGAAGTATCAGTAGTACCAAGTATTAATCTTCCGATAGTATTATTAGAAAGTAATCTATGTTGTAAAGAATACAAAGTACCAAATAAAATACCATTATTATTAATTTGTTTTTCATATTCATTTTTTGCAGCAGGAATACTAATTGGTGTAATTAAAGTAAGCATAACAAGAGCAATTACAATTCTTGAAATTATACTTTTAACACCTTTATCTTTACCAAAAAAATTATCAGGATTTACTATACCTTTCAATATTGACATTGCGAGTTGAAACATAGTAAAAACACCTAATATTAATTGAACTCTACTAAAAAAGTTCATAACTGTTGGACCACTGAAAAGTGTCGCAGAAGCTACATTAAAAAACAAATGATAAACCAAACCTAATAATCCAAATGCAGGTCTATCAAGAAGAGCAGCTGCTGAACGTAATATATCAGAACCGGTATTAGCAGCAGTAAGATTAGAATCACCCATTTAAATCACCTCTTTATTCTAAAACTAACTAATTCCACAAGTAGGATCAGCAGTTATTCCAAATATATCAAGTAATGCCATTGAAATAGTCGGTACAAAGAAAAGTAGTGCTGCAAGAATTAATCTCTGTCCTAGTTTTTTCTTTGCCTTAGCCATTGAATCATCATCACTATTAATTATACATAAAGTAAAATCTATACTAGATAAAACTACAACTAAAACAGGTCCAAGAACTTTTATATAATTTAAAAGTTGTTGTAAAAGCCAAGCAACTGAATTTTCATCATTAGGGTCCCCTAATAATCCACTACAATCCTGTTCTTGATCATACCCATCGTTTAATCCATTTAACTGATTTTTATTTGTAATTTTATTATCCAATCTATGAACAACAAAACTTTGATTATCACTATTATTTAAACTAATAGCGTAAGAATTAATTGGTGTAAATACAACAATTGAAAAAATAAAAATAACTAAAAAAGCTTTGATTTTTTTCATAGAATCACTCCGAATACATTATAACATAATAAGTATAACAAAATAAAAAAAAAATAGCAATAAATTACTATTTTCTAATTCATCTAATTAGATGCACTTCTCCAGCAAGACTGCCAACTAGTTGTATCACCAGCATCTTCTCCACCTTTTGAAACTAAATCCATTAATACTGTAACTAAAGTTGTAACGAAGAAAATTAATGCTGCATAAATAAATCTCTTAATTAATCTTCCTTGTGCTGCCTTAACTTCTTTATCATCACTAGCAATAACAGCTTTACCTAAATCAATTGTTCCTAAAACAATCAAAATAATAGGAATAAATACTTGAACTAAAGGGAAAACTCCTTTTCTTATTACTCTAACAATTGGTAATAAACCACCACAACTATCAATAGCACCAATTTGGAATAAATTTGTCATATAACAACCTCTCCTTCAAAATACATTATATAATTTTAAACCTATCTTTGTCAATTACCTATCTTCTAAATAAACCAAATATTTTAGAAGAATTATTAGAATTAACTGGTTCATTAAAGAATCCTAATTTACTTAAAAAATCATGTATAATAGAATTTCTTTTTCTCTCATCTAATGGAGGCATATTATAAAACACTTTTATTCCAGCCTCACTTTCAAAATCAAACACATCATTATTTAATAATAAGCTTTGATTTAAAATAACTTTTTTTCCTACTAATTTACTAAATATAACTCTATTTCTACGTACCAATCTATTAAGTTTAATAGTACTTGGCTCTATTAAATATAAAACATCTGCACAAAAACTATTATCTGGGCAATTATTTAAATCTACCAAAATTATACTAGCATTAGAATATTTAGCAATAGTATTTTTTATATCAGTTTGTCTAATTGAAAACATATTCTTATCATTAAATAAACTAAAATCATTTTTATCTATTTCTATTGCTACAACATTATTTTGTCCATATGCTAAAGATAATTCTTTCTTTAACAAATAAATAAATGTTGTCGCTCCTGCACTCTCAGTAACATTTTTGACACCAAGCACAGTAACTCCTTTTTTTACATTTGCTGAAACATTAGCAACTACTGCACCTGTTTCAGAAGAAGTTTTTACACTTGCCATCTTAACTATATGTTCAACATCTTTTAGCGTATTAGTTTTCTTAAGTAAGAAATTAATACCATTTAAATTTGTTGTAAAATTATAAATTTTTAAAGATATGATATGAGATAAAAAATTTGGAGTACAAAGTTCAGACCCTTCTGGTAATAAAAAAATAATTTTATCAGGATCTAATCCATTAGCAAGTATTTCATATGTTTTGATATCTTTATAATTTTTTAATGCTGTGACATCTAATATCATTTTACTAAAGAAAAAATTCTTAAACATTTCAACTATTTCAAATGCATCATATAATCCAGTAATACTTTTTATTATATCAACATCTAAATTTGCTAATTGATTTTGTTGTTCATTTGCAATTATAACATTCATATTATCAACTCCAATTAATGTTTCAAGACTTTTGTATTACCTTTTACAAAAAAAACATCTATTCCAGTAAAAACATTTCTGACTATAGGAATATTAATATTAATTTTAGTGACTATTTCATAGTAATTTCCAGGATTTCTATCTGAAAGAGAATCACTATCTGCTTTTATAGTAGCGGGAACTCTCTTATAACAAAAGTACTTTTCTGCGTTATAATCACTACCACAATTAAGTCCGGCAGATTCATACCCAATACTTTTTGCATATTTTTCTATATCTGATTTACACTTATTAGCAGAAAAACAATCACCATCATATTTATTGAAATAATCGATTATTTTATTCTTCATATTAAATGCTTTCATATAATTTACGTTAAATGCCAAATATCCTGATACAATAGCAATAAAAACAGCTATTATTGCAATCATTACAGCACTTCCTAAACCATCTCTCATATTTCACCTTCTATTAACTTGTTGGTAATTCTATCTCTTGTGTTTCACCAGAAATTTTAAACACATTAAATCCGAAAATACTACTTACAAGTGAAAAATTAATATCAACTTGAGTAACAACATCATATGTATATCTAATATTGTGATTACTATCTTTAGACCTAGAAACTATTTGTTTTACACAAAATAAATCATCAACTTTATCATAATTTGCAGGACATTTTATGTCAACGGGAGCATAACCTAATCGTTTTGCTCCCTCAACTATTCTACTACGACACTCTGTACCAGAACCTGTACAAGACCCAGCACCATTACAAGTACATCCAGACCCCTCATATCTCTCAATAACAGAAATGACGTTATTTTTCATCTTAAATGCTTTTGTATAACTAACAATTAAACCAAAAATACATGATAAAATAAGTAAAAATAAAGCAATAAATACTAAATTAACTATTCCACCATATGCATCTTTCATAAACTATTTACCTTCGTATTGACTAATATTGTCCCATTGTGTATTAATTGATTCCTGAATTTTTGGCCACATTAACCAGAAAAATCCAATAACGGCACCAATTGCAATTAATGTAATAACAGTTAAGTTTAATTCACCTGTTGCTGCTTTCATCGAAGCATCACCAATCCTTTCTTTATTATATACAAATTTATTATATCAAATTAAAAATAAAATAACAATAAATTTATAATAAAAAAATAGCGTATAGCATACACTATTTAACTACTATTTTATTGTAAAAATTAAAACATCATCATCATTGAAATTAATATAACAAGCATTACTCCTACACCAGTAACAACTAACATTACCATTGTTTGACTTTCCATGTGATCAAGTCTTTCTTTATATTTTGTCTCACGTGCTTTGTTTTGCAATGATGAAACAGTTCTCGAAAACATCATCAAACGTTCCTGTTTTCTTTCTTGTGAACCAATACCTAAACGATATAAAAGTCTCATCATACGCATTGAATCACGTACAGGATATGTATTAGCAAATTCCATATATGGGTCAACAGATGCATCACCAGAATTTATTCTATCTATCATTCTACGTAAACCTGGTTTAAAAATATCAGGTGCATCACTTATACTTTTACCTATCGCAACAGGAACAGTATAATGTTGAATAAGAATCTCTAAACTCTTTAAATAATATGGTAACATAACATCAATTTCATGTAAGTGTTGTTTATAATAACTTTTTAATTGAAAATAAGGCATTTTAAATACAAATGCTGCTAAAGCAAATGATAAAACTAAATTTAAAAAGAATTGTGCATTTATTATTTCTGCTGAATTATTTCCACTTATTGTTAATGCTAAAACAATCAAAAATGCTATAAATGCATAAGTTACTCTTTGTGAAAAAAGTTGTTCAACGTCAACATCTTCACCATATCTAGCATAAACTAAGAATTGATAGTCATCTTCTTTTAATGCCTCTAAATATTTTTGATTATCTGCAAAAAATTTATCTTTATCAATCGTATTATTATAGATTAAAACAAAGATAATTATTGCTCCTACAATTACAATCTCCATTACTCAGCACCTACATTCTCATTATAATATTTTTCACCCTTTAATAGGAAATACGTATTAACAATTAATACACCATGCATCAACACTTGAATATACCATCTATCAAGTAATAACAAATATGTTTCTCTACCAAGCAAATATTGAACTAACATAACAAGTAAATATAGAACAATACCAAATTGTAAGAAGTTCTTGTGGAACGAAGCACGTTCAATTCTATCTCTATAAACACTTTCAACAAGCATATCTATATCAAGTTGCATATTTTCAAGAGAATCAGCAGAATTTTGTGCACCCTCTTTTGTTATTTGTAAAAATAATTGATGCATATTTTTAACAATGTAATAAGGATATAATTTACTCATATAATCAAGTGCTTCATCAATAGTACCATTATCATAACTCATTGTAATCATTTGACGAACATCACTAAGTACTGGGTCTTCAAGTACACCAGAATTAGCAACTCCTTCAAGTGCTTTTACAAATGATTGAGTTGTACCAAATTCCATAATAGTATTTGATGTATAAATTTGAACTTGCTCAAATATATATTCAGAATATACTCTTTTACATCTTAAATAAGCAATATATGGGACAAAAGATACAGCAATACATGCATAAATTATACTAATTATTAAATTATAAAAATATAAATAAGATACTATTGCTGCAAAGCCTGCAAATAAAGTAACTTGAATTGTATACTGTCTAACTGTATATTCTTGCCCTAACTGCTTTGTCTTTTCTCTTACAACTTTAAAAGAATATGGAGCAAACCTATCATACATTCCTTGAACTTGGCCAACAACATATTTTCCAACATTTTCACCTTTATAATTACGATATAAATAAATTCCTACAACAAATACAATAATTATAATTAATTCTGTAAAATACATAAAATCAACTCCCTTCTATTCCCCTAACTTAGCAATTCCTGGTACTTGTGTAGTTGGAATAGGTACACTTTGAGGATTAGTCATAACAGGAGGTGTTTGCACAACAGGAGACTGCATAGTTTGAACAATCTGAGGTTGAGGAACATTTACTATCTGCGGAGTAACACTCTGAGTAGGAACAGTAGCATTTTGTTGCTGTACACCTAAATTGTTTGTTGGAATACTTTGCATAACAGGAACACTCTGAGGTGTAACTGCTGAAACTGCAACTGGTTGTTCACTAAGAGGTTGAACAACAGGTGTTGATAGTTGAACATTACCATCAGTCATATTTGGTAAACTCTCCCCTTGTCCATCAACAATCTGAATATTTTCTTGAACAGATGCATCGCTATTAGCAACGTTAGAATCATCTGGAACAATAGATTCATCAGTTGATGTAGCCATTGTAGATTCACTTTCATGAGTAGAGTCTGAAGTATTTGAAGAATTAGATGAATCAGTAGAAGTAGAATTCGTACTACTATCATCATTATCAACATCTTCATATTCAACAACTGGCATTTCTTTTGGTAAATCTTTAATAATATCATGAACTTCTATATTTTGATTTTCCAAATACTCAATCAAATGATCACTAGGCTTACACATCATAGGTTTTCCCATTACCTTTTGATAAATAATTCTTGATTTAGGAACATTATTATCATCAACATAAAACTCTGTAACTTCATCCATTTCACGATGGAAACTACCATATTCTTTACTGTAGAAAGCTTTTATATGTACTCCAATTTGAATATAACGATAAATTGTAGTTAAAAATTGTCCAACATCCAAATCAGTTTCCATTAATGAATAAAGACGATATGGTATCGCTGATGCTTTATCAGCATGGATTGTAGATAATATATTATGTCCTGATGAAATAGAGTTACGAACTGCAGAAACAGCTTCTGCAGAACGAACTTCTGAAAGTAATATCCACTTTGGATTCTGACGCATACAAGTAACTAAAACATCAGAATAACTAGCAACATTATTTGTCTTCATTGCTACTATATCTCTTTGAGGAAATATCTTATCCAAATGAAGCTCTAATGTATCTTCTATTGTTATTATTTTTTCATTAGTCTTAGTATGAGATGCTAAGTACTTAACAAACTCAGTTTTACCAGAACCAGTTTCTCCTGCAACCATAATATTACAATGACCTTCAACACATTTTATTAAAAAGTCATGAATTGCTGGAGTAAAATAATCTTCTTTTATTAATTTTTCTTTATTAAGTCTTATTTTCGCTGGAGTTTTACGAATAACTAATGCAATTCCATTAGTTGCAATCGATTGATGTACAAAGTTCATACGTAACTCAGATGACTCTGCATCAAGAAACGGTTTAGCATTATTAAATGTTGTTCCCATAACATTGGAACATTGGAATGCTAACTTTTCAACAAATTCTGGAGTTGCACCTTCAACTTCAACTCTTAAGGAACCTTGAGTTAAAGAACGAATCCATATTTGACCTCCATTATCATAAGAAATATCTGTTATATCATCATTATCAAGTAATGAACGAAAAGGTCCAAAATCTAATTTATCAAATATATTTTCATTCATTTAACCCACATCCTTTTTATTCTTAATTCTTTTATTCCCTAGTCTGCTACATAAGCAGTATTATTATTAATCCAATTCTTAAGAGTATCACTACTAATTTCAAGTGAACCAGGTTCATCTTTAAGACTTTCATTTGTTGGAACAATAATTAATGAAGTATCATATGTTCTCATAAATTCTGCCTTTTTTAATAAAATATAATACTCTTCAGGTACAGCAAATATTACCATAGCAGGTTTTCTATTTTCATCGATATTTTGGAATACTGCTTTACCATCACTATCTCTTACAGCTAAAACTTTAATATTTGCCATTAATTTACCTAATAAAATCTTATCTGCATCTGCAGTTAATTGTTCAGTATTATTTTCATCAATTTTATTAACTGCTTTAAAATAAATATCAATATAATTACCCGGATATACAGAGTTACCATATGTACTATTAGTATCAACACTCAAATTATATAATACATATCCTTTAGGATACTCTAAAATTATGTTATCTGGTAATTGTTCTTTTTCAACAACTGCACTTTTATAAAATAAACTTCCTTCTGGAATTACAGTATCAGCTGCAGAATATTTATCAATTATCTCACTTACATTAGTGATTACATCACCTTCAAGCATTGAAGGTGGTACCTCACGGGTACTCACCATGCTCTTAGTAATTTGTGTTCCAGAAGCTATTTTTTCTGTAGCATATGGAACAGTTACTGGATTGATTGAACTTTTAATTCTTGCTGTATATGCAACATATAAAACAACAATAGCAAGTACAACACCTAAAACAGTAACAGTATTTTTATTTTGTAAAAATTTCTTTATACCTGTAGTTAAATTTCCCATTTTATTCTCCTTTCAATCTTATGAATTTGCATTATATGATAAACATACATCACTTTTATATTTATTTAAATGATAATCAAGTGTTGGGTCAACTATATTTGAAGTTTCAATTATTGCATCATAACTTGTAGTCATATCTATATCATCTGTCTTAGTTGATGTTTTTCCATTCTTTGTTTCTTGAACTTTGAAACTTAAAACAGTAGCTGAATCAACCTTAACACTTACCTTAGGTGGAACTTCATTTATGTCATAAAAACTAATTTTATATCCTCTAGAACCATCAACATTATTTGCAAATCTAAGAATGAAACTCTCAACTAACTTTTCTTTATCAATTCTAGGTAAACCACATGTTCTTAAATAATCATAATCCATTGCATCCGTCATTGCAGCATTAGTTGTTTCTTTTACTAAATAGTAATCAAGTTCACTACCTGATGAATAATTAGTAAGAACATTAATAAGAAGCAAAGCTATAACACTTAATAAAATTATACCAACAGTTAACATTCCTTTATTCATAAATTACACCTCCTATTTAGTTTCTCCTGCTTTTTGACATTCATCAGATCCATAGTTTTTCATATTGTTGCATTCACGAGCTGTTGCACTAGGACGTTTAATGTTTGAACCTAAACTACCTAAAAGTTTACTTGTATATCTTGTTACACCAGTCTTATCACTTACTGTAGAAGTACCATCAAATGCAGTATAATCCTTCTTATTTCCACCATTAGTATATTTCTTTAATTCAGATAATTTAGCTTTATCAAGTGTAATTTCATAATCTAAATAATTATTACTATATACACTATAACCTAACTTTTGAACATCAGCTAAATATTGTGCTGGAGATGATGTATAAGTTGGATTTTTATTTTCACTAATAGTTGCATACGTACTCCAGTTAAATCCAGGTGTTCTACCAGTTGTAGTAGAATCACTATTCTTAGTTGTTCCATCAGTTGATGGGAACAAGTTAGTTAAATCAACAGTTCTTACTCTAGCCTCTGATGATGTCTTGCATTCTAACGGAGTTTCGTCATCAGTAGTTTTGGATTTCTCTGTTACTTTAGGAATACTTGTATTTAATGCATAGAAACAACTTACACTAATGTTCCATCCAAAATGTCCAAAATTCTTTGTTTTTCCATTAATATTGTAATCAATATTTTTTATATCATCAGCTGTAAATGTTTGTATGTAATTATATATTGAACCTTTTTCAGAGATTTTCTTACATTTTTCAATAGCAGATGCACTATTTATAGATGTACTAGAAATAGTCTTTAATTGTGTACCATAATAACTATTCCACCAAGCAGTATTTACATTTTGTGCATCTAAAGGTATACAGAACTTATCTGGTAAACTTCTCCATCCATCAGAAGTCTTCTTAGGCTTATAAGAAACCTCACCTGTTTTATTATTTATCCAAGAACCAGGAAAACTCCAAGCTGCTTGATAAAATTGAGCATTTTTATTTGTTGTTAAAAAACATCCATTAGGTGCAGGTTCATTTATAATTGTAGTATTTTCATTTTTATTTGTTGAACTTGCTTGATCAGTACCTAATTTATCTGCCTCAGATGAATATGGGAAATCAATTGTAATTTTTTTCTTATTACTATCAGTATAATCAACTGAAATTGTAAACTCAGCTGAAGTAGTAGAACATGTTGCTGCTGCTTTACAACGATCAACCAATTTTTTATATATTTTCATATTAGCCTTATAATCTGATTCAGCATAACCATAATTTAAATATTCATTTGATGAGCAATCATATGAATTCCAAGAACAACTATCATGACAGAAATCACCACCATAATCATGTCTCATAAATCCATCATCTAAGAATACTTTGTAACCAGATCTACTCCATCCACTAGTTACATACCATCTACCACGATTCATTCTACCGTTATCTTTCCAAACAATACTTCCACCTTGTCTAACATAACATCCACCATGGTTTTTAGAAGATTTATTTATACATTCCTCAATTTTATCATGAGTCGAATCACCAGATAATTTTAAAGTACTAGCTGAATTGTTGTTATTAGATGTTTTAGTTGATGAACCATATACTTTTTTATAACATTTATTTGAACATGATTTTGTATATTTTCCTCCATCACAAGATTTTATACATTTGTCATATTCCTTACTTGGTCCACCCTCTGTAACATGATATGTACCATTACGTCCAACGCCAGTACATGTAGGTCCAGGAGTACAAACAGTTGTTGGCTTTTCAGGCTTCTTAATTGAACTTAAATCTGAATAACATCTTACAGCACTTGTAACTCTAATTTTATATTCAAAACATAAACCAGCCTTAGATGCAACAGGAGGACCATATTCAACTACAACTCCCTCTTCACATGTTCTTTTACAACTAATCTTTTCACCATCAGTAGGATTTAAAGGATCGTAATTGTAAACATATTGATATGATTCATTATCTTTACTATTTGGAAAATTTTCTGTAGATATACCATATAAATATTCACGGTTTTGATAATATAAATCAGATAGATGCTTTTTATATTCTTCATATGAAGCATAGAACTCAGTATTAGTTAATTTTGTTCTATCTAAAAAATTATTAACATTACACTTAAAAGAACGACTAGGAAGTGTAGCATTTTTATCTCTACTACCATCACTATTAAGTGCAGTAAATTTATAATCAGTTTTATTAGTACGATTTTTCTTTGCATCACATATAATTATTTCATTTCTATTTGCAGGATTATTACAATCTATAGCAGATTGATTTCCACCAGTATCAACAGTAATTTCTGCAACACCTTCTGAATCTTTAGTTCCTGCATAAGATTCTCCACTTAAACTAAAAGTAATAGTACCTGTACATTTTAAAGATTCAACCTTCTCAGTATCTGTTGATGTTAAAGTAACATCAAAATCATCTTCATAAGTATTTGAAGAACCTTTAGTATTTTTTACACGAATAGTAAATGAATCATTACCTTTTACTTCAGTTTTTCCATTTAATATTTCACCTTTAGAAACACTAATCTTCATAGTAATATTCTTATATTTTGCACTAGGATTCATTTTATATGTAAATTCTGTATAACCATTATTTACAACTGTAGTTACTTTTGGATCAAAACCATTTTTTATTTGATCTTCAGAATACTTATCTTTACATTTTTCAGTAAATTCTTCTTTATCAACTGCATTTACATTTTTTATTCCAAAAAACAAAGAAATCAAACATAAAAGCAAAAGTAAAGATTTTTTCTTTTTCATCTTAATCATCACCTTTCAATATTTTTTTAATTTTGTTATAATTTTTAGTCTTTTCCATTTTATAATTATTAGCATTTTCATTTTCTCTTAACAATCTTCCGGAAACAACTATCTCATATGATTCATCAGAACCAAACATCCTAGTACAAGTAGTAATCAATAATAAACCATCGGAATCATTTACATCAACATCATACTTATAAATAGAATTTTCATTTAAAAGTTTCAAAGTTTCTTTTTTACTTAATGAAGCTGTTCCTGGATGCAGAGGAAATTTATAAATTGTGCTTGAATCAAAATAACTAACGGAAAAAATTTTATATATATACTCTTTTCCATCAACAGTATATTGAAAATACTTATGAATATCAGCAAAATCATCATACGAATACGCCATCAATTCTTCAAAACGTTTAAATGATGAATCTTCTTTTTTAGGAACACCTAAATTCATTAAATTATGACCAAACACGGTCATAAAATCATAATATTTATCATCTACATTTAACGTCCAGCCATATTTTTCCATTGTTATTGGATATTCGAATGATTTATGTATTGCCCTAAAAATTGGTAAATTAATGTTAGTATTTTCTATTTCTAGCCACCCAGAAACTTTATAATCACTTGTATTATACTTTTTCTTTGCATTTTCTATATCAGAAATATGAGATTCAAACTTATGCATATCATTATTTGGCATAAATATATTTTTTATCAATAGAAATATCAAAAATAGAATTAATAATATAAGCAAACCAAATATAAGAACTTTAAATAAATTACAATTTTTTTTAATTTTCCGTTTTCGATTCATGATACTACTCCCCCACAAATGTTATTTAATTATATATGGATTATTTCTAGTTCCAAGACCACTTGTAACAATAACATTATCTTTTATATAAGCACATGGTCTAATACCAAATGATAAATATCTTGTTTCTTTATTTAAAGGAACTCCAATATCTGTAACTGCTGAAATATAAAATGAAGTTTTAGAAGTATTTAAATACCAGTATCCGTGTGAAACATGACCATATGCATTAACTTGGGCACTGAACATTTCATACATATTAGGTGCAAATACTTTTGCTTTATATTTCTCAGTTTTAACTTCTTCGCCATATATAATATCTTTTTTATAAATAGGAACTTTTACATTATGATTAACAAAATATGAAGTATCAATGTATTGACCAGACTCATTATTGATAATATAAGCAACTGACCCTTTAACCTTTGGATTATAAGTTAATTCTGTAGCAGCTATTGTTGGAACAGCCAAAACTAATTCTGAACTTCTTGTTATGGAATCTTCTGCAATTACTTTTGTATATCCATTTTCTACATCAATTACTCTATATAAATCACCTGATATATTAACGTACTCACCAGTTGATGCATTATTAAGTTCTTCTCCGCCTTTAACAGGAGTTGAATCTCCAAATGTATACGGATCAGTGATAGAACCATCTCCTGAAACAGCACTAATGTTTCCCTTTATCGTAAACATAGGTCTAACACCAAAATTATATGTTGTATCATACGCTATAAAACTCTTGCCTTCATTCTCTGCCGAAAAGAAACTTCTTGTTATATATGCCTTACCATCATCACCACTATTACCTACCCATGACATTGTATAAGTCTTCATAAAGTTTTCATTACCAGCTGCTGCTTTATTAACCTCAACAACTGATGGAACAAATATATTTACTTTATCAGTATAACCACTGCATTCAGTTGTATCAGTTGTTGTATCAGTAATTTTCATATTACAATACTTACTCTTAACAATTAGCTTTTTAGTAAAGTCATTTAAGTGATTATAATAATACTTATTTAACCATTCATTTAACTTAGTATAATTAACATTAGAAACATCTTCTGCAGCGACTAAAATTATATTATTATTACTATCTAATCCATAAACTCTATATAACATATTAGATAAACGTACATAATTATTTGTAGGATTACCAGTAAAATTCTTTGCTCCATTTAATGCCTTCTTAACAACACTATTTAAGTTATTTATAACATTAACTTTTCTAGTAACAGATGTTCTATTTTTTAGTGAATCAAATGCGACATACTCTACTTCATAAGTACCAACCTTACTTGTATCAACATTACCTTTAATTACAACATCTTTTACATCTAGTTTACCATCAGTATTGTCAACAACGCTCTTTACGCCTTCTTCTTTATATTTACTTCCTAAACCAATTGTAACTTCTTTTGAACCATTAAGTTTAATCTCAGGTCCAGTATGATCTATTGAAGATTGTAACACTCCACAATCTAAATAAACTAAATATTCATAATCTCCGCTATTATTCTTTCTTACCTTTACCCAACTATCAGTCTGATCACATACATTACTTGTATATGGAACATAAAAATCATTTTCTAAGTATGATTTTGAATATAACGTGCTTAAAGAAAGAGTTTTTATCCTCTTTCCTGTAGGCAATTCATTACTATTAATTTCAAAATATCTTTTAGCAGCATTAATCATTTGCTTTTCATTATCATGAAACTTCATCATTGGAGATATTACCAAATACCAAACAAATAATCCAACTATAATCAAGGAAATAATAAATTTAATATTAAATGCAATCTTCTTCTTATCCATAAAGCCTCCATTAATTTATAGAATAACTATATCTTTTATCTCTATACACAATATCAATACTTAAACTACTACTATTATTTATTTCATTAGGAATCTGAAGATATATAAACTTACCAGAGTATGTTCTATCAGCTGCATTTACTATCTCATATTCTTCATCATTACCATCACTATCTTTATAACTAATTTTACCATACTTATTTAAAAAGTCAATTAGATTCTTAGACTCAAAATTATCTGAACCAAAGCTTAATTTTAATATGTTATAACCATCTTTCGCAGTAAAATCATATGTATTATTTACACAATCATATAATGTACAACTACGTTTAATATACTCAGCAGTTTGAGCAATATCATAATCATCAATAGAAATATTCTCAGTCTTTCCATTAACTTTCAATTTCAAAGTATCGCCATATTTTAACTTTTCTACTTTCTCAAGTTTAGAAATATCTTTTATATTTAATTTAATCTTTCTCAGTTTATCACTACCATACTTTTCTTGATAATATAAAACAAAGTTCGAATTCCATTTTCTCTTTTCTACTTTATAAACAATTATTGTAGTAATTGATTCATCTCTTTTTAATTCTTTACTACTATCAACACAACTACCTAAATCACTGAACTCTTCTTCATAAGTTTTAGAAGTTGTCGTATAATCACTTACACCATTTTTTAAATGGAAGTTATCCATATCAAGTTTTCTTCTTGCACTATTATTAGTAATAGTTACATCTACTACAACAAAATCACTATCTTTTGAAATTACTTTTCCAGATGCATCTTTATCCGTATAATAAGAATTATTTATTTTAATAGTATATCCATTTGCACTATAAGTATCTCCTTGCTTATAACTTCTATTAGTAATAAATATAAACTTATATGAATTATAAAGTATGAAAACACCAATAATACCAAAACAAATGTTACATATAGTTTTATGTTCTTTATAAATATAACCTAAATTTCTAAGAAGTCTTCTAAAGCCTCTTTTAAAAGTATTTTTATCAACATCTAATCTAATTTCAAATTCTTCTCTATCTGCTTCACTAAGTTCAAGAAACTCCTCATCCATATTAAAATTAAACTTTTTAATATCAAGACCAAATGTTCTCATTATAAATATTCCAATAGCAGGCAATTGTCCAAATAAGAATAACATTAATAAATCTCTAGACATTCTAAGATCAGTTGTTGCAACATCATCTGAATAAGAACTAAAGAAACTCTTAATCATTCCTAGTACAAAGAATAAAAGTATATATTCAATAAATGGAATAAGATATGCTTTCCAAGGTTTTTCTTTATGTCTTAAAAGTAATATAAGTGAACCACTTCCAATTACCAATAAAACAATTGCAAGTTGTAAGAAAAAAGTAATATGACTACCTATTGGGTCAGCATATAAATCGTATGTACCAAGTCTCATAAATTCTTGAACAAAAGAACTTACATCAAATATTTTATATGCAACAAATAAACTTAAAATAAGCATCAAAATATGTATTTTCTTAAAATTTTTTATTAAAAACGCATAAGGTTTTCTGATAATCATCTTATCTACACTCCCCTTATTATTATTACTATCTAAGTATATCGCATTTTACATAAAATTTAAATAAGAAACGAAAAAAAAGATAACTTAATTTTTTAAGTTACCTTTTCATAATATATTACTTAATTTCAATGATTTCTACTTCATAGTTACCATTTGGACTCTCAACTGTAACAATATCTCCTACTTTATGGTCGAATAAAGCCTGAGCTATTGGGCTTTCATTGGAAATCTTACTTTCAAATGGATCTGCTTCTTGACTACCAACTATTTTATATTCATCTTCTTCATCATCATCAACATACTTAATAGATACTGTATTACCAATACTTACTGTATCAGTTCCAACATCAGCAATAATTGAAACATTTTCAAGCATCTTTTCTAATTGCTTAATTCTTCCTTCAATTTCAGCTTGTTCATTTCTAGCAGCATCATATTCTGCATTTTCTGATAAATCTCCAAGAGATCTTGCTTCTTTAATAGCTTGAATATTTTCTGGTCGTCTTACGTTTATTAAATCGTCTAACTCTTTCTTTAAATCATCCAATCCTTGTTGAGTTAAATATACTGCGTTTTTATTTCCCATTTCTCTTCACCTCAATTATTATATTTTGTCTTTTGAGAGTCAAGTTCTAGACTTAACTTGCAATAATATACCATATTAAGTAAAATATTTCAAGTCCCAATTACCTTATCTTCTTTTTTGTGTAGAATCTGTATTTTCAACATCCTCTACAGGTTCTTCACCACTATAAGTAAATTCGTATTCTTCTTCTCTCTCAATATTTTCTACAATTTTCTTTAAAGTCTCAATATCAAAGTTATCAATATTTATCATTCCAAATGGTTCAGGACTTTCTTCTATTTTTTTAGCAGTTGTCTTTTTTACACCTTGTAAAGCATTGCTATAATCAGCATAACTATTAATTGTATCCCATTTTTTATTACGATAAAATATCTTTTGTAATTCTTTGATTCTTGAATTTTCTTTTGATAATTTAACTAAATTTGGAATAGTTGAACATACAGCAATAGTTCCAATAGCTGTTGCTAAAACAACTGGATTTGCTGAACTTTGTACTACAGGTAGTGCAGAAACACAAGCACCAGCAGCAACAGTACCAATAGCAGATATACCTGCACCAAACTTTGCTCTTTCTCTTCTTAAAACAAATTTATCATAATTTTTTAATGCAGTTTCTGATTGTCTTTCTAATCTATCATTAATCTTATAAAAGTTCTCCTCATTAACATCTATAACAAACTTAGTTCCATCAGCAAAAGCAATTTTATACTTTCCATCTTCTTCCTTGCAACTAACAATGTACTTTCCTTTTTTTCTACTATCTAAAGCATAATCTTTCATTTAAAATTCCCCCTCATTAAAACAGTCTAAATTATACCACAAAACATAATAAAAAGCAAGTAATTCAACAAAATTACCGCTTTAAACTACTATTTATTTAAATTATCTACCTCATTCATAAAGAAATCATCAGTCATACCAGCGATAAAATCTATAACTTTTCTCTTATCAGAAGTATTTAAATTATATTTATCAGATTGACCATTTAAAAATATTGTAAAAATATCACTTTCATAATTCTTATTTCTAATATCATCAAGA
>ERZ808246.1019-NODE-1019-length-21489-cov-7.494075_pt1 | contig 21489 bp, 16 predicted proteins | sample MGYA00521083_ERZ808246 | MGnify/ENA primary metagenome ERZ808246 (study PRJEB31516, sample SAMN03275577) | gut metagenome | biome: mammalia-associated habitat; material: feces | host: Papio cynocephalus | place: Kenya | collected 2012-07-07 ... | reverse complement strand
GATGGGATGCAAGGCGGACGGTGAAGATGAAACCGCAGCAGCCTTGGCGGCTGTGAGGATTTCATCAATCCGTCCAACGCCGCAGACCGCTTTTTATTCGCCCCGAAGTTTGTATTCCATGTGAGAGACGATGCGCGCCAAGTCCTTCGCCGGTCCTTCGATCTCGACGCCGCCGAAAACGGGAGTGACTGTGAGGCGGTCTTCCCAGAGGCGGGCGATTCTGACTCCGACGCGGCGGGCGCGGAAACAGAGTTTCTCCGGAGTTTCGCTTTCGAGGAGGTAGTCTCCGCGGTCGGCGAAATATTCCTTTACCTCAGCGGAGACCTCGCTCCATTCGCCGGGGATGCTGACCTGCCTTTTCTGGTAGCCGAACTTTGGATAGAGTGCGGAGAATACCAGGAAGACGCCGCATATTTCGAGAATTGACTTCCATCCGTGGACGAACAGTCCCTCCACCCCGTTTTCTGTGGGCACGAACTTTGTGAACGCGAGTGCGCTGATAATCAGTGTGAACAAAATTGCGAACCAGCAGAAATACTTGACGGCCCGGATGATATATCTTACGGCAGGTTTCATTTTGATGAAATTTTATGGGTTTATATTTTTCTGACGTCCGCAAATATAGCGCAAATTCGCATATTTTGCGTAAATTCGCACTCATATTTACGAAAACACAAAACGTAATATCAACAAAACGGTACACATTATGGAACAGAACAGTCTTAAGAAAGTGACATACGCCCTCGTTGCGGTGGCGGTCATTCTGGCCGGCGTCCTGGCGTATATCTGGATTCAGAAGTCTTCGCTCGTGAGCGAACTTCAAGAGGAAAAACAGGAACTGACGGAGCAGATGCTTGCCCTTCAGAGCGACTACGCGACTCTGTCATCTGATTATGACACAATCAATTCGCAGCTCGACTCGTCCCGCGAGGAGGTCAACCAGCTGATTGAGAGGATAAAGCAGACGGACGCAACCAACCGCAGGAAGATGCGTCAGTACGAGAAGGAACTCGGGACGCTGAGGAGCATAATGAAGAATTACATCGTTCAGATTGACTCCCTCAACACTCTCAACAAGAAGCTCACTGCAGACGCCGCAGCCGCACGCCGTGACGCAGCCGAAAGCAAGAGGCGTTCGGAGGAGCTTTCAAAGACGGTGGAGAGCCTTTCATCACAGGTTGCTACAGGCTCCGTCATCAAGGCTCGCGGACTTTCGATTGCCGGCTACAATGCTTCCGGAAAGGTTACGGACCGCAGCAGCAGGGTGGCGCAGTTCCAGACTCGCCTGAGTCTTGTCGAGAACGACCTTGCGCCTAAGGGGCCGATAAGAATTTACATCCGCGTGAAAGACCCTGAAGGAGTGCTGATTGCCGGCACGGAGCAGAGGGCGTTCGAGTTCGGAGGCGAGACTCTTGCAAGTTCGGCTTCACGCGAGGTTGACTACCAAGGGACGGAGACAGACATCGTGATTTATGTCAACGGAGTGAAGGACTGCGTGAAAGGCGTCTACACTGTCGAGGCATACACGGAGCAGTCGTCTCTCGGAACGGCGGAACTTCTTCTTCGCTGATTTTCGGGCCTCACAACTCTTTACTGTGTCTTTCGGGACGCTTTCCCAAAGAACGATTTGAACAGTGATTTACGTCCACATTCCGTTCTGCAAGTCTTTCTGCACCTACTGCGGATTCTATTCCGAGACTTCGGCCTGTTATGACCGTTATGTTGAGGCATTGTTGAACGAGATAGAATGCAGAAAGCCGGAATTTGAGGCGACGGGGGACGTGAACACGCTTTATATAGGCGGCGGCACACCATCGGTGATGCCGCTGCCTTTGCTTTGCCGCGTGGTCGGGGCACTCAAGGCGGTGTCGGGTAGTCGAGATTTCGATGAATTCACTGTTGAACTGAATCCGGAGGACGTGGCTCAGCGGGGCGAGGCGTATGCCGAGGCCCTCCTGAGGATGGGCGTGACGCGCGCGAGCATGGGCGTGCAGTCATTTGACAACGGGATCCTGCGCTGGATGAACCGCAGGCATGACGCGGAGACGGCTGTCCGTGCCTACAGGATTCTTGAACGCTCCGGCTTCCGGAACGTCAGCATTGATCTGATTTTCGGGCTTCCTGAACTTCTGGCAGGTTCGCAGCCTGGACTTCTTCCCCGCCACCATGAAAAAGACGGATATTTCCCGCTTTTGGATGAGCGGCTATGGCGCGAGACAATTCTGCGCGCGCTTGACATTTCCGCTTCTGGAGTGCTTCCGAGCCACATATCGGCCTACCAGCTGTCGGTCGAGCCGGATTCGGCCCTGGAAAGAATGATTGCCGACGGGCGCTGCGCTGAAGCTTCGGACGAGTCATGCGCAAGGCAGTATGAGATTCTGTGTGAGGAACTTGCGGCAGCCGGTTACCATCACTACGAGATTTCCAATTTTGCTCTTCCTGGACGTGAGGCCGTCCACAACTCGGCTTACTGGAGTCACGTTCCATACGTCGGCCTCGGTCCTGGGGCGCATTCCCTGTCCATTCTCCCGGACGGCCGCCGGTGCCGCAGCTGGAACAACCCGGACCTGAATCTCTATCTTGAGACTTTCGAAGCATCTGCAAACAATGGTATTCTCGATAGGGGGAGTGCGCCTTCATCGCCAAACGGAAGCGGAGGGCACGAAAGAATGGTTTCGCGGGCATGCGGCAGCGAGACGCTCTCGCCGGTTCAGATGGGCATAGAGAACATCATGCTCGGTCTGAGGACTTCCCGTGGCTGTCTGCTGCCTGAACTCATCTCCGCCTGCGACAAGTCTCGCCTCGATTCGGCGATTTCTTCCGGACGACTCACTCCTGTCCTCGCCAGTTCTGAACACTCCGGTTCCAATGGAGACTGCGCAACGTCATATTACCGTATTCCCGAGAAATACTTTTTCATATCGGACGGCATAATTTCGGAACTGTTGGGATAGTTTGTCGCTGTCATTTGCATATTATGCTGATATGAACTAACTTAGTGCCAATTAAACGCTTGTGAAAAATAACTTGAACTAAAGTCAGACATCATGGGAAACATTCACGCAGAACGAATACAGGCTCTCAGGGAGCTTATGAAAGAAAATGGTTGGGACGCAGTGCTTGTCGGAGCGTCTGACCCTCATTGCAGCGAATATCCGGCCGCCCGCTGGAAACAGGCGGAATGGTTGACAGGCTTCACCGGCGAGGCTGCAAGCGTCGTCATAACGCGCAATCACGCAGGGCTTTGGACTGATACACGCTATTTCATTCAGGCAAACGCACAGCTTGAGGGAACGGGTGTGGAACTTCATAAACTTCGTGTTCCGGATGCCGTCCCTATTCCGCAGTGGATTGCGGAGAATGTAGATTATATAATAGGAGCACCTTCGGCCGCGTCTTACTGGCTTGGCAATGGAGCCTGTCCGCGAAAACTCTCCCTTGTCCTCGATGGCCTATGCTGGAGCGCGGAGGAGGTTTTGGACATCGACGCGGCACTTTCCGGAGCCACGTCTTCCGATGAATTTCGCTATGAGATTATTTCCAGACCGGATTTTCTTGGGCAGCTCTGGACAGACCGTCCCGCGATTCCGACAACGCCGGTGCAGACTCTCGACATCGAGATTTCCGGCGGGGAGAGCCGCCTATACAAAATCGGGTGGCTGCGAAAGTGGATGCTGCGGAGTTCCGTGGACAATATTCTGCTCACTTCGCTTGACGAGATAGCCTGGCTGCTTAATGTCCGTGCAAACGACATTGAATGTAATCCGTACGTCATTTCCTATCTTCTTGTCTCACAGGAGAATGTGCGCTGGTTCGTGAAGAAGGACGGATATGACGACAGCGACACCGCCGACAGCTTCGAGGAACTCGCGGCGGATGACATAAGCATTGAGGATTACAGTTCCGTTGAGACGGCTCTCGGAGAACTCGGCTCTGACGAGTCTCTCTTTGCTGACCCCTCGTCACTCAACTGGCAGCTTTACAGCCTCCTGAACAATGTCTATCTGGCTGGTGGTGACGGCTCCACACTTCTCCGCCTTGACAAGTCTCCGGTCATTCTACGCAAGGCCGTCAAGGAAGACTCTGAGATAGAACGCCTTCGCGAGACTTTCATAGAGGATGGGCTTGCCGTGGAGCGTTTCCTCAAATGGCTTGGGGAAAGCGTTGCGGCTGCAGAACGGGGCGATGCCGAACCTGTGCGCGAATGGGACGCGTCGCTGAAACTCAGTTCCCTTCGTGCCGAGATTCCCGGCTATCGAGGAGACAGTTTCGAGAACATATCCGCCTATGGTCCGTCCGCTGCCCTGCCTCATTATGTCACTCCTGCAAACGGTTCGAGGATCATCGAAGGCCGCGGGCTCTACCTTGTGGACTCCGGCGGACAGTACCTCACCGGCACGACTGATATAACCAGAACAGTCCCTATGGGACCGTGCACCGAACTTGAACGCGAGGACTACACCCTCGTTCTCAAGGGAATGATTGACCTGTCTATGGCCGTATTCCCGAAAGGCACGGCCGGCTGCCAGATTGATGCCCTTGCCCGCGAACCGCTGTGGAAGGCAAGACGAAATTTCGGCCACGGCACAGGTCACGGCATCGGCTACTATCTCGGCGTCCACGAAGGCCCCCAGGACATTCGTCAGAACTTCAACCCCCAGCCGCTGCTACCGGGCATGATAACGTCCAACGAGCCCGGGCTCTACCGCGAGGGCATGCACGGCATACGTCACGAGAATGTGCTCCTCACCATTCCAGACCGCATTCCGGACATTAATCCTACGGGCTGCAACGAGTTCGGCGAATGGCTGCGTTTCGAGACCCTTACCTGCTGTCATATAGACACATCGGCGGTCATGCCTGAGCTTCTGACCGCCGATGAAAAAGAGTGGCTCAACGCCTATAACGCCTCTGTCTATGCCCGCCTCGCTCCCCGCATGACTTCCGAGGAAGCCGCCTGGCTCTCTGCCAAAACAATGCCCCTACAATAATTATTTCGTGTAGTTGACAAGATTGCCGGAGAGGTACTGGTCGTAGGCCGTCATGTCAATGAGCCCGTGCCCCGAAAGATTGAACAGAATGACCTTACTGTCTCCGGTCTCCTTGCACTTGTTGGCCTCGTCGATGGCAGCGGCAATCGCATGACATGACTCGGGAGCCGGAATAATCCCTTCTGCCTTCGCGAAGAGCACGCCCGCCGCGAACGAGTCAAGTTGCTGGATGTCGACCGCCTCCATCAGCCCGTCCTTCAGAAGCTGCGACACGACCGCGCCGGCTCCGTGATAGCGCAGACCGCCCGCGTGGATGTTCGCCGGAATGAAGTCATGCCCGAGAGAATACATCGGAATCAGCGGCGTGAGCCCGCTCTCGTCCCCGAAATCATACTCGAACTTGCCGTGGCTGAGCTTCGGACAGCTTGCCGGCTCCGCAGCGATGAATCTGGTCTTCTTCCCGTCAAAGAAATTATGCCTCATGAACGGAAACGAAATGCCGCTGAAGTTTGAGCCACCGCCGAAGCATCCTATCACAATGTCAGGATATTCCCCGGCCATCTCCATCTGCTTCTCAGCCTCAAGCCCGATGACGGTCTGATGCAGGCTCACATGGCTCAACACCGAGCCGAGCGTGTACTTGCACCGCTCCGGCGTGGTCATCGCAAGCTCGACTGCCTCCGAAATGGCAGTTCCTAGCGACCCCTGATGGTAAGGGTTCTTCGTGAGGATGTCCTTGCCTGCGCGTGTAGACATTGACGGTGACGGCGTTACCTGCGCTCCGAAAAGCTGCATCATTGAGCGGCGGTAGGGCTTTTGCTCGTAGGAAATCTTCACCTGATAGACGGCTGCCTCCAGCCCGAACAGCTTTGCCGCGTATGAGAGCGCCGTCCCCCACTGGCCCGCACCGGTCTCCGTGGTGACATTGGTTATGCCCTCCTCTTTGCAGTAGTATGCCTGTGCAAGTGCCGAGTTCAACTTGTGAGAACCGACCGGACTGACGCTCTCGTTTTTGAAGTAGATGTGTGCCGGAGTGTCCAGCGCCTTCTCCAGCCCGTAGGCACGTACAAGCGGGGTGGAGCGGTAGTAGGTGTACATCTCGCGGACCTTTTCCGGAATGTCAATCCAGCGGTCGGTCATGTTCAGTTCCTGCCTCACGCATTCGCGGCAGAACAGCACCGACATCTCGTCTTCCGTCACGGGCTTGTGCGTCCCCGGGTTGAGCATAGGCTGCGGTTTGTGCGGCATGTCCGCCTGGATGTTGTACCATTGCGTCGGAATCTCATTCTCCTGCAAAAAGAATCTTTTCTGTTTCATTTTGTTATGGGCTTATTGGTTCTTGTCTGTAATATTTGTTTCCATGTTCGGGAACAACAAAAAAAATAAGCGGCGGCTCTAAAAGAGTCACCGCTTTCGATTTCTATGTTTTCGTCGTTATGCGAGGCAAGGGCAGTAATTATGGATGCATACTGCAACTGCAACAGTCGCGAAGCCGAGGAAAATCAGAGTTGCGAAGATGTAGGCGATGACCTTGAGTCTCTTGAGCCAGATCATGTTGTTCCATCCGAGGGTCTGGAATGCGCTCCAGAAGCCGTGGGTGAGGTGGAACCAGATTGCTCCGAACCAGACGAGGTACAGCACCGTGATCCACCATCGTCCGAAGGTGGCGTCAAGAAGGTCGTAAGGATTTGACTCCTCACCGCCTGTAAAGTGCTGGAGCTGCATGTCTGCCCAGAAGTGGGTGAGGTGGAACGCTATGAATCCGAGAATGATGATTCCCAGGACAATCATGTTCCTTGATGCGAAAGAGTCTGTCTTTGCCTTGCTTGAAACGGCGTAGCGGCAGTAGCCTCCGCGAGCCTTGAGGTTCGTGTAAGTGAGGTAGCATCCGTAGAAGATATGGATGACAAAGCCGAGTGCGAGCACAGGCACCATCACGGTCACAATAGGAAGCGACATGAAATTGCAGCCAAGCTGGAAAAGTCCGTCGGATGCACCGTATTCTCCGGTGAAGAGGTCAATCACGGCAAAGAGGTTGATGCTCATGTGAAGCAGGAGAAAAACGATAAGGAAAAGTCCTGAGATGCTCATTATGAGCTTCTTTCCGATTGATGATGTCAAAATGTTAGCCATAGATTCAATAATCCGATTATCTAATCAAACTTGGTTTAGCGGTGCAAAGATATATTCTTTCTCTCAACTTTCATAATTATTCGGAGAATTTGTTTTCGTTTGATGATGAATTTGAATTATATTTGCAGACTGAAGCGTATGACGCACGGTGTAGCCTTCGGGTATATGTGCGCGGCGGAAAAAATATATCATAATGTACAAGAGAGTATTGCTGAAATTGAGCGGGGAAAGCCTCGGCGGACCTGCGGGGAAGGGGATTGACGAGAATTGTCTTTCCGAATATGCGAACGAGATTGCTCAGGCCGTGAAAGGAGGACTTCAGGTGGCTATTGTAATCGGCGGAGGTAACATTTTTCGTGGACTCAGTGGCGTTGGGAAGGGATTTGACCGCGTCAACGGGGACAAGATGGGCATGCTGGCGACTGCCATCAACTCTCTCGGTCTTGCCATGGCGCTGCGTTCCGCCGGCGTTGAGGCTGAAGTCTTTACCGCGACTCCGATGATGCCTGTGGCACGCTATTACATGCGTGACGACGCTGTTGCTGTGCTTGAAAGGGGAGGCGTTGCTCTTCTTGCCGGAGGCACGGGCAATCCGTTCTTCACGACCGACTCTGGAGCCGCTCTCCGCGCCCTTGAAATAAAGGCCGACGCGCTGCTTAAGGGGACCCGCGTTGACGGAGTGTACACCGCCGACCCGGAAAAGGACCCTACTGCAGTGAAATACGATGAACTCACCTTTGACAAGGCCATGGAGGAGCATCTCAAAGTCATGGACCAGACAGCGTTCGCGCTCTGCAGGGAAGGCAATATGCCGATCATCGTGTTCGACATGAATCAGAAGGGCAATCTTCTCAAACTTGTCAATGGCGACAAGGTAGGCACGCTTGTTCATGTGTAGTCCGGCCGGGAGCTGTTTTCCCATTCAGAAGTCATCTCGGACGAAGCGGGATGGTCTTTGTTCAGAAAAATATTCCAAAATAGAATAATTAAATAACACGAGTATGATTGAAAAACCAAACGAAATCCTGGAAGAAGCCAAGATGAATATGGAGGACGCCGTAGTGTTCCTCGAAGAAGACCTCAAGACCTACAGGGTGGGCAAGGCGAACCCTACGATTTTCAGCAATGTCCTCGTTGACTATTATGGGGCGCTGACTCCGGTTCCGCAGGTCGCTTCGGTGACTGCCCCGGACGCGAAGACCCTCGCCATCCAGCCGTGGGAAAAGAAGATGATTCCGCTCATCGAGAAGGCAATCATCGACGCGAATCTCGGTCTCACCCCGTCCAACAACGGCGAGACCATCCGCTGCTCCGTTCCGCCTCTCACTGAAGATCGACGCAAGGAACTCATCAAGAAAGCCAAGGCTGCCGGCGAAAACTCCAAGATTGTCGTGCGCAATGCCCGCCGCGACGCCATCGAGGCTTTGAAGAAGGCGCAGAAGGAAGGGCTTGCGGAGGATATGCAGAAGGACTACGAGGACAAGGTGCAGAAGGCTACAGATTCGTGGGTCAAGAAGATTGATGAGTTGGTCTCTGCAAAGGAAAAGGACATATTGACCGTCTGACGGGGCGCCTGAAAGGCGAACTGCTGCGTTGGGCGTCTTGATGAAATCCTCACAACCATCAGGTTGCTGCGGTATTCATCTTCACCGTCCGCCTTGCATTTCATCCTTTTATGCATTCCCTCTCTTTCAGCAACTTTGACAGATTGTTGAAATGTATCTGCTTTGATAGATCCGGGAAATTGGCTGAAAGCGAAGTTATTTAAGAATTATTCAAGAACCGGTGATGCCGGTTCTTGTTGTGTGTGAAGAAGATATGAATAAGAAGATTAAGCGGATTTCGTCGGTGAGCACGATGAAGTCAAACGGTGATTATGAGTGGAAGTTCTCGACTTTCGGAGGCGTGACACGTGTGAACATCAGTACCGGCGATGACATTGCCCATCTGGACGAGCTTGACCAGAAGCTCTGGACTGTGCTAAGCTGTCCGGCCTCGGGGCTTGAGATGGATCCGGACACCCTTGCGCTGCTTGACATTGACTGCGACGGGAAGATTCGAGTAAATGAAGTGCTTGCGACCGTGAGCTGGCTCAAGTCCCGTCTGTCTGACATGAACGTTCTCATCGGCCGCCCGGCTGAGCTTCCGCTTTCGGCGATAAACACGGGAACCGACGAGGGCACGAGGATATATGCCTGTGCGAAGCAGATTCTTGAAAACCTCGGCTTGAAGAAGGACGCGATTTCGATTGCCGACGTAAGCGACAGCATCGCCATATTCTCCAAGACCCGTTTCAACGGTGACGGCATAATCACGGAAAATTCGACGGATGACGCCGGGCTCAAGAATATAATAGGTGAGTGTATCTCCTCGTTTGGAGGGCTTCAGGACCGCAGCGGAGAGCCGGGCGTGGATGCGGACAGGATTGCTGCGTTCTACAAGGCAGCGGCGGATTATGTGGCGTGGAAGGATGCCGGAGTGAAGGAAATATTCCCTTATGGAGACGACACGGCCGATGCGCTTGCCGCCTGCACGGCACTGAAGGAAAAGGTTGCGGACTTCTTCATGCGTTGCAAGCTCGCGGCGTTCAATTCCGACAGCACCGCCGTTCTTGACGTGACGGTTGAGCGCATAGGCGCAATCAGTTCCAAGGATTTGGCTGCCTGCACGGACGAGATTGCGGCATACCCGCTTGCCAAGGTCAATGCCGACGCCCGTCTTCCGCTTACGGGAATTAACCCGGCGTGGAAGGCGGTCTTCGACAAGTTCAAGGCTCTGGTAGTCGATGCGGACTATCCTTCGGCGGAATACCTCACGGAAGAGCAGTGGAACGGCATTCTCTCCAAGTTCGACGCCTACACGGCATGGTGCGGGGCGAAGGCCGGCGCAGAGGTCGAGGCTCTCGGCTATGACCGCCTTTGGGCAATTCTCAAGGAAGACCGCAAGGCTGAACTTGACGCGCTCCTAGCGGAGGACAAGGCTCTCGAAGGAGAGGTGAACGAGATTCAGACTGTGAACAAGCTGCTTCATCTGTGCCGCGACTTTTACACTCTGCTTCGCAACTATGTGACATTTTCCGACTTCTATTCGACTGAAGACACGATGACATCCGTGTTCCAGGCCGGCAGGCTCTACATCGACCAGCGCAACTGCGACCTTTGCATAAAGGTGACGGACATGGGCAAGCATGGCACTATGGCGGGGGCGAGCGGGATGTTCCTGCTCTACTGCGACTGCACGTCTAAGAAGACATCCGCCAAGATGACCATCGTCGCGGTGATGACCGACGGCGACATCAACAACCTCAAGGTCGGCTGCAACGCCGTCTTCTACGACCGCGCCGGCAACGACTGGGATGCCGTCGTGACGAAGATAGTCGATAACCCGATAAGCGTCCGCCAGGCCTTCTGGTCGCCGTACAAGAAAATCGGGAATTTCGTCGAGACGCAGATTAACAAGATAGCGGCAAAGCAGGACTCAAAGGTGCTTGAGAAGGCCACTGCGGACATTTCAGCCGCCGGAACCAATGTCGCAGCCTCGGCTGCCGCAGGCACGGCTCCCGCTCCGGCACAGCCTTTCGACGTCGCCAAGTTTGCCGGCATCTTCGCTATGATAGGAATGGCCCTCGGTTCAATAGGAACTTTCCTCGGAGGTCTATATACGACTTTTGTCAGCCTCAGTTTCTGGGGGATGGTCGGCTCGATTGCCGGAATCATCCTCATCATTTCCGGACCGTCCATGATTATGTCCTGGCTCAGCCTGCGCAAGCGTAACCTCGCGCCGATTCTCAACGCCAACGGCTGGGCTGTGAACTCCAAGGTGATTGTCAACGTCCGCTTCGGTCAGACCCTCACCGGCATGGCCAAGATGCCGGTCTTCGTCGGCAACGACCCGTTCGCCGAGAAGAAGATGCCAAAGTGGAAAAAGGCAGTCATCGGCATCGCCCTCATCCTCGGCATCCTCGTCGGAATCTATTTCTGCCTCCCGAAGAACATCCGCCCGTTCTGGCCGCAGCCAAAGGCCCGGACAGAATGCCCGGCGCAGGAGACGGCTGCTCCTGTTGATACAACCCGGACAACAGTTCCCGCCTAATTCGCAACTGCTGTAGTCGAAGGAACTCTGAAATAGATATATGACATGACAAAAGAGCAGCTTCTGAAAAAATTGCAAGGTGTCGAATGGGATGACTTTGAATGTAAGTCAGCCCAAAGTAAGGTGCCTGCCAATGTTTGGGAAACCGTGAGCTCGTTCAGCAATACGGCTGGAGGCTGGATTGTTTTTGGTGTGAATCAGGCAGGAAAGAAGTTTGACGTACAAGGGGTTTCGGATGTTGAGCATGTCGAATCTGATTTCTTGAATACGCTTCGTTCCGGACAAAAGTTCAATTGCCGGATTTTCCCTGTGGCGAGAAAATTTGACATAAATGGATTGACGGTTCTTGCTTTCTTTGTGCAGCCATCTCCGGATAAGCCGGTATATTTCGGCGGCACCGTAAACAACACGTTTATACGGAGCGGTTCTGGCGATAGGCGTGCGACGAACGAGGAAATCGCGTCTATGTTCAGAGACAGGATGTTCGGGATTAAGTCAGAACAGTTTATACCAGGAACATCCATTGATGACATAAATTTGGCCACGCTTCATGACTATCGGAGTTATTTGTCCTTAACACAATCCAAACATACATTTGAGTCTGACAGCGACTCGGAGTTCTGCTATAAGATACATGTTATGGATAAAGACGGCACGTTGAATTATGCAGGACTTACTATGTTCGGGAGGAAAAACTCAGTTTTGAGATATGTCCCTACATTTTGTGTGGATTATGTTGAAATACCAGGCGACTCTTTGGAGACGGCAGAAACTCGATATAGCTACAGAATACCTGAACAGGAAAACATTTGGGACGCGTTCAGAATTATAAACCGTCGTCTTCAAACAGTTGTGAACATACCGTTTCATCTGGATTCGGAAGGGCGTAATGTGGGAGATATGTCTCAGTATGAAATCATTCGCGAAGCATTGGCAAACTTTCTCATGCATTCGGATCAATTCAATACGGTGCGTTCATGTATTCATGTGTTTCTCAATCGTATAGAATTTATAAATGGAGGGGCGATGCCTGTAAAGGTGAATGAAATAAGCGGGCAATGCTATACAAATCCAAGGAATCCTTCCCTTGCGAGGATGTTCAGACTCGCCGATGTCGCTGAGAATGTCGGTTTTGGGATTCATAAACTTTTGAGCTGGAAGAATCTTACGGGAAATGATGTATCAATAGAAAATGGTATAGACAGGACATCTGTTGTCTTCTGGACGAAGAGAATTGTTGATAATGAAAGTTCGGTAAAAAGTTCGGTAAAAAGTTCGGTAAAAAGTTCGGTAAAAACATCAGATAGAATAAAACAGATGATGACGGAGAATCCTGAAATTACTTTGGCGCAAATTGCAGAATGTATGCAGATTTCACAAAGAAGCATCGAGAAATCGGTTCGGAAACTCATGTCCTCAGAAGAGATAATTAGAGTCGGCCCCAAGAAAGGTGGAACTTGGAAGGTGTTGGATAGAAAATAAAACAAAAAGACGGCTGAATTTCAGTCGTCTTTTTTAGTGCGGATGGCGAGACTCGAACTCGCACAGGAAAAACTCCCACTACCCCCTCAAAGTAGCGCGTCTACCATTTCGCCACATCCGCTTTGAATTGGGACTGCAAAAGTAGATATATTTTCTCATTCCGCAAAATTTTTCTTCAAAAATATATGTACTTTGTTCAGTTTTGCGAAATTTGCATTCTCAATACCCCATTATTGGGCGCTAATTCAAAAACATTTTCTACATTACCTGACTCCATTGTCGATAGTTTTCCCTACCTGAACAGGTCATCGGCGGTGACTTCGGACTGGATGTTGTTGTAGTAGGCGTTGCGGGTGAGGCCGTAGGTTGTTACCATGGTTATGTGGACGGCCTTTCTCGTCTGCGTCTCCTCAATCAGGCGGGCCTTCTTGTTGCGGAGGATTTCATCATACGACTTCGTGATTGTGTATTTCCCTTCGGAAAATTTCATCTCGCAGAGATTGATTATCCGGTCATTGCGGTCGAGCAGCAGGTCAATCTGCGCACCTCGAATATTTTTTTTCTCCGATTCTTCCGGAGTAGTCGTTCTCCATGAACATACATTTGTTATCACTCCGTTGATGCTGAGGGCTTCCTTTATCTGCGGAACGTGCAGAAGACATACCCTCTCGAACGATGTCCCGGCCCAAGTGTTGTAGGACGGGGTTCCCTGAAGGAGTTCCCAATAGGCCGGGTCATTGTTCTTTTTTTCTGCGAGAAACTTGTAGTGGAAGACTGTGAAATTGTCAATCAGCTGGTAAAGGGCATATTTGCTCCGTGCTCCTATGCGGTTGTACTTCCTTATGAATCCGCAGTTTTCAAGGTCTTCGAGAATCGTCGTGATTTTGCCGCCGTCTTTCATCTTTATTCCCTTGACGATTTCCTCCCGTGAGGCGCCAGTTCCTTTGCTTGCCAGTTCCTCCACCACCGCAATATACGGGTCCGGATGCTTGAAGAGAGCCGCATAGAGCTCAGAGAACTCTCCTTCGAGCCTGGCATTTTCTGCAAAAAACATCTCATCTATGTTCCGTGCGACGCTTATTCCCTTTTTCAGAAGACTCCAGTAATATGGAACTCCGCCGAGAATCATGTATGTCTCAAGAATCTGCTGACGAGTCATCGCGAGGCCGCTGGCGGAGGCGTATCTTTCGCATTCACGAAGCGTGAACGGCTTCAAGTTTATCTTGAATGACAGACGGTTGTGCAGGCCGCCGCGGTTCTTGAAGATTTTCTTTACAATCCACGATGTCGCCGAGCCGCATACTATGAGAATTATGTCGTTTCTGTGGAATGCCCATCCGTTCCAGAAATGTTCAAGCGCGGACACAAAGTTGGACTTGGGGGCATCCATCCACGGAATCTCATCTAAAAACACGACCTTTTTTGCAGCATCGGAATTTTCGAGGAGCTTTTCGAGCTGGTTGAACGCCGTGAACCAGTCCTGCGGAACTTCGGAGTCTTCGGCCCCCTGTCCTGCAAGCGCCATCCGGAAGTTCATGAGCTGTTTCGTGTTTCCGCAGTTATATACTCCCGAATATCTGAATGCAAAGTTGTCCGAGAAAGCTTCCCGTATGAGCAGTGTCTTTCCTATTCGTCTTCTTCCATATACGGCGACAAATTTTGATGAATCCTCGTTCAGAAGCTCCCGAAGCTCGTTTATTTCTTTTTCCCTGCCGATGAACATGACTTTATTCCTTTACTTGCTTGCTGCAAAGATAGGAAAAGAAAAAGAAAATAACTCGCGGAATCGATGATTTTTTGCTCGATTCCGCGAGTTATCGGAAAATTATTTGCGGAATCGCCGGTTTTTTCGCTCGATTCCGCGAGTTATCTGTATCGTTCGGTTGTCTACAGGATGAGGCTGAAGAGGCGGAATGTCGCGAAGGAGAAGAGCCAGGCGAGGGCGAGGGTCATTGCGGCCGAGAGGAATGCCCATTTCCAGCCGCCGGCCTCGTTGCGGATGGCCGCGAATGTCGCGAAGCACGGGAGGTAGAGCAGGATGAATACCATGTATGCGAGCGCGGCCGCCGGGGTCGTGTGCTTCTGGAGCGCCTTCTGAAGCCTGCTTGTGTTCTCTGTGTCCGCTTCTGCGGTGTTTTCCGTGCCGACGGCTTCGGTGTGAGCCTTGCCTATGTTTTCGCCGGAGGAGTCTGATACCACGGTGTCAGTGCCGTTTCCAGTGTCGTTTCCTGCGATTTCCTCTGTCGCCTCGTCTTCACTGTACATAATCCCGAGCGTGCTGACAATCAGCTCCTTGGCTCCGATGCCGGAGAGGATACCGATGTCCATCTTCCAGTCAAACCCGAGAGGGGCGAGAGCGGGCTCCACTGCCTTGCCGAGATAGCCGAGGTAGGAGTTCTCCTCCTGCTCCTCAGCCGTAGAGTACTTGTCGTGGTTCGGAAAATAACTCAGAAACCAGATTGCAATCGAGCAGATGAGGATGACACCGCCAATCTTTGACAGATACTCCTTGCATTTTTCCCAAGTGTGTCTGAACACCGCCTTGGCCGTCGGAATCCTGTATGGCGGAAGTTCCATCACGAACGGCAGGTCGTCATCCTTAATGAACCGGCTGAGCACACGGGCACAGATGACAGCGAGCGCGATGCCGAGCACATAGAGACCGAGCAGGACGAGCCCTGCCTTGTGCGGGAAGAATGCCGCCGTCAGAAGAATGTAGACAGGAAGCCTTCCAGAGCAGGACATGAACGGAATCACGAGAATCGTCAGCAGGCGACTTTTGCGCGACTCGATGGTACGCGTGGCCATAATTGCCGGCACATTGCAGCCGAAGCCCATAATCATAGGGATGAATGATTTTCCGTGAAGTCCCATCCTGTGCATCAGACGATCCATGATGAACGCCGCCCGGGCCATATATCCCGAATCCTCAAGCAGCGAGATGAAGAGGTAGAGCAGCAGGATGTTCGGCAGGAACACCAGCACGCTGCCCACGCCGCCGATGATTCCGTCGACAATCAGATCCCTCAGCCACCAGTCGCCCATGAAACCGCCCACCATCTCTCCGAGCTTGTCCACGCACCACTGAATCCAGTCCACCGGATAGGCTCCGAGCGTGAATGTGCCCTGGAACACCATGAACAGCAGCACGAGGAAAATCGGGAACGCCAGCCACCTGTTCGTGACCACCGCGTCGATCTTCTCCGAGAGCGTCTTCTGCTCGTGTCCCTTGTCGTTGCGCTTCCATGTCTCCGCGAGCGCGCCCTGGATGAACGCGTATTTCGCCTCAACAATCGCGGTTTCCGCCGACATACCGAGCATGTCCTTGAGCCTCTTCTGCTCCTCGAAGCGTGCGGCAATGATTTCGTCGCGGTTCGGGAGCGCCTCCACGACCTTCGCTATGTCGCTGTCGTTTTCAAGATATTTGATTGCAAGATAGCGTGTTGAATACTTCTGTCTTATGTTCTCGTCTTTCTGCAGGAGCAGTTTTATGCGGTCAATGCTCTGCTCCAGCTCCGGCCCGTGGTTGATGTGGATGTGACGTGACAATTCGGGCGTATTGTGCTCGTAGACGGCAATCACCGTGTCGAAAAGTTTGTTTACCCCCTCTCCGGTACGGCTGACCGTCGGCACGACAGGAAGTCCGAGAAGGTAGCCCAACTGCTTGATGTCTAAATAGTCACCGCTTGCCTTCAACTCGTCATACATGTTAAGTGCGACAACCATCCTGAGGTTCATGTCAATGACCTGCGTCGTCAGATAGAGATTCCTCTGGAGGTTCGATGCGTCGATGACGTTTATGACGACGTCGGGGGTCTCGTCTATCAGATTCTTTCTCACATAGAGTTCCTCGGGACTATACGCCGACAGAGAATATGTCCCCGGCAGGTCCACGAGCGTGAAAGTGTATCCTCCATATTCGAATACGCCCTCCTTTGCGTCCACCGTCACTCCGCTGTAGTTCCCGACGTGTTCGTGGGCGTTCGCGGCGATGTTGAAGAGCGACGTCTTTCCGCAGTTCGGGTTTCCCACGAGCGCGACCCTGATTGACTTGCGCTTCTTGTCGACGAGAGCATTTATTTCCTCGTCTGAAAGTTCCTGTTCGGGCATATTATTTTTCGTGTCTTCGCAGTCGTCGGCCTCTATTGCCCTGCGCGGCTCCGACGGCCCGAATGCTTCCGGATTTTCCTTAAGCATCTCCACCGCCTCATCGTGGCTGAGCACCTCTATTCTCTCCGCTTCCTCGCGACGCAGCGAGATCTTGTAGCCAATAATCTCATATTCAATCGGATCCCGGAGCGGAGCATTGAGGATTACCCTCACTTTGCTGCCCTTCACGAAGCCCATCTCCGTTATCCTTTTTCTGAAACTGCCGTGTCCGCTGACCTTCACCACGACGGCGGTCTCACCTGTTTTAAGTTCTGAAAGTTTCATAAAATTTGTTCGTATTTCATACGCCACTTTTCTCCGTTCGGCATAGCTCAAGCAAGCTTGGCTCTGCTCTCGCTTATCGAAAAGGTTCGTCTTTTTTGTCTATATCCATTTTCTCATCGGTCAAATACGCCCGTATGCCCCCCCTCTTCAAAAATGAATCTATCCTAAAAATACTTCTCAAATTGGATAGTATCTTATGGCAGGTTATAAATTTGCGCGGCAAATATATTAAAAAAGAATGCGGCGGCATATCCCCATTTGTTGGTATTTTTGTGCGCTTGGGATGTCGAAATATGCCTGACTTCTGGGACAGCGGCAAGCCCTACGACATCATCGTGATGCAGGAATACACCGGCACCAAGTACGCCTGGGCTGGCTTTGAAAAGCATCTGAAGGGCATCGAGGCCGTGAAGGAACTGATGGAAAAGATTCGTGCCAAGCAGCCGGACAAGGAACCGGTGTTCGTCTATCTCATGTCGCAGACCTTCGCCATCGGCAGCCAGCTCCTCCAGACCTGGTGGCACAACGACCGCAGCCGGATGTACGCAGCGATGACCTCTCACGTGAAGATGGTTCTTGAGCAGACCGGCATCAAATGGCTCATCGCCACCGGCACCGCCGTCGAGAACCTCCGCACGACAAGTCTCAACATCGACAACGGCATGGATCTTTCCCGTGACCTCTTCCACCTCGACAAGGGCATCACCCGCTATGCCGCCAACTGCACAGTCTTCGACACCATCCTCGGCCCCTGCGTCGGCAAGACCATGTCGGACAACACCTACCGTTTCCCGACTTCCGACGCCTCACACACCAACTACACCACTCCAGTCACCGACTCCAATGCCCCGATAGCCCAAGCTGCCGCTCTCAAGGCCATCGAGACCCCACTTGCCGTCACCGACTTGAGCAACTTGTAGCGGCATCTTAAAATCCCACTGCTGTAAAGTCTCAAACATGACAGAATCTTTTAGGTAAATCCGGCAAAGTTTTGGTTATGTCTGAAACTTTTGGGGAGTTTCGCATATTTCATAAAATGTCGTAACTTTGTCTGCCTTTGTCGTGCACGGGCGGGCAAAGTTTTAATTATTCAGAATGTTATGTTAGACATATTGGCGATAACTTGGAATGTCGATCCGGAAATATTCCACATCGGCGGACTTTCCATCCGGTACTATTCGATTCTCTTCGTTTCGGGATTCATCATCGGCTGGTACATATTCCGTCATTTCTTCAGGAACGAGGGGATTCAGGTCAGCCCTCTTTTGGACTATCTGCTTTACACCCTGCTGATTGCCACGATTGTCGGGGCGCGTCTGGGGCACTGCATCTTCTATCAGCCGGACTACTACTTCGGCTCGTGGGCGGGCTTCGCGGAGATTTTCATGCCATGGAAAGGCGGTCTTGCGAGTCACGGCGGAGCCATTGCGCTGATTATTGCGATGATATGGTTCGCCCGCAAGTTCGGACGGAAAAATGACTTCGATTTCGTCTGGATTATGGACCGGCTCGCCATTACCGTCTGCTTCGCCGGGGCGCTCATACGTCTTGGAAACCTCTTCAACTCAGAGATTTTCGGTGGCCCGACCGACCTCCCGTGGGGATTCCGCTTTCCGCGTTCATACGAATGGGTGCAGCTCTACGGTCCGAGCGCGGAGCATCCCGAGGGCCTTGCCTGCCACCCGACCCAGCTCTATGAGGCTCTCTGCTACCTCATCCTCGGCTTAGTCCTCGTCCTTGTCTATGAAAAGCGGCTTGACAAGGTGCACCGGGGCTTCTTCATCGGCTGGTTTCTCATCGGCTGCTTCGGCTCGCGCTTCCTCATAGAGTTCATCAAGAACCCGCAGGTCGAGTTCGAGCAGAATATGCTCCTTGACATGGGACAGTGGCTCAGCATCCCGTTCATCCTTCTCGGTGTCGGTTTCCTTGTCTATGCGGCCGTCCGCAAGCTCCCTGCCCGTGCCGTCCACCCGGAAAAATCCAAGCCCCAGCCGACCCACTACGCCAAACCGGTGACGAAATAGCAACGGTTATTCTTTGACGCTCTGCGCGGCTGTTTCAGTGAAACGAAGTGGCCGTGCAGGATAGCATGGGGAGAGGGGCGCAGAAAAAGATGGAGTGCAAGGCGCACTGGGGATTTCAATACCGGAGCAACCTCTCGGTTGTGAGGATTTGAAATTCACATGCAACGAAGCAATCCGCTTTTTCTGCGCCCCGATATGGCATTGTTGTTGCATAACGGAGTGTTCCTTTTGTACATATCTGAATACAATTTGTAATAAATTGCTGATTTATATCAGTTTGGATTGCGTTGTATGATGTCGTCTTCCGGTTTGCGGGGCATCGTTCGGATTGTTAGTGTAGAAAAATATATAAAAACAGAAATGGTCAAGATGAAGAAGATTATTGCGTTTGGCCTTGTGTCAGCGTCGCTTGCCTTCCTGCCGTTGGACGGATTCGCCCAGTACAAGGAAAAGAAGGGCGGCAAGGAAACTCCGAAGACCGAAGTTCAGCTCATTCTTGAAGAGGCTGACTCGGCCGAGACACCGGTGGTCATATCGCTGGAACAAGCGCTGAAGATTGCGCTGAGCGAGAACATTGCCGTGAAGGTGGCCGACAAGGAAATCGAAAGGACAAAGTATGCGAAGAAGGGCACATACGCCTCTCTTTTCCCGCAGATTGACGCGAGCGGAGCCTATCAGAGAACAATCAAGAAGCAGGTGATGTACATGGACTTCGACATGAGCAGCCTCGGCGGAGGGGCGTCTTCCGGCAGCGGCTCGGCGGGTTCGGGTTCCGGCTCCGGTGAAGGAAGTGGCTCAGGTGAGTCCGGCTCCGGCAGCGGTTCAGCATCATCAAACAGTTCCAAATCAAATGGTGGCTTGGAAGTCGGTCGTTGGAACACATGGAGTGCAGGAATTTCCGCTTCAATGCCGATTGTGAACGCCCAGCTCTGGAAGAGCATCAAGATTTCCGGAATGGACGTGGAGCTTGCAGTCGAGAAGGCACGCGCATCGCGTCTGGACATGGTGAGTCAGGTGAAGAACGCCTACTACGCCGTTCTGTTTTCAAAGGAAGCCTTCAATGTGTACAAAGAGGTATACGAGAACGCAATGACCAACTTCGCCGAGACCGAGAAGAAATACAATGTCCAGAAGGCCACCGACCTCGACATGGCGAGGGCAAAGACCAATGTCGCCAACGCCATCCCGAATGTCTATAACGCCGAGAGTTCGATAATCCTTGCCTTGTGGCAGCTCAAGGCCGTGATGGGAATTGACCTTGAGATGAACATCGATGTCGAGGGCGCCATTGAGGATTATTCCGAATATATGACTTCGGACATGACAAAGGCCGACAGCATCTCGCTCGACCGCAACTCCACGATGAAACAGCTTGAGATTCAGGCCAATGAACTCGCGCAGAGCATCAAGGCCCAGCAGTACGCCTACATCCCGACTCTCGCCCTCGCGTTCAACTACAGCTACAACGCGATGACAAACGACTTCAATTTCAAGGAGTACAAATGGACACCGTATTCATACGTCGGGGTGAGTCTTTCAATTCCTATTTTTTCCGGTGGAAAGCGTCTCAACCAGGTGCGTCAGGCACGCAACAGCTATGAGCAGATGAGGCTTCAGATGACCTCCACAGAGCGTAATCTCAAGATTTCTATCCGTCAGTCACTCAATACAATGGAAACCAATGTCAAGAGTTACGACGCTGCAAGGGATGCCGTCGCTTCCGCCGAGAAAGCCTACAGCATAGCAGAGAAATCTTACGAGGTTGGACGTGCGACCCTCACCGATCTGAACGACGCGCAGCTTGCCCTTACGCAGGCCCGTCTTGCTGAGTCGCAGGCCGTATATAACTTCATTGTGGCAAAGACACAGCTTGAACAGACTCTAGGCCAGGACTTCACGGAGTAGGCGGAGATCTTGGGCCGGATTTGGTCCTCCGAAGACAACAGATTTTGAAAATACAGAAGATATGAACAAGATAGCAAGAAATTTAGCATTTGCGGCAGCCGTGATGGCGGCCGTCTCCTGCGGCAACGGGAAAAAAGCGGCTCCGGCTGCGGCTGCAGAGGAACAGGTTGCGGAGGAGGCTCCGCTTGTGACAGTAGTGACAGTCGGTAAGCAGGAAGTTCCGCAGACTTCAGTGTACACATCGTCGGTCGAGCCTTACGCGAAGAACAACATAGCTCCGCAGACCTCGATGAGAATCAGCAAAATCAATGTTGAGGTCGGTGACTTTGTACGTGCCGGTCAGATACTTGCAGAGATGGACAGACTCCAGCTTCAGCAGGCCGAGCTTCAGATGAAGAACAACGAGACCGAGTACAACCGTCTCAAGG
>ERZ808246.1018-NODE-1018-length-21500-cov-3.168151_pt1 | contig 21500 bp, 20 predicted proteins | sample MGYA00521083_ERZ808246 | MGnify/ENA primary metagenome ERZ808246 (study PRJEB31516, sample SAMN03275577) | gut metagenome | biome: mammalia-associated habitat; material: feces | host: Papio cynocephalus | place: Kenya | collected 2012-07-07 ... | reverse complement strand
GCGCTGAAAATATTCACACGGTAACCGACCGTTACCAACACAATTCCGCGGCGCGCAAAAGCTTCTCCGTCGAACGGCATTTCATCCGCCGATCCGCTCCCGAATCCGCCGCCGTGATACCACACCATTACGGGGTGACGTTCCTCGCTCGTTTCTGCCGGTGTCCAAACATTCAGGTATAGACAATCCTCGCTGATGATCTTATCCACAGGATAGAACTCCACCTGATAAAACTCGCCCTTTTTCCACTGCCGTTGAATCGGTGCGGGAGCATACCGAAAGCAAGGACGAACGCCCTTCCACGGTTCCGATTCCTGCGGCGGTTGGAACCGCAAAGACCCGACGGGCGGTGCTGCATACGGGATTCCCTTAAACACCGTATATGCCGGGTTTTGCGCGTGGAAACCTTCCACTTTTCCCGCTTTTGTTTCGGTAATTCTTGTTTTTTGTATTTCGATCATACCAACCCCTCTTTCTCTCCTACAATGTTTTGTATCCAGATTCCTTTCTTCACCAGACAATACCCCACCACACACTTGAGGAAGTTGAGGCACTGACAAATGCCGTACACAGCAAGAATATCCAAAGAAGTGAAGTGGCTGAGCAAAAACGCTGCCGGAACACTGACACACAGCACAAAGCAACTGTCAAACAAAAAGGTAACCAGCACCTTTCCTCCGGATCGCAGGGTAAAATACGAAGCATTGGCAAAGGCGTCCAGCGGCATCGTTAACGCACAGATCTGCATCAGACGTGTTGCTGTTTCTCTTACTGCGGATGTCGTATTGTAAATTTCCGGAATAAACGGCGCCGCAGCAAAAAAGGCAACCGAAACCACCGCGCTGACAAACAAGGAAAAGACAATCAGTTTGCGCGAAGCGTCCTGCGCCCCGTCGGTTTTTCCCGAGCCGAGCATTTGTCCGAGAATAATGCCAATCGAAGCGCCCACAGCCATAAACGCCACGGAAAACACATTGGAGAATGTCTGCAAGATATTGATGGATGGCACTACGTCCAAGCCGAGATAGGAGTAATTCTGATTCAACACGGCAATTCCCGCCGCCCAAAGCGCTTCGTTTATCATAAGCGGCAAGCCCTGAATCATAATCTGTCTGACCAAGCGAGCGGGAACGCGCAGGGAGCGAAAAGCGTCGGTAATAAAAGTAAAACGGTCGCGCTTCTGCCATGTTCTCAAAGCGATAATCAACAGCTCTGCGAACCTTGAGACAACCGTGGCAATTGCCGCACCGGTGACACCCATGGCGGGAGCACCGAAATGTCCGAAAATCAACGCATAGTTCAGACACAGATTCACGCCGACTGCCGCAACGCCTGCATACATCGGAAGCAATGTTTCTCCCGTTTCGCGCAGCGTACTGGAATAGCACTGCACCAACGTATACGGCAACAGCCCGATCAGCATGACGCCGATATATTCTTTTCCGCTTTGAAGAGACGCCGCCGCGTCCGCGGCACTCCCCTCTCCCTGCAGGTACAAATTGATCAGCGGCTCTCCGAAGGCGGCGAACACACCGATACACAGAACGGTCAGCATCGTGCAGAAAACTACCTTGAACCGAAAAGTATCCCGCACGCCTTCGCGGTCATTGTCTCCGTAAAACTGGGCACCGAAAATTCCCGCACCGGAAACCGCACCGAAAATACACAAATTGAACACAAACATCAACTGATTGGCTACGGCAACACCGGTCATTTCCACGGTGCCGACACGTCCGACCATGACATTGTCCAACATACTGACAAAATTCGTAATTCCATTTTGAATCATGATCGGGAGCATCAGAGACAGAACCCGTTTATAAAACTGCTTATCGCCGACATATTTTTTAAACATACATTTCCCTCATACCGTAAAAAAGCACATGCAAGCGCCAGGCGTGCATGTGCTGACTGGAGCAGATGACGGGAATCGAACCCGCGTATTCAGCTTGGGAAGCTGATGTTCTGCCATTGAACTACATCTGCAAAGAAAAAACGCCGCGATGACTCGCGGCGTGTGGTCGGGATGACAAGATTTGAACTTGCGACCTCTGCGTCCCGAACGCAGCGCTCTACCAAGCTGAGCCACATCCCGAAGTATATCAATTTTCATTGATACACCGCATCTAAAAGTATCAAACTTCAGGTGCTTCATGCGCTTTGCTTACTTTGGTTGCCCGACTAGGATTCGAACCCAGACAAACAGAGTCAGAGTCTGTCGTGCTACCTTTACACAATCGGGCATCGTTCGCAAAGCGCATTTATTATTATACTACAACTTTTTATAAAGTCAAGCACTTTTTTTGATTTTTTTAACTTTTTTCTTTCCGGAACATTACTCCGGCGGCAATCAGAATGGCAATCAGCGTTACTCCGACGTCTGCCAGCACCGCCATCCACATATTGGTCACACCGAAAATGTCCGTAATCAGCACCGCTGCCTTGACCACCAGTGCGAAGGTTACATTGAACCGAACGGTTACCATTGCCTTTTTGGAGATGCGAACCGCCGCCGCGATGTCGGTCAGTTTATTGGACGAAAGCACCACATCCGCTGCACCCGCCGCAATATCCGATGCCAGCGCCGGGGCGATTCCCACATCACTCTGCGTCAGGACGGGGGCGTCATTAATGCCGTCGCCCACAAACGCACATTTGCCGTATTTTGTCTGAAGTTCCTTCAGACGCGCACATTTATCCTCCGGGAGCAGACGGCTGTAATGCTCATCGATTCCGCAGGCATCTGCGATTTTCTTCGCACTGCTTTCATGATCCCCGGTCAGCATCGCCGTATGGCGCACGCCGCAGTTTTTCAATGCCTCAATCGCCTGTTTACTGTCGGCGCGCACGGTATCCTCCACGCTCAGCATACCGACCAAATTTCCGTCCGCCGCGACAAAAACATTATAGTCTCCAGTCATATCGTCTGCAACGCCGTTTTCTTCAAGAAACCGTGCCGTACCGCACAGCACCTTTTTCCCGTCCACGGTCGCTTCCAGTCCTTTTCCGGCGATTTCGTGAACATCCTGTGCCGTCTTTTCCGTTTCTCCGGCAGCGGAAAGAATTGCCGCTGCAATCGGATGCGTCGAATTTTTTTCTACGGCAGCTGCCAGTTCTAACACTTCCCGTCGGTCATAGCCATTGGCTGCAAAAACCTCCTCCACGGAGAGTTTTCCGTAGGTGAGGGTGCCGGTTTTATCAAACACCACCGCACGAATCTGTGAGAGCGTTTCGATATCTTTTGTTCCTTTAATCAGTACGCCGCGTTTGGATGCGCTTCCCAGCGCAGAGAAGAACGACAGCGGCACGGAAATGACAATGGCACAGGGGCACGACGCCACCAAAAAGATCAGCGCACGCATAATCCATGTGGTAAAGTCGCCGAGTCCGAGCAAGGGCGGAAAAATTGCCAGCACTACCGCCAGACAAACGACCACCGGGGTATAGATTGCGGCAAAACGGGTAACAAATTTCTGCGTCTTACCTTTTTGCTCATTTCCCATACGCACCAATTCGATGATCTTCGATGCCGTGGAATCATTATAGGAAGCCACTGCTTCCGCTTCTACCACGCCGTTGATATTCACCATACCGGAAAGAATGCGTTCACCTACCGTAAAATTCTGCGGAACGCTTTCGCCCGTGACCGATGCCGTATCAAACGACGACGTTCCTTTTACAATCACACAATCCACCGGCACGCGTTCGCCGGCACGAATCAAGAGACGGTTTCCGACTTTGGTTTCCTCGGCTTCAATCTGCCGTACTTCCCCATTTTCTTCTATCAGGTTTGCGTGTTCTGCCTGAATATCCGTCAAAGAATCAATTTCTTTCTGCGAACGCCGGATGGCGTAATCTTCCAGAAATTCTCCGAGCTTAAAGAGGAGCAATACCGCTACCGCTTCGGTGGTCTCTCCGAGAAGCATTGCCGCAACCACGGCAATGCTCAGCAGAAGTTCTTCATTGAATTTCAATTTAAGCAGCGACTCTACGCCTTCCCACAGAATGTCATATCCTGCGATCAGTACGGCAGCTATCGACAATCCGATTTTTACATAAGTATTCGTAAAGAAAAATCCGAGGATAAACAGGACTACTGCCGCAAAATACAGCACATACCTCAACTTTCCGTGTTCCTCTTCATGTTCGTGTTCATGCTCTTGACCGCAACCGCAGGATGCTTTTTTCTCTTCGTGGCTATGGCAGCAAGCACAGCCTTCATGTTCATGTTTTGCCATTTTGATTTTTCCTCTCAGTTATGTTTCATATGGGCAATGGATTGATCGATCACGGTAAACACGTGTTCGTCATCCAGTGAATAAATAATGGATTTTCCTTCCCGCCGACTGCGCACAATATACAATTCCCGCAGGATTTTCAGCTGATGGGACACCGCCGTCTGATCCATTTGCAGAATATACGCGATATCGCACACACACAGATCGCTGTCTCTCAAAAGGCACAGGATTTTCAGCCGTGTCTTATCCCCGAACGCCTTAAAAAAGCGCACGCTTCTCTCCACAGTGACTTCATCCGGCATATCTCCCCTTGCCTGTTGAATATTCTTTTCGTGCAAAACTGCTTCTTCACACAGGATTTCTTTCACAGTGACGCCTCCCGACATATGAATATATGTTCATATGTTCATATAATATATCGTTCCTTCTGTTTTGTCAAGCCCTTGCTAAACAAATCTTAACAAATATCTACCAAAAGTCCCTTGGAAAATGCAAAAATATATGGTATACTGTAAAAAAGAATTTCACCGTCTGTAAAACATTGCCATGGAGGTTTCTATATATGAAGAAAAAAATCTTTGCCGTTGTTCTTTGTCTGATCGTGTTGACTTCCGCAATTGTCCCGGCTTATGCGGTATCGCCCGATTTCGATGTCCCCGCAAAATTCATTTACCTTGTCAACACCGACACGGACACGGTGGTTTACGAAAAAAACGCCGAAGAAAGAGCGATTCCCGCTTCTCTTACCAAAATCATGACTGCCATTATCGCCTTGCAGAAAACGCAGAATCTGGATGCCATGGACATCAAAGCACCCGGGTACATTTATAATGAGTTTTACGGCATCGGCGTCTCCAATGCGGAAATTGCCCGCGGAGAAGTCTTCACCATGCGTGAGCTTCTGTATGCACTGATGCTGAATTCCGCCTGCGAAGCCGCCAGCATTATTGCCGATTACGTCGGCGGCGGCAGTATTCCTTCCTTCGTGGAAATGATGAACGAGAAAGCAAAAGAAATCGGCGCGCTGAATACCAACTTTGTCAATGCGCACGGACTGTACGATGAAAATCAGTACACGACTGCCCACGATATGTACCTCATCACCAAGTATGCTCTTGAGCAGCCTGGATTCTTGGAAATTGCCAACACAAAAAACTATACCATTGAAGGCAATGAACTGCGTACAACCAAAAACCTGGTTCACACCAACCGTATGCTTTTTTCCACCAGCAATTATTATATGCCTGAAATCAAGGGCATCAAAACAGGAACACTGGAAGAAGCCGGAAGAAACTTGATCACCATTGCCGACTCGGAGGGCTACCATTATCTCTGCGTTGTCATGGGCGGTGAGTATTCCGATTCCGCCAGCCACTACAAAGCCACACAGGCGCTGTATGAATGGGCGTTCGACACCTTCCGCGTAAAAACGCTCCTTGAATCCAAGCGGTCGATTGCCGAAGTCCCCGTGAAACTCTCTTCGGAAACCGACCATGTATTGCTGACCTCTTCCCGCAACGTAACCGCCCTGGTTCCCGTAAATATCGAATCCTCCAGTGTGGTTTTGCAGACAGAATTGCCGGAATATGTCAAAGCGCCGGTTCAAAAAGGCGATATTCTCGGAAAAGGACGAGTCCTTTTGCTGGGTGAAGAGATTGCCCAAGTGGATCTGATTGCCATGGAGGATATCAAGCGTTCCGCGTTCCTGCATTTCACAGACACGCTGCACACGGTCACTTCCCGTTGGCAATTCTTTATCGGAGCAATTGTTTTTGTTGCCTTGCTGCTGTTGTACATTGTCCTTTCAGTTGCCTACAACAATTACAAACGGCGCCAGCGCAAGGCTTCTCCCTATTCGTCGGGATACAGCAATTATGAGTCCTATTCGTCTTCATCCAAAAAAACCGTTCATCGGCGCAAGCTGTAATGACAACCACTGAGAGGAGAACAAAATGCAAAATCAACACACACTGATTCTGGAAAACGACCGCTGCCGTGCCGAACTGAGCGACGGTCGTCTGACCGGATTGTTCGACCGCACCGACGGCACCAACCTTGCCGACGCCCGCGGAAAAACCGGCACCGCTTGTTTCACCCTGTCTACTGATGACATCCGCACGATGCCCCATGCAATGGCAACCCCCTATGAAGACCGCACCGCGCACTTTTCCGTCGTTGAAGCCGAGGGAGATAACAAAATCCGTTGCACTGACGAGGAAAACCGCGTCACCGTCACTTATACTCTGGAGTCGGACGGGATTACTCTTGATGCGGAGAGTCTCAACCCGAATATGTCGGAATTCGGTCTGAATCTGGACTTGAATTTTTTGGGCAAAAAAGGCAATGATTACCGCAAACAGCTTCTTCCTTCCTCCCCTTATACCTCCGCGGACGGACGTTACACCTACGTCATTCTCACACGTCCCAACGGAAAATTCGTGACCGCCGTTGCGGAAACGCCCTGTGACGGCTGGAAGTTCATCTATTCACCCTTTGCTTGCGGTCACTTTATTTTCAATCTTCAGTTTTTGGCGTCGTTTGACCGCGTGTATCACGGAAGCGATCGCAAAGCTCTGCGTGTCCGGCTGCAATTTGCCGACTCTTTGGAGGAAGCGTTTGCCAAAATACAGCAAACCCTCGGTGTGCCGCTTTGCCGCAATATTCTCAGCGGCGGTTTTGACGGGTATGCCATGGTGCAGACCATCGGAAAAGCGGATTCACTGCGTGTGGAGGCTCCGGACGGATCGGTGCAGACGCTTCCTCTCACCGCGCGTATTCCCCTTTCCAAATTCGGGTTTTATACCGTTACGCCAATCTGTAACGGTAAACCCGGTCTGAACACCACCGTATGGTCGGGCGGTTCAAGCCGTATGGCGCTGTTTGATCTCAGCTGTGACGGAATTCGCAAGCCTTACCACGGCGACCGCAACCTCTGCGAAGGCGGGTGCTTTTTGTGGGCGATGCTTTTCAACGAAGAAATGCGCGGCACACGCCGTTATGACCACGTGATCAAAGAAGAGCTCAAAGGCATTCTCGGAAAAGACGGCATACGGATTCCCCGTCGGACGATCGTACCGGTTCCCGAAAACGGCTTTGCTGCTTATCACATTTGTGAATCCTCGCGTGTACAGGAACAATTTTTCGGCGTATCGATTCTGCTGGAAGCCTACCGCGTCTACAAAGACGAGGAATTGCTGGAAACCGCGATCAGTGCGCTGAATGAATTGGTAGAAAACTATATGCGAAACGGCATGGTGTTCAACGGACACGACTACACCACCGTTTGCTGCCCGATGATTTCCTTGGTGGACATGACGCTCTTTTTGAAAAGCCGTCACGACGCACGTGCAGAAACCTTTGAGCGTGCCGCCCGCCAAATGGCGGATTTTCTGCTGGAACGCGGCATGAATTTCCCGACAGAAGGCGAAATCTCCGAGCTGACCGATCCCGAATACGAGGACGGCGCCATTTCCTGCACTGCACTCGCTTTGTTGTATTATTGTATGCACATGGAACACGTACCGGCATATGAAAAATTTGCCAAGGAAGTGCTGGATTTACACCGCGCGTGGATGATTTACACCCCGGACGCACGGATGCAAGGCTCCAGCTTCCGTTGGTGGGAAACCATCTGGGAAGGCGACGGTGAGGGTCCCGCAATCTGTGCCGGACATGCGTGGACCATCTGGACTGCGGAAGCCATGTTCGACTATGGCATACTGACGCACAACGACCGTGTGCTGCTTGAATCCTGGAACAGCTGGATCACCAATTTCTCCAAGACACAGCCCGACGGTTCGATGTACAGCTGCTATGAAGCGGACTTTATTCGCGGCGGCGGATACCCCTGGGTTAAGTCAACCCTGCTGCAGCTGGAAGGCGAAGACATGAGCACACGCTACGAAATCGCCCATGATTATCCCCATCACATCGACAGTTCCCTTTCCCGTTACGCATGGGCACGCGCCGCGGAAACCTGGCTGCAAACTGCTGCGCTCCTTTGGATTGACGGTCAGATTGTTCCCATTCACGCCCATTTGGAAAACGGTGTCTGGACGACAGACAAGGACGTCCGTCAGATTTACATCGGCGACCTTCCGGAGCCCGTGAAGCTGCGCGATCCTTCCCTCAAACGTATTTAACCGTAAAAAAATTCGATCCCCTTTTTGGGGATCGAATTTTTTTTATTTTATACGCTGTACGGTGTGATCTTTTCCGGGACGGGTATCGACGCAAAGCATGCGGTAATTGGAAATATCGGAGTCCGGACCGTCATAGTATTCAAAATACAGGAGTCCATTGGAAAACGCATTCGGAGCGATCCAATCTTCATTATTTCTCGACAATCCCGTACAGAAATCCGAAAGGATATTCCCCTCGGTATCCAAAACACAAACACGCCAGAGTCCTTCTTCCTCGGTGAAATACATGATGGCGATTTTGTCAAATTTGTTCCGATCAAACAACGGTTGATAATGGATATAAACCGTTCCGTCTGCTAATCCCTCACCGTTCCCGCCGAGAATTTTCAACGGCTTCCCTTTATCAGGTAAGGAAAGGTCATACAATCCAAGACTTTCGGAATCGGTGAAAACAACGATGTCATTGTGGGCAGAAAAGTAGCAATATTGATCAACTCCGCGAAAAGGCACCAGTTTTTTCTCTGCAGGACTGTAACAAAAGGGGCGAAGGCAGTCGTCCTCCTCGGTAACACACAACACCAGTCGATTGGTTTGTGAAGTGTCCTTCAGCCGATAATCGGATTCATGGAAAAAGTGGATGTATTTTACAAACGGCGGATTCTCGATGTCAAGGACTTCCAGATATTTCTCTTTGCAGACAGAGTCTAAACCGTCATAAGGAAGTATCGCCCGTTTTTGGCTGGGAAAATACAAAGCATACAAATTGCAATTCGTCGGATGCACCCGCAGTTCAAGATCTTCAAAATTCCCCAAATGCCAGTCTTTTTCCCATCCGGTGATAATCCGCATATTAGTGCCATTCATGGGATTATTGATAATTACACGGTCAAAATCAGGAGACTCCTCCGTAGAAAGAACCACAAACTGAACAGGTACTTCGTCCCATTTTTCACCCGACTTGCCCGATATAATATGGTCATTTTCAAAAATCACTTTCCAATCGTGAATGTCGGGATATTTGGCTGCCAATGTTGCTTTTGTCCAGTTCAAATCCATAAATGCGGGCATGGAGCTTTCTTCCGCAGGATCATCAGACGACGTAAGAACCTCGCTTGTCTGCGTCTCGGAAGACGACGGAGCATCAGAAGAGGTGATATCTGACGGCACATCCCGGGTGCAGGAAGCAAGCAGCAGTGAAGCGGTAAAAGATACAGCAAACAGTTTTAAAATATCTTGTTTTTTCATAAATTTGCTCCGTTTTATCAAGTACTATAATATCTAATTTTATAATACTACATATTTATAAAAAGTCAATACAATTTTTCATTCTTCCGCGGTTATTTTTTCATTGCCAAGCGTTTTCTTAATTGTTCCTCCAATAACTTCACATGACACGCTTCATCCTCAGCCAACCGACGTAAAACCGCACAGACAAAGCGATCGGGGATTTCTTCGCTGAGTTTCAGATATCCCCGCTGGGCTCCCTTTTCCGCTTCAATCAGTTCCTTGAGCACCGCACAGGGTTCTTTGCGGTATTGAAGAAAGCTCCCATTCCAGAACTGCGGCTCACCCTCGTGAATCACCCGCAGTTTCGGGTCATATCCCAGCAAATACAAAAGGCGTGCCAGTATGTTGAAATGATCGTTTTCCACCACGGAAAGTTCGGAGAAAATTGCCGAAAGCTCCCGTTGTGTGCAACAAAAAATTGCCCGATAATAGGCATAGCTATGTACCGACGTCATTTCGGATTCCTTTCCGGCATAAGCTGTCAATAGTTTCTTTGCCGCACTGATATTCACCCGTTCCACACGAATCGGCGCATATGGTTTTTCCGCACGAAATTCATATTTTTCCACAACACAACCCCCATATTTTTCTTCATCCTATGAACCATCTGAAAAACACGTGAACAACCGGGGGAATTTTCAGGCATATCTTGCAAAATGGCGGGATTTATGTTACAATTTTCGTGAGGTGATGACCTTGAAAGACAAATTTCTTGAAATTTATCGCAATAACATTGTGCGCTCCGGATCCGACCGTTTATTGGAATGGATTTTAAAAAGCGATTTCTTCACCGCACCGGCTTCGACAAAATTTCACGGCGCCTATGAAGGCGGATTGGTGGAACACAGTGTGAATGTCTACAATCGTCTGCTCGGCGAAGTGATGTCTGTTCCCGATTTGGAATTTTCCGACGAAACGATTGCTATCTCCGCCCTGCTGCATGATATTTGCAAAGTCAATACCTATAAAATCGAATACCGCAATCGCAAAAATCCGCAGACTGGTCAATGGGAACAATATCCTTCCTATTCGGTAGAGGATACCGTTCCGTACGGACACGGCGAAAAAAGCGTGTACATCATCAATTCCTTCATGCGGCTCACACGTGACGAAGCCATGGCAATCAATTGGCACATGGGCGGTTTTGATGACCGCGCACGCGGCGGCAGCTTTTCTATTTCCAAAGCCTTTGAAATGCACCCATTGGCAGTGCTTTTGCACGTAGCGGATCTGAAGGCAACCTATCTGGACGAACACAGAGACTGATTTCTATCTTTGTTTTTAATTCTGAAAGGAGTTTTTACTATGGGACTTATCAAAGCGGGACTCGGTGCCCTGAACGGCACTCTTGCCGATCAGTGGAAAGAATTTTTCTACTGTGAAGCAATGGATGCGGACGTGTTGATGCAAAAGGGACAAAAACGCATCGGCAACCGTTCCTCCAACACGAAAGCCAGCGATAATATTATTTCCAACGGCTCCGGCATTGCCGTCGCGGACGGACAGTGCATGATGATCGTTGAACAGGGCAAGGTCGTGGAAGTTTGCGCCGAACCCGGCGAATTCACCTATGACAGCTCCACGGAACCCAGTATTTTTTCGGGAAGCCTCGGACAGTCGATTCTTGACACCTTCAAGACCATCGGCAAGCGTTTTACCTACGGTGGTGATACCGGAAAAGATCAGCGCGTGTACTATTTCAACACCAAAGAGCTGGTCGGCAATAAATTCGGCACTGCCAACCCCGTGCCGTTCCGTGTTGTAGACTCGCGCATCGGACTGGATGTGGATGTGTCCATTCGCTGCTCCGGCATTTACTCTTATAAAATCACCAACCCGCTGCTGTTCTACACCAATGTGTGCGGCAACGTCTCGGAAGAATACACCCGCGAGCAGATTGACGACCAACTGAAAGTCGAATTTATTTCTGCGCTGCAGCCCGCCATGGCTCAGCTTTCGGCAATGGAGCTGCGCCCCAATCAGATCATTCTTCACAACACCGATCTTGAGAAAGCGCTGAATTCCGCGCTTTCTCAAAAATGGAGCGAGCTGCGCGGTTTGTCCGTAGTCAGCGTTGCCCTCGGCTCGGTCACCCTGCCGGAAGAGGACGCGGAGATGATCAAGACCGCTCAGAAGAACGCCATGATGCTCAATCCCACCATGGCGGCAGCACAATTGGCAGGTGCGCAGGCGGAAGCCATGAAAACCGCCGCAGGAAATGCCAACGGTGCAATGACCGGATTCATGGGTCTGGGGATGGCTTCTGCCGCCGGCGGCGCCAATGTACAGAATCTGTACGCCATGGGACAGCAGAACACAGCACCCGCTTCCGACGACGGCTGGAAATGCACCTGCGGTCATGTTGCGCATGGAAATTTCTGCCCGCAATGCGGAGCAAAAAAGCCTGCAAGCAATGAATGGAAATGCGCTTGCGGCACCGTAAACAGCGGAAACTTCTGCACACAGTGCGGCAAAAAGAAACCCGTAGCTTCCCGTTGCGGCAAATGCGGATGGACTCCCGAAGACCCGCAGAATCCGCCGAAATTCTGCCCGCAATGCGGCAGCCCGTTCTCTGAATAATACTTAAAAAACGCCCGCCATCCGGCGGGCGATCCCACTTTATCCTTAAGGAGTCTACTATGAACAACACCTTGCAGGAGTACAAGTGTCCCTGTTGCGGCGGTGCGATTACTTTTGACAGCCATCTCCAGAAAATGAAGTGTCCGTATTGCGACACCGAATTTGAAATGGAAACGTTGAAAGCCTATGATGAAAACCTCAAAAAAGACGGAAATGCCGATCTTGTTTGGGAATCCGTCGGGTCTTCATCATGGCAGGACGGAGAAAAGGACGGTCTGCGTTCCTATGTATGCCGTTCCTGCGGCGGCGAAATCATCGGCGACGCAACCACTGCTGCCACTTCTTGTCCCTATTGCGGCAATCCCGTGGTAATGATGCAGCAATTTTCCGGAGTTCTCAAGCCGGATTATGTCATCCCGTTCAAGCTCGACAAAAAAGCGGCAAAAGTCGCAATGAAAAATCACCTGGAAGGAAAGCGGCTTCTTCCGAAATCCTTCAAGGATGAAAACCACCTTGACGAAATCAAAGGCATATATGTTCCGTTTTGGCTTTATGACGCCGATGTAGACGGAGATTTCCGCTACCGCGCCACCCGTATACGCACATGGAGCGACAGCCGCTATGACTACACGGAGACCAGCTACTTTTCCGTCATGCGCGGCGGCGAGATCGGTTTTGATCATGTACCCGTGGACGGCTCTTCCAAAATCAACAACGATCTGACCGAATCCATTGAACCGTTCGACTTCAAGGATGCCGTAGATTTTCAGACAGCTTATCTGGCGGGTTATTTTGCCGACAAATACGACGTGGACGCCGAGGCGAGCGTTCCCCGTGCCAACAGCCGCATTAAAACCAGCGCCGAAAATGCGTTCCTCGAAACGGTAACGGGCTATAATACAGTGTCAACAGAAGCCGCAAGCATGAACCTCCGACACGGAAAGACCACCTATGCCCTGTTTCCCGTCTGGCTTCTTCAGACTTCCTGGAACGGTGGAAATTATCTCTTTGCCATGAACGGACAGACCGGAAAGTTTGTGGGAAATCTTCCGCTCGACAAAAAGAAATACTGGAGTTGGCTGCTCGGTCTGACCGGAATTCTGACGGCGGGATTTTTCCTGATTGCCATGCTGATTCATCTGTTGGGAGGTATTCTATGAAAAGATTTGCTGCTTTTCTCCTGACTTTTCTACTTTTGCTTCCCTTCCCCGTTTTTGCCGAATCTCCGCGTCTGGATGACGGTGCAGGGCTTTTGACCGCCGAAGAAGCACGGCAATTGGAAGAACAATTGGATCAGGTCAGCAAACAGTTGTCTTTTGATCTTGTGATTGTCACCACCGACGGTGATCTTGACGGGAAAACACTGATGGAATATGCTGACGATTACTATGATCAGCACGACTATCTTCCGAACGGTGCTTTGCTTCTGGTCAGCATGACGGAGCGCGGTTGGTGGGTTTCCACTGTCGGAACGGGCATTACGAGCATTTCATACGATGACATCGGAGACATCTCTGAAAAGTTTTTACCTGATCTGAGCGGCGGTTATTATTTTGACGCTTTCTCCACCTTCATTTCCGAATGTCAGGATTATGTGCTGTGGGGAGCCGACGATACTTCTTACGGTGAAGATCAATCAAATGGCAACACAGATTATTCGGACGACCATACCGATGATTCTTATTCGCCGTTTTTCTCATTCGATTGGAAGGGAACCGTTTTGATTTCCCTGGTAATTGCTTTTGTTATTTCGCTGATTTCGGTTACCGTTATGAAGCACAAACTGACCTCTGTACGTGCGAAGCAGGAAGCCGGTTCTTACGTTCGTCCCGGCAGCATGGTGCTGTCACGGGAAAGCGATTTGTTTTTGTACAAAACCGTATCAAAAACCGAACGTCCGCGCGATGACAATTCCTCTTCCGGCGGTGGCGGCGGTGTTCACACTTCATCCGGCGGCGTTTCTCACGGCGGACGCGGAGGAAGTTTCTGATTTTTACAAGGCTGAAAAAAACGGCGCAAAGCTTCAAGCTTCGCGCCGTTTTTTCGTTATTCTTCATGTTCTTTTATGTATTTTTCATACATATCCGGACGTTGTTTCTTCGTGCGTTCCAAAGACTGCTCCAATCGCCACTTGGCAATATTGGCATGATGCCCGGTGGTCAGAATCTCCGGAACCGCCTTATCGTGCCACACGGCAGGACGGGAGTACTGCGGATATTCCAACAGTCCGTGATAGTGACTTTCCTCAGTATAGCACTCCTCGCTGTCCAACACGCCTTCACACAGTCTCAGGACGGTTTCGCAAAAGACCATTGCCGGAAGCTCGCCGCCGGTCAACACATAATCTCCGATCGACACCTGGGAATCCACAATTTCTTCAAGCACGCGTTCGTCCACGCCTTCATAATGACCGCAAAGAATCACGATGTTTTCCATCTTGGAATATTCTATTGCCATCTGCTGATTCAACACTTTTCCCTGCGGGGACATATACACGACATGGGGCTTTGCGGGCAGTTTTTCGCAAATTGCCCGATAGCACTGATAAATCGGCTCTGCCTGCATCAGCATTCCTTTTCCTCCACCGTAAATCGCGTCATCCACCCGTTTTTGATTATTGAACGCATAATCGCGGATGTTGTGGCATTCCAGGGAAACGAAGCCGGCTTTGCGCGCCCGTCCGATGATGCTTTCTCCCAAAACCGCCTCACACATATCCGGGAAAAGCGTCATAATGTCAATTCTCATAATCCATCAATCCTATCAGCGGACGAATGAGCATAACCCCGTTCTCCAAGTCCGTTTTCACGACAACATTCTTCAGGTTCGGCACCAGGCTGATTTTTCCGTCCGTTTTTTTTACATGAAACACATCGTTTGCACCGGTCGAAGTGACTTCAGAAAGAGTTCCGTACTCCTCTCCGCTGTCCGCGTCAAGCACGCGCAATCCGATCAGATCGGCGATGAAATACGCGCCTTCTTCGGGAAGAATATCCTCGCGATCCACATACAGGATCCGATTAACCAGCTTTTGTGCTTCTTCCACGGTATCGATTCCCCGGAGCTTCAGAATCACCATATCCTTTTGGGGGCGAGCCGAAGTTACCGACAATTCCTCGCCGCCTTTGGTTCTGTATACTTTTTTTAACGCACAAAACACGTCCGGCGTATCGGTCCATGGCTGAACCTTTACCTCTCCGCGCACACCGTGTGTTGTGACGATTTTTCCGCTTTGCAAATATTTCTCCATACGTTTCCTCACGAAGAAAAAAGATGAAACGGAATTGCCGCTTCATCTTTTTTGATTCTTCACCGCATCTCAGTCAATTTCCACTGAAATTTTCTGATCGTTTTTTGTCGCAGCCGCACGCATGACCAGTCGGATCGACTTGGCAATGCGTCCCTGCTTGCCGATGACTCTGCCCATATCGTCGGCAGCCACATGAAGATGATAGGTGATTACACCGTCTTCATTCGGCTCATCCACGGTTACGGACACAGCTTCTTTGTCTTCAACCAGCCCTTGGGCGATAACCTTCAGAAGATTTTTCATAGTCGTTATTTCCTCCTTGGCTCAGATTAAAGAACTTTATTCGCTTTGAGAATCGACTTAACGGTCTCGGTCGGCTGAGCGCCGTTTGCAATCCAAGACTTAGCCTTATCGGCATCAACCTTTACGACAACCGGATTCTTTGTGGGATCATAGTAACCGATCTCTTCAATGAATCTTCCGTCGCTCGGATATCTGGAATCTGCAACAACGATACGATAGAACGGAGCTTTTTTCGCGCCCATTCTGCGAAGTCTTATTTTTACAGCCATTACACTGTCACCTCCTGCTTTGATTTATATCGACCGCAAAAGCGGTTAATATCCTGTGGGGAACCCGCCGCCGAAGCCTCCCGGCATTTTCGGCATCCGTTTTCCTTTTTTCCCGAAACCGGAAAACTGCTTCATCATTTTCCTCATCTGCTCATACTGCTTCAGCAAACGGTTGACTTCTTCCACCGAAGTGCCGCTTCCTGCGGCAATACGCCGCTTGCGCTGAGGATTGATAATTTCCGGTTTGGCTCGTTCCTTCAGCGTCATCGAATAAATGATCGCCTCGGTTTTTGCCATTTGCTTCTCGCCTTTTTCGGCATCCTCGTCGGTGAGTTTTCCTTTCACCCCGGGAATCATGCCGAGAACCGATTGCAGCGGTCCCATTTTTTTCAATTGGCGCATCTGATCCAGCAAATCGTTCATATCGAACTTGTTTTCCTGCATCCGCTTGACCATTTGTGCCGCTTGTTTATCGTCAAATTCGGTTTGTGCTTTTTCAATCAGCGTCAGCACATCGCCCATTCCGAGAATACGCGATGCCATACGATCCGGATGGAACGGTTCCAAATCCTCCAATTTTTCTCCGATTCCGCAAAACTTGATCGGTTTTCCCGTCACCGCTTTGACGGAAAGCGCCGCGCCTCCGCGCGTATCGCCGTCAAGCTTGGTCAGAATCACACCGGTGATTCCCAGTGCTTCATCAAATGCCTTGGCGACATTGACGGAATCCTGCCCCGTCATGGCGTCAATGACCAACAAAATTTCGTTGGGCTGAACCTTTTCTTTGATATTTTTCAGTTCGCCCATCAATTGCTCGTCAATGTGCAGACGACCCGCCGTATCCAGAATCACAATGTCGTTTCCGTGATCCTTTGCATGGCTGATTGCCTTTTGCGCAATCGTCACCGGATTTTCGGTTCCCATTTCAAAGACCGGAACACCCGCTTTTTCTCCGACAATTTTCAACTGTTCAATTGCCGCCGGTCTGTAAATATCGCACGCAACCAAAAGCGGACGGCGTCCCTGATTTTTTTTCAGGTACAACGCCAATTTTGCCGCGTGGGTGGTTTTACCGGCGCCCTGCAATCCGCAAAGCAGTACCACCGTCGGCGGATGCGGTGCCAGATTCAGCTTGCTCTGTTCCTCGCCCATCAGTTTGATGAGTTCTTCATTGACAATCTTGATCACCTGCTGTGCAGGTGTCAGACTGTTCATGATTTCTTCTCCGACGCAGCGTTCACTGACAGCGGCAATGAAGTCCTTGGTCACCTTGAAATTGACATCCGCTTCCAATAGGGCAAGACGAATTTCCCGCATGACCTCTTTGACATCATTCTCGTTAAGTTTTCCGCGGGTACGAAGTTTTTTGAACACCGACGTAAGTTTTTCCGTCAAACCTTCAAACGCCAAACAATCACCCGCCTATTCTTCGCTATCCATCTGATCCACACAAGTCAAAATCCACTGCATTTGTTTTTCGACCGTGCGTGATCTTATGCTTTCCCGATTTTCTTCCAAAACAGCATTCACACTCTTGCGAATAGCGTCAAGCAGCTTTTCCGTTTCCTGCTGTTTCTTATAAAATCCGAGTTTATCTTCAGCCTCCAGCAGTGTCAATTCGCCGCGTTTGATACTGTCACGGACACCCTGCCGCGTAATGGCTTCCTGCTGAGCGATTTCGGAAAGAGAAAGATCGGCATTATAATAGAGATCCACAACCTTGTATTGCTTCTCGGTCAAAAACATTTTCCCGTACACATCCAACAAGACTGAAATTTTCCAATCTTTGCTCACTCGCTCACCGCCTTTCGACCTTTTGTATTATACACTACTTTTCCGTGCCTGTCAAGTGTTTTTTCTTTACACGCAAAAAAATTCTTTTTTATGGATTTTTGTATCAATTGATCGATTTATATTGACTTATTCCTCCCTTTTGCGTATACTAAAAGCATGGATAAATGTATTTTCAGGAGGTAGGATTATGGCTATTCTGGTTACCGGCGGCGCCGGATACATCGGCTCACACACCTGTGTGGAACTGCTCAACAGCGGAAAGGACATTGTGGTTGTGGACAATTTCTACAACTCCAAGCCCGAAGCACTTGCGCGCATCAAGAAAATTACCGGCAAGGATTTCAAGTTCTATGAAGCGGATCTTCTTGACCGTGAAGCGCTCAACCGTATCTTTGACGAGAATCAAATTGAATGCGTCATTCATTTTGCAGGCTTGAAAGCAGTCGGCGAATCGGTACGTATTCCTTTGAAGTATTACCATAACAACATTACCGGCACGCTCATTCTCTGCGAAGTAATGGCGGCGCACAATGTCAAGAAAATCGTTTTCAGTTCTTCCGCCACCGTGTACGGTTCTCCCAAGACCGTGCCGATCAAAGAGGATTTCGAGCTGCACACCACCAACCCCTACGGAAGCACCAAACTGATGATCGAAGATATTCTGCGTGACCTCTATGTTTCGGATCATGAGTGGAGCATCGTTCTGCTTCGCTACTTCAACCCGATCGGTGCTCATGAAAGCGGTCTGATCGGTGAAGACCCGAACGGTATTCCGAACAACCTGCTGCCGTATATTGCTCAGGTTGCGGTTGGAAAGCTGCCTTGCCTGAGTGTTTACGGCAACGATTATCCGACTCCGGACGGCACCGGTGTGCGTGACTACATTCACGTGGTTGACCTTGCACTCGGACATCTCAAAGCAGTCGAAAAAGCCGCAAAGGGCACCGGCGTGTTTACGTACAACCTCGGTACCGGCAACGGATACAGCGTATTGCAGGTTGTGGAAGCCTTTGAGAAAGCCAGCGGCAAGAATGTTCCCTATAAGATCGTGGATCGCCGCCCCGGCGACATTGCCGTCTGCTATGCAGATGCCACCAAAGCAAAGAACGAACTTGGTTGGGTCGCCACTCGCGGCATTGACGAGATGTGCCGCGACTCTTGGAACTTTACCAAAAACAATCCGAACGGACTTTAATTTTTCTTACAATAAAGCCCGCCGTGTATACCAGTACACACGGCGGGCTTTATATTTACGTACCGTGAAACCGCAGTTCCGCTTTCGCTTTATTGCAAAAAGCCATGATTCAGAAAATCCAATGCAGCAAGATTTTCGGTATTCAGCGACAAACTCCTTTTCAACAACTCGCGGGCAGTTTCGTCTTTTCCCATACAATCGGCAATCAATGCATTCAAATAACAATGCTGTGCCTCACGCAAAACAGCGGGATCGTCGGTGAATGAAATAAAGAACGGAGTCGTTGAGAAAAAGCCGTTATCTTTTTGATTTTCAATTTGGCTCCACAGACGACGATACGTCGTGACCGTCTGCTGTGCCTTCAGTTCTTCACCGAGGTGTTTCCACGCATATGCCTGATAATACGGCAGTTCTTTCAGGTGCATGTTGCTGAAGTATTCGATTCCAATCTCAGCGATATAACGGAAGATTTCCTCCGCCGCAGTCTTTTCTCCTAGTTTTTCAAGGCAGACCGCTTCAAAATACTTCAACGGAACGAGTTTGCAATGATTCCATATTCCCGCACCCAAGGACTGCGGCAACACTTGTCCGTGACGGAAAAGCTCCAGCGCACGTGCAAATTCCCCGCAATTCAGCGCGTCCCGTCCCATCTGCAAATGCGCAAACAAATACTGATCAGCAATCGCGTGTTCCCCGCCCTCACACGGCACAAATTCCCGACTCAAAAGTGTTTTCACGGCAAGCTCCGCTTCTCCCGCCTGATTGTACGCCTTGGCGAGTTCCGTATAGCAATCGTCGCGGGTAATGGGATACCGAGAGAATAGCTCCAGTTTCTCCTGTGCCGGCAACCCGAGCTTATCCATTAAGACGATCGTTTCATACACCAACTGTTCGTTATCGGGAGAAAGTGCCAATGCTTTTTTCATGAGGGAAAGTGCTTCTTCCCGACGGTTCAGATGACTGAAATATGCCACCGCGAGATTGCGCACGGAAATGACATCGTTGCAGGATTCCCACAGGCGTGCTGCCGCCTCATAATGCCGTTTATTGTACAAAAGACATCCCAAAAGCATTTTTGCCCGGCTGTCTCCCGTGCGTCTGATGACATCTCCAAGAATTTTTTGTTCTTCTTTTCGCACGGGGAAGGTTGCGCCGATCGTCGCCTGCGCCCCTTTTTTGATAATCTTCCGTTCCGTCTTTCCCGGAAAGAAAGCGGAAATATCCGAGGGCGTAATACAGCATCGGCTGTGCACTGTTCGGCTTTGCCTTCAAAAGCCCGCTCAAAAGCTCTTCAATTTTTGCGTATTCTCCCATTGCCGCAAGGTCAGCCGCAAGATCCAGACAAGTCTCCAACGGGTTGCTTTCAAGGAGATCGTAAAAATCCGAAGAATCGGACAAAAAGCGCAGCAGATAATTCAACGGATCCGCACAGAGTAATTCCCGAACCATTTGCGTCGTGTCACCGCCGAGTGCTTTTTCTGCCAGTAAAAGCACCGCTTGTGCCGTGGTGTTGTTTCTGCCGTAGTCCAACGCTGTTTCAGCGTGCCGCCGAGCAGATACATAATCTTTATTTCCGACATCCAGCATCGCGATCCGTGTCATCGAAGAATTTACGCAATCCGCCGACCAAGCAGACTTATAATAATAGGTATACGCACGCTCGTAATCGCCGACCGCTTCCAAAATCTGTGCATACACATAGTATGCTTCCCCGCTCTCGGGACGCTCGTTATAAAGACAAAGATTCTCGATTGCGCGTTGTGCATACTTTTTTGCGCTTTCAAAAGCATATCGGTTGTACTCATACCGCGCCATGGCAATCAGCGACGGGATATGTTTCGGATTGCGCTTCAACGCTTCCTTGAAATAGCTATCCGGTTCCACAGCAGGATCACGGTACTGCCCCACATGGACACCGGCAAGATAAAGCTCCTGCGGATCCGTCATGTTTGCCGCAAGCGGCATATCCGAAATCGGTTCCGGCATGGAAAAGACGTCATGCTCTTTTTCCGCATATGCTGCCAGCACAACACCTCCCGCGCAAACGGTCACTTCTGCTTTTGACGGGAAATGTGCCACAGGCAATTCAAGGCACTCTTTCGGATCCAATGCGACGGTTGCGCGAAAAACCTCTTGCTCTCCGTTCTTCACAAAAACATCCGTTGCGGTTATTGCGATTGCAGTGAATTCGGTTCACTTACCGTTTCACCCCAAAGGACTGCAAAGGATTTTGAAATTGAATATTTTTTGGAGGATGGACTGACCACCTACCTCAACGGCAAACCGCTCCGTATTTTTGCCGATCATCTTTTGCTGGCACGCTGCGGGGATGTCCGCTACAGTTATTTGCCATTCAAAACCGCCTTTCTCAAGTTTGAAGTTACGGGAGAACTGGCAGTTTTTCTTGATAAGCTGCCCCGGTATTTTGAAGCCATGCACAAG
>ERZ808246.1017-NODE-1017-length-21515-cov-13.373253_pt1 | contig 21515 bp, 22 predicted proteins | sample MGYA00521083_ERZ808246 | MGnify/ENA primary metagenome ERZ808246 (study PRJEB31516, sample SAMN03275577) | gut metagenome | biome: mammalia-associated habitat; material: feces | host: Papio cynocephalus | place: Kenya | collected 2012-07-07 ... | reverse complement strand
GTCTTGAGCTCAAGAAGTTCTGCTCCCGCTGCGGCAAGCAGACCGTGCATCGCGAGACCCGCTGAACGGATTCAAGCTTTCGAAACCCGACCAATTTGGTCGGGTTTTTTGTTACTCTGGAGCGTTATGACAAGTTTTGCAGATCTCACCACCATCGGAGTGGGCGGCCCCATCGCATCCTTCCTGGAACCGGTGACACGTGCGGGCGTTATCGAAGCCGTTGAGCATGCCGACTCCCGGGGCCTGCCCCTGTGCGTGATCGGCGGAGGCTCCAATATGCTCGTCGCCGACGTTCCGTTCGACGGCGTGGTGGTCCGGGACGCGCGGCGCTCCATCACCACGCTGGATGAACCGTCCGGGGAGGAGCGCGCGAAAGACGTCGTGCGCGTCAACGCCGAAGCGGGATGCAACTGGGATGACTTCGTCGATCACTGCGTCGAACATGGTTTGGAAGGCGTGGAAGGCCTGTCGGGCATTCCAGGCACCGTTGGCGCGTCGGTCGTGCAGAATATTGGAGCTTACGGCCAGGAGGTGGCCTCCAGCGTCGATGTCGTGGAGGCATGGGATCGCAAGGAACACGTGGTCAGGGAGCTTCATGCGGAGAACCTCGACTTCGGGTACCGTATGAGCGCGCTCAAAGCCAGCATGTACAGCGCTCCGGCCACTCCGGCCGATGAGTTTTTCCCGACACCGAGGTACGTGGTGCTGTCCGTCACGTTCGTCCTGCACCGCAGCGAGACCGGCGTGGTCGGTTACGGACAGCTCGCCAAGGCATTGGACGTCACCGTGGGCGACCGCATGGACATCAAAGCCATCCGTACCGCCGTGCTCAAGGTTCGTGCCGCGAAAGGCATGCTGGAGGATGCGGGACGCTATGCCGCTCCATCCATGCAGGGCACCAAGCGTGATGATCTGGTCGCAATCGCTCGGCGGGCGCAGGACGAAAACGGCAGTGGCGTTGATGGCGGTTTCGACCGCCACAGCTGTGGCAGCTTCTTCATGAATCCGATCCTGACACCGGAACAGGCCGGGGCGCTTCCCGAGGACGCCCCACGGTTCGATGCTGTTTTACCGAACGGAAAACCCGGGGTCAAGACCTCGGCGGCATGGCTGATCGATCATGCCGGCTTCCATAAGGGATTCAAAGTCGATGAAGCCGCGCAGGCGGGATTGTCCACCTTGCACACGCTGGCGCTGACCAATCGCGGAGGCGCCAATGCGGAAGACGTCGCGCGGCTCGCCCGCGTCATCCAGGATGGCGTCGAAAAGGCCTACGGCATTCGACTGGTTCCGGAGCCCGTCATCATCGGCATGGATCTTCGATAGAACGATATCTCAGGTGGCGCACAGACCAAGCATGATGTGACATTCGCGTTCTATACTTGCCCCTTGTTCCGAGAGGACGGGACGAATAAGGCATGGCGCAAGCAGAGAGCGAAGGACAACATATGGACGTGTTCCGAAAGAAATCCGTTGAGCAGACATTGGCCGAGACGGGGGAGACGGGCCACGCGCTCAAACGCGATCTCACCTGGTGGGATCTGGCCATCATGGGGGTCGCCGTCGCCGTGGGCGCGGGCATCTTCTCCATCGGAGCCCAGGCTGCGGCGTTCCATGCCGGCCCGGCGGTGATCATCAGCTTCCTGATCGCGGGTGTGGTGTGCGGCGCGGCCGTGATGTGCTACGCCGAGTTCGCCTCCATGATTCCGGTGGCCGGCTCCGCCTACACGTTCACCTACACCACCGTCGGCGAGATCGTCGCATGGGTGATCGGCTGGGACCTCATTCTGGAGATGCTGATGGCCGGCTCGGTGGTCTCCAAATACTGGGGCGTGTACCTCAACCAGTTCTTCGAACTCGTCGGGTGGAACATCAACACCAATATCACCATCGGTTCGTTCCACTTCGATCTCGCGCCGGTCATCATCGTCGCCTTCTTCACCACGCTGCTGGTGCTCGGCACCAAAATCGGCGCGCGCGTGGACGGGGCGCTCACGATTCTGAAAATCGCCATCGTAGTGTTCATCGTGGTCGTCGGATTCTTCTATGTCAAAGCCGAGAACTTCACGCCGTTCATCCCGCCAAGCGAGCCCGCGGCATCCACCGGTTCCGGCGTGTCCGCCGTCATGGAACAGCCGCTGTGGCAGTGGGCCACCGGCATGGCTCCCAGCATCTACGGTGTGACCGGCATCATCTCCGGCGCCGCCTTGGTGTTCTTCGCGTTCCTTGGCTTCGACGTCGTGGCCACCGCCTCCGAGGAAACCATCAATCCGAAAAAGAACGTGCCGCTGGGCATCGGCGTGGGCCTAGGCCTCATCATTGTGCTGTACACGCTCGTGGCCATCGTCACCACCGGCATGGTCTCCTACAAGGATCTTGCCAAGCAACCCAATCCGTCATTGGCCGTTGCGTTCACCATGGTCGGTGCCGATTGGGCCGCGAAAATCATCAGCCTTGGCATCGTCATCGGCATGGCCACGGTGGTCATGGTGCTGCTACTCGGCCTGACCCGCGTCGTGTTCGCCATGAGCCGCGACGGCCTGCTGCCGCGAGGACTGAGCCATACCGGCAAGCACGGCACCCCGGCGCGCCTGCAGATTCTCGTCGGCGTGGTCATGGCGCTGATCGCGGCCTGCTGCAACGTCGACGTCCTGTCCGACATGGTGAACATCGGCACGCTTTCGGCGTTCACCCTGGTGGCCATTTCCGTTCCGATCATGCGCAAGAAGCGTCCGGATCTGGAACGTTCCTTCAAGATTCCCGGAAATCCGTGGGTGCCGGCGCTCATCGCGCTCGCCAACGTGTGGCTGATGCTCAACTTGAGCGTGCTCACGTGGATTCGCTTTGTGGTGTGGCTCGTCGTCGGTTTCGCCATTTATTTCGGCTATGGGTACCGCCACGCCCGGCTTGGTGCCGGCGGGCTCGAAGTTGCCGAGCAAGAGTAACCTAGAACAGTATCTATTGACATTGAGGAGGTAACCATGCCATACGTTGTTGCCCAACCGTGTGTGGACGTCAAAGACAAAGCCTGCGTGGACGAGTGCCCGGTCGATTGCATCTATGAGGGCTCCCGTTCCCTGTACATCAATCCGAACGAATGCGTGGACTGCGGCGCATGCGAGCCGGTGTGCCCCACCGAGGCCATCTTCTATGAGGATGATCTGCCCGATGAATGGGCCTGGTACAAGGACGCCGCCGTCAGCTTCTTCGCTGAGGTCGGCGATTTGGGTGGCGCTTCCGCTGCCGGCCCGATCGGCAAGGATCCGGAGCAGGTTGCCGCTCTGCCGCCGCAGAACCAGTGAATGCATCCGAGTGATCGAGGAGCGCCGCGAATGGGTTTCCATGAGTTTTCTTCGCCGTACGACTGGTCTCGCATCGCGCCGTATAAGCGTACGGCGAAGGCCGCGTCCGGTGGCATGATCGACCTGTCCGTCGGTTCGCCGGTGGACCCTGTGCCCGATTCGGTGCGCAAGGCGCTCGCGATCGCGTCGAACGATCCGAACGCGTACGGGTACCCGGCCACCGCAGGCACGGCCGATGTACGTGCCGCCATCCATGACTGGTTCATAGCCGCCCGTGGCGTCGATCTGCAGGTGGTCGACGCCGATGTGGTGCCGACGGTCGGTTCCAAGGAAGGCGTTGCCTTGATGGCGTCGCTGCTGCATTTCGGCGAAGGCGATGTCGTGGTGCAGCCGAAAGTGTCGTATCCGACCTATGAGATCGGCACGCAGCTGGCTGGCGCGCAGACGCTGAAAGTGGATGATGTCGCCGACGTGGATTCTTGGAGGCATGTGCCCGGTGTCAAGGCCGTATGGGTCAATTCCCCGTGCAATCCGACCGGTGAGGTGCTGTCCGTCCGGCAGATGGCTGACATTGTTGCCTCGGCGAGAAGCATCGGAGCCGTGGTGCTGTCCGATGAATGCTATGCGTTGATGCAGTGGGATGAGGCTGTGGCGGATGATGCGCCGCTGCCTTCCACGCCATGCGCGTTGCGTGCCGACGTGTGCGCGGGTTCTGCCGAAGGCGTGTTGGTGCTGTATTCGTTGAGCAAGCAAAGCAATATGGCCGGATATCGCACGGCGTTCATCGCCGGAGACAGGTCTCTGATCGCTCCGATGACGGCGTATCGCAAGCAGATTGGTCAGATCATCCCGGGGCCGGTGCAGGCGGCGATGGCTGCGGGTCTGCGGGACTTCGACGCGGTCAGGGCTCAGCACGCGCGGTATCGGGAGCGCTTGGGCATACTGGTGGGCGCGTTGCGGGCATATGGCTATTGTACCGATATGCCGAAAGGCGCGTTGTACGTCTGGGTGAAAGCCAAGTCCGGCGATTGCTGGGAAGACATGCGTCAACTTGCCGAAATCGGCATCATCGCCAGTCCGGGCGAGTTCTATGGCGCTGGGGAATATCTGCGATTCTCGGCCACTGCCGACGATGCCGCGATCGCGTCTGCCGCGGAGCGTTTGGCCCGCTGATGGCGGCAGCGCGATACCGCTTGGGATGACCGGAACGAAAAAAGACCTCCGAACAATTCGGAGGTCTTTTTTCATCTGGCGGAGTCAGAGGGATTCGAACCCTCTGGGCGTTGGCGCCATATAGCCACTTTCGGCTATTTTCCAACGGTTTTGAATACCTATAGATGAACGACAATCAATGGTTTTGTGCATGAAATAGCATATTTTTAGCATATTCTTATCGGCGTGTCGCTGACTGCCCCATGCGGCATAAGTGTTTCATCAGAACCTGCCGCAACACTTACCCGAAGCGTTGCATGAACTCTTCCATCTGCCGCGCCGTCTCACGCCTTCGCTCAACGTCCACACCATCATTCGACGCGGGCGGAACGGCCTTGAGCAGGTCCTTGAGCACGGAAAGATACGCGGCCGACAACCTCGTGCTAGGCTCCGGCATGGCGTCGTCCATCTGCCGCGCAAGAGTACGCGCGAGTTCGATAGTGGCCGCATACCTGTCGTCGTCCTCGAGGTCCAGACACCTGATGGTTTTGTTCAGGCTCCTGATGTTCGACTGCGCCATAACGGCTCCTTGGGTGAAAAAAAATGATTGGAGGGAGGAAGAGCCAACACGCGGCTGGTCGGCCGGTCGGCGGCGTGTTTTGGGATTTCACCGCCCCTACCGGCCTGTCGCGTGTTTGTTTGTCGGGTTGTGGTCTATTCGGCCTTGAGAGTGGCCTTCACGACGCGCTGGGGGCTATAGCAGTCGAGCTGCCAACGTCCCTCGACGCGTGCGATGGTCTGGTTCGTGTCGAAGCTGGAATACGGGTTCCATTCCACGTCGACTTGGCCGTCGGTGCTGAGGGTGAGCGCGTCCTGTCCGATGATGTACGCGGTTCCGGTTTCGAGTCCGGCGACGGTGGTGATGGTCACGCCCCACACCTTGCGTGTGAGCGCGTCGAGCACGTTGCTCATGTAGTAGTCGCCGTTGGCGTTCTTGCTGCGCTGCAGCGTGAGCCAGTCGGCCGGCGACATGGCGATGGTCTGGGCGGTGACGCCGATGGACTCCAGCTTGTTGATGCCGGCGGCGATGGTGTCCAGCATGGTGTTGTCCCATGCCTGTTCCTGAATTCCGGTGATGGACGTGAGTCCGGTGAGGTGGCCTTCCTGTCCGTTGCCGGTGAGGACTTCCGTTTCGAGCGCGTCCATGACCTTGTTCGTGAGACGGGTTCCCACATAGGCGTCGAGGTTGGCAGTGTCCTGCAGCACGTACTTGTCGATCGGGTCGGAGATGGTGGCGATGACCTGAAGACGCTGTTCCACCTTCTTCAATGCGAGCTTGGTCTGGGGCTTCTTGCCGCCGGGCTGTACCACTGCCGCGTTGCCGGTGGTGCCGGTTTCCACGATGGCGTCGTACACGCTGGCGGTGCGGGTCACGGTGGGCAGCACGTCCACCAGTCGCGGCGCGTGTTCCGCTGCCGTGTCACCGGCGTATGGGGTGGTGTTGACCAGCGGGATGGGAAAGAACGCTGAACCGTCGGAGCCGATGCCCTTGGTGATGCCGTTGGCGGCGGCCTGCTTGCGGATCATGCGCGGCATGAGGGAACGAAGAGATTTCACGTCGATGTGCTTGGCTCCGTCATTGCCTGCCGTGGTGGTGAACAGTCCTTCCGCCTGCTTCACGTCCATTTCGTCCTTGAGCTGCTTCGCCTGCTTGTAGTAGTCGCGCAGCTGTTCCTTTTCCCGTTCGGTCAGCCCGTCCGCGCCCTTGGCGATGAGGGGCTGGGCCTTCTCCTTGATCTGGTCGATGAGATTCTGGTTATCGGTCATTTTTCATGTTCCTTCCGATTCGGATATGTTGTTTGCTGGTTCCCTGTTCTTCGCAAATCTGTCTAGTGGCCTTCCTGAGCCTGTTGGGTGCGTCCGCCGTCCTGTGGGCTGGGCTGTCCGCCCTCGCTCACGTTCAACGGGGTTATGAGTTGGTCGCCTTCCGGGACCTGTGGCCGGTTGAGCAGCCTTCTGGCCTCGTTGGTGGTCATGAACGGGCGTCCCGTCGCCGTGGAAAGCGCCTGATACTGCTCGGCGAACGTTCCGCGCAGCTTGGCGTCCACGTTGGCCTCGATCCACGCGTCGGGCTGGCCGGTGATGGCCGGCAGGACGCTGTTCAACGCCTGTTCGAACTGCACGATGTAGGGCATGAGTTCGATGGACCACAATTGCTCCTTGTAGGCGCTGATGTTGGAATTCGTGCCGGTACGGAAGCCGACGTTCTCCGGGCTGATGTGATAGGCGTTGCATACGGCGATGTTGATCCGGTCGCGCGCGTCGAGGTCGTTCACGTCCACTGGTTTGAACGCGTCGATGGTGCGGAATTCCATTCCGTCCTTGAGTATCGGCCAACCGCCCTCGCGTCCGCCGCCTTGCGTGTAGTTGTCCAACGACATTTTGAAGTCGTCGTAATCCTCTTGGGAGAGCCACGGCATCTCCTTCGGCCTGTACACGTATGCGCTGACCCTGCCGCCGTTCTTGGCGATCTGGCGCCGGTAGTCGGCCAATGATCGGGCTTCGTCCAAGAGGTCGCGCAAGGTGGCGGGCACGCCGGCCGTGTCGGGATTGTATCCGTGTGAGAGCAGCACCGCGGAATTCGGCAGTTTCAAAGTGCTGGAATGGCCGTCTATGGTCACGTCCAGTCCGGTCGCTTCCTCGTTACCGTTCACGCGGATGGAATAGTTTGCCGGGATGATGCGGCGCAGTCCGTAGCCGGCCGTGGTGCGCGTCACGGTGGCGCACATGCCGCCGGTGAGCAGCTGATCCAACAGGAGCGCCTTGAACAGGCTGAACCGGGTCTGGCCGGTGATGCCGCTGGGGTGGGCGAGCATGGATGCCAACGGGGTGTTGGCTGGGCATTCCATACGGTCTCCGTTGGCTTGCTGCATGTACGCCTTGAACGGCAGGGACGCGATGTTCGACGCGATGAAGTCGGTGACGGTGCGCACCGCGTATTCGGTCGCGTAGAGTCCAGCCGGATCCGTCGGCGTCGTGGCCGGTCGCGGCGAAGCCTGCCATTGCGTCTCATGTTCCGGCATGGTGGCTGGCGTCGTCTCGTCCGCCGACTTCCTCACGAATTTCCGCCAAAACGACATTTACTTGTCCTTACTCGCGTTTATTGAGAATGATTCCCAATATCATGATATACTAGAACACGCGAGAAAACAAAAAATACGATTTCGGACACGACGTAAAAGATTTTTTGTGTATCGCAAAACCGGCGTCGTCCCGGCGTGGAAAACCGGGATGGCGTGGACTGTCGGGGCGTCCGGCGGGTTCAGGTCGTGGAATGGCCTCCGTATGGCGCTCCGATGGGCCTTCCCGGAATAATTGAATATTCAGTAATCCAATAAATCGGAAAATCTGAAATTATTGGAATTCGCCGTTTATGGCACACCTTTCGAGGGTTGATATTGAAAAACCCGCCGTCCTTACCGGGATGGCGGGTTCTTCTTTTCCTGTCGCTTATCTGCCGCGAAGCTTGTCGATCAGCGCGCGGGCTTCCGACAGCCAACGCGAGAGGTTCACAGACTGGGTTATCACGTCGTGCATCTCGGTCTCGTCCTCGACGCTCCACTCGTCCCAGTCGGGGGAGAGATACGCCGCCGTCTCGCCGTGGATGGTGCGGTACACGCGCAGGACCATGCCGAACGGTCCCGTGTCGCTTTCGTATGCCAGAACGTCTCCGTTGGGGTCGTCGGCGTCCACCGGCTCGTTCACCATATGCCCGGTGAGCAGCGGGGATGTGGCAATGATTCCAACCATTGGCGCTCCTCCTCTTCGAAGAAGTCCAATACGAGTGCCGCGCGGTGGGTTTCCAAGATGAAGCGTTCCATCTGGATGCCTCGCACGACACACGGTTCCGTGACGGCGATGAACGCGCTTGTCTTCGTGTCGCCGTCCATGACGCCGAACACACTGCAGATGGTCCGGCCGGATGCCTCGAGTTTGCCGCGCAGCCTGTCGTTGAGTTCCGCGACGATGGGGCGGATCCGGTCCAGTTCACGCTCCATGCGGTGCATGTCGGCTTCTTCCTTGGCTGGGATGCCTTTGATGTTCATTTTCTTTCCTTTCGATTGATGATTTCGATTACCAGAGTCCGGGCTGGATCCATTCGTGTGCGGGTGGCTTCGGCACGCCGTCGAGCAGTATCGACGCTTCGCAAAGCGCGCAGATGACGCATTGCGATTCGTCGGCTATCGGGTTCTCGTCCACCGGGATCCGTATCCGTTCGCCGCATAGCGCCTCGGCCGTGTGCCCGGGGCTGATCCTCCAATTCGGAACGATGTGGGCGATGGTGACGGGCGCCGGCGTCGTATGCCGGCGTTGCTTGGTTCTTCTTTTCATTTGCGTGGTGTCCTTAGTTCTCGTAGTGCCGTCGGAAAGCGTCTTGGCGGGTCCATTCCCGCGTTTCCGGTTGAGTAGTAAAGCTGAGTAGTAAAGAATGGCGGAATTCCAACGATTGTTTACTGCTCTTTTTACTGCTCAATTCCTGTTGTTTACTACTCAATTGGTGGATTGAGTAGTAAAGATTGACAGGTTGAGTAGTAAAGAATCGTTGGAATTCCAACGATTTTTACTACTCATTTTCACTACTCAACCGGAGCGCGGGTGTTCAATGCTCAATCGGCCAGATACCAGAGGGATGCCGCGCCCCGCTGATGGTTGTCCTCGTCCTTCCTAGTGGCGATGCGTCCGTCGCTCCGGTCCTTCGCGTTGCGCAGCTGGGACTGGCTGAAGCCTTCCTGCTGTTGCGCGGCCTTGCGGATCTCGCTGAACGGCGCCGGCCCCTCGGCCAGATAGTCGGTGAGCCAGTCGAGTACTTCCTCGGTGGTCCTGCGCCTGTCCTCGCTGGCCTGCGATGTAGGCTGGCCCCGGTTCCGTCTGAGCTGGTCTATGGTCAGGTCCGTATTGTTGAATTTCTGGATGATGCCGACGCTTTCGCTCTTGCCGTCGTCCGTCTGGACCATTCGTGAACAGAACTGGTATTCGTATGCCGGGTTATCGGATCTGCCCTTGCACTTGACGAGCTGCATCACTCGGCGTTCCGATTCCTCGTCAACGTCGAAGCTCACGACCACTCGTGCCTTGTCCGTGAAGGCTGTGGAGCCGGATACGGCGGCCTTGGCGTTGCCTTCGTTGCCCTTGTTGTTGTGGTGGATGCCAATCAGAAGCACGTCGTCTTCCTGCGCCCATTTGTTCAGGGGCTTGATGACGCGGCTAACGTCCCCGCGGTCGGAGAGCTTGGCGCTCTCCATGCAGTCGGCTAGGGCGTCGAACACGACTAGTCTAATGTCGTGGTCTGCGCATGTTTCGCGCAGCCATTCGGTGTCGTCGGGCAGCTGCACGGTGTCGTAGTCACTGTCTTCCTGTCGCTCCGATTCCGACGAAACATAGGTGAACAGCAATTGCTGCATCACAAAGTCGGAGACTCCTAGAGCCTTCATGGCGTTCTTCACGATGCCGGGGTCCTCTTCGGATAGGATGAACAGCACTCCGTGCGGTTCTCCATTCCATATGCCACTGGTGGTTCCAAGAAGCACCTCTGACGCGAGTTTCTGGGCCACGCTGGACTTGCCGCAATCGTTCGGCCCAGAGAACAGAATGAAGCCCATTCCAAGCGGCAGGTAATCGACATACGGGTGTTTCTTCGAAGAGAAGTCGGCTATGGAGCGTAGACCACGGTATTCATCCCCGTATCTGGTCAGTGGCCGGCCTTCCAACGTCTCCTCGTCCGTCTGCGCTGGTTTCCCGTACAGTTTGACCATTCTGTTCAGATTCTCGATTGTCATATCCGCGCGGCGGTCGCTTGCCGTGCCTGCGCTAATCATTCGCACCTCCTAGTCGCGTGCTGGATCCAGTCGGAAAGCTGCCGTGCTTCGCCTGCCGTCAAGGTGAATTCCTTGCGCGTGAGAGGATCCACGCCGATGCCGATGGTCACGGTGCTGTTGCCGGCAGTGGCTCGTAACGTTTCCGGCTGGGTGATCGCCACGCCGTACCTGTCGAAGTCCACGCAATGATTGATCCGTAATTCCCTCATGGCCTTATCCCCTTCCAGTCGAGCGGTTCGAACGGTGTTCCGTCGAGGGTGCGGGCCACGCCGTCCCCGACGAAATAACCCTTGGGCTGCGGCAGTCTTCCTTCTTGGATGGCCTGCCGGATGACGAGCATCTGATGAAAACCTCTGAAAGCATCCAGAGCGGCCATGCGGCGGCGGCTGTCAGCAGCGCGGCCAGTGGTTGCGGTTCCGCGAGCCCCGCCGTTAGCGGCAGCATCATGAGAGCGAGGAAATCGAGAATATCTGGAATTTGTGGGCATTTCTTTGCCGCCTTAGCTAGAATCGAAAGAGAGGTCGAAGAGGTTTGAGACTTCATAATTCCGGTCGCGGTAGTTGCAGCTGCCGCGGCCTTTTTCATTGCGTCGATCATGCGGCCACCTCGGATCCCATCAGCCATGCATCCAAGTCGGAACGCTTATACAGCACCTTGCGGGGGCTGGGCTTATACATTTTCGGCCCCTTGTGCTGGTAGGCGAACGAAGCCAACGTGCCTGTGGTGGTGCGCGTATATTCCGCTGCTTCCTTGCGGGTCAGCCATTCGTCTTGAAGTTGCATATTCATTTCCATTCACCTTTCGTTGTTAATATTTTTAACTGTGTAGCATCATTGATAGCACACGTTGTTAAAAATCTCAACAACGTTGAATATGTCTGCGTGTCGCACGTTGTTATAAAATTTAAATCTATGAAGATGAATGAAGTAATCGGCAGTTTCCTGAAGGGGTATAGAAAGGCGCGCGGATATACTCTTGAGCAGATAGCTTCTGCTTCGCACCGCTATGGGACTGGATGGAGTGCTGCAACCATTCTTAGTATGGAAAAAGGTGGAAGCAAGGTTGATTCCTTGCCTAATGTTCTTCTGCTGGTGCAGACCTTGAACGATATTGCCAATAATGATGGCGATGAAGCCTATGTGAGAAGAGACCTCACTATTGGTGATGCACTCGCACTGGGGGGTGACTTCGCAAGAGGGGAATACCGTACGCTTGGCATGTATGAAGATGAGGACGGGTTTAATAATTATTTGTCGCCCGTCGATGGACCTGATCCCAATCCGTATCAGACAGAAGACACATTGGTTTATCTGACCGACAATTTCGGTGTTCAGGAAGGGGCATTGTCTGATGCATTTAACGATGTTGGGGTGAATCTTCCTGAATGGGGTGAGAGCTTTACTGAAGAGCTGTCGCATAAGCTTACGGCTCGAGAGGAACGTTCTGAACGGTTAAGCGGGATCATTGCGGCTCATTATGGGAAAGACTATTGGGACCTTGTTAGAGATGTGCTTAACGATGGTTGCGATTCCACGATGTCTGAAAAGCGGGCGACTGAAAAGTTAGGGATGGATGATTCTATCTACTTCAATGTCATATGCCTCGCAAAATACGGTCGCCGATTAAATGAAGAGGTTGCTGCACGCGTGGGTAGTGACGCTAACCAACAGAAGCGTGGGCGTATGACGCGCAAGATAGTCGAGGAATTGAGAGAGTTGCTGGAGAAGGCCGATCATGGCGAGCTTTGAACGGTACTCGCTGAAAAGCGGTGATACCAGATGGCGTGTCTGGTATTACGATCCCGAGCATAAGCGTCGGAATAAGAGCGGCTTCAAAACCAAACGAGACGCTGAAGACTGGACTGCTCGGAACGTCACCACGGCCATAAACGACGGCTCGTATGTGGATCCGCGTAGTGGACGCGTCAGAATCGGCGCGCTGGGTGAGGAATGGCTGGCGGCGCATAAGAACGTGTGGAAACCATCTAATGCGTATGCGATGGCGTCGTCATGGAAAGTCCACGTCGAGCCGAAATGGGGTGATCGTGCGCTTGGTGACGTGCATCACAGTGAAGTACAAAACTGGGTGAACGAGCTAAGCGCCCAACGTTCTGCTACCGTCGTGAAACGAGCGTTCAGCATCCTGAACGGCATTTACGAGACGGCTAGGGATGACGGGCGCATAACCCGGTTGCCGGTGACGAATATCAAACTACCGAAAAAACCGCATAAGAAGCACGTATATCTGACTCCACTGCAATTGTCCAAACTGGCAGACTGTTCGGGCACTAATAGGCCGCTAGTGCTCGTTCTGGGCTTATGTGGCCTGCGATGGGGTGAAGCTACGGCGCTCACTGCGGCGGATGTTGACTTTCTGCGTAATCGTATCCATGTCACGAAAAGCGTTTCGCAGGTCGGCGGCAAGTTCGAGGTGAATACCCCGAAAAACGGGAAAAGCCGAGATGTTCCCATGTTCAGACCTGTCGCGGATGCCCTGCGTGAAGTGGTCAAGGGCAAACGTCCGAACGATCTGCTGTTCCCGTCCACTAAAGGCGGATACATGCCGCCACAAGGGAAACGACATAATAGCTGGTATGGCCGCGCGCTTGAAGAGTCCGGCGTGCCCCCGCTCACATGCCATGACCTGCGCCATACGGCCGCGTCGATCGCAGTCCATGCCGGTGCGAACGTCAAGGTGATACAGAGGATGCTGGGTCATTCGTCGGCGGCGATGACCTTGGACACTTACGCGGATCTGTTCAGCGAAGATCTGGACACGCTCACCATCAACGTGAACACGACCATAGCGAATGTGTTCAGTATGAATGAATAGAAATTAGCATATTTTCCGGCATATTCTACGTTTTCCGGCATATGAAAAAGGCTCCGAAACATTGGAATTTCAACGTTTCAGAGCCTTTCAACTCGGCGGAGTCAGAGGGATTCGAACCCTCGAGCCGCTAAACACGACTAACACCTTAGCAGGGTGCCCCTATCGGCCACTCAGGCATGACTCCACTGTTACGCCAATGCACGACGCAACAGCATGTAACTATAGCATCTATCCGCGTGCAAAACACCATGAAATGGAAAAAAAGACCAAGAATGACGTCCGGATGGCGAAAGGGACCTCGACACGCCGGCAGCGCAAGTCGTATCGCCGATATTCGAACATTTGTTCCAATGATGACGCAAGACCGTTTATCATGGAGACATGAGTACGGCACCGAGAATCGCAGCGGCCAAGCGTGACTGGGGTCACGACGAGACCGGATGCACGATTCTGCATGTCGACATGGATGCTTTCTTTGCGTCCCTTGAAGTGGCGCGACATCCGGAATACGCCGGCAAACCTGTGATCATCGGCATCGGCAACCGTTCCGTGGTATCCGCGGCCAATTACGAGGCGCGCCGTTATGGCATCAATTCGGCCATGGCGAGTTCCAAGGCGAGGAAGCTGTGCCCCAACGGCATCTTCCTGCCGGTGGATATTCGCTATTACCGTGAGATGTCGCGGCGTATCTTCTCCGAGGTGTTCTCCAGTATCACCGACCGCATCGAACAGGTTTCCGTGGACGAGTGCTATATGGACGTCTCCGGCGCATTGCTGCGGTGGAAGAGCCCCTGCGCCATTGCGGTCTGGCTTCGTGAGCAGGTCGCCACGCGGTATCACATCACATGTTCCGTCGGTATCGCGGCGAACAAACTGGTTGCCAAGATGGCATCGACCAACGCCAAGCCCGACGGCATGCTGATGATTCCCGCAGTCAGGCATGCCGAATTCGTGCAGATGATGCCATTGCGCGGCATACCGGGCATCGGTCCCGCCTTGGAAAAGCGTCTGAATGCGTGGGGAGTCGATTCCGTGGCCGATCTTGCGAAGATGAGCGTGGAATCGCTCGAGCGGGCAACGGGTTCATCTGCCAGCGCGCATGGACTGTACATGGCGGCACGGGGTTTGGACGATCGTCCGATTGTGACGCGGTCCCAAGAAAAGTCCATCGGCGCGGAACGCACTTTCGACAAGGACACGCAGGATATGCACCAAGTGCAATCCATGCTCCGTTGGTGTTGTGATGACGTGGCCGGTACGTTGCGTAGACGGAGACTGATGGCGCGCAGGATCATGGTCAAGTTGCGATTCCCCGACCTGAGCTACGCCACGAAGGGACATACGTTGGACTGTCCGACCGATGCCGCAAGCGTGTTGTATCCGCAGTGCGTCTCCCTGCTGCTGGCGATGATGGATATGCCGGAGCTTTCCGCAGGAGCCGTGTCTTTGGCGAGGCCGGTACGGCTTGCCGGCATCAGCGCGAGTGACCTTGTCGGCAGAGACGATGCAGTGATCCAGCCGTCGTTGGATGACGTGCTTGAAGAAGAAGGGGGGCGGCGCCATCGTGATTCGGATGATGCGTTGCCAACCAGGTCTGAACGCTTGCGTGGCGCGGAAGCCGCGTTGGATGAGGTACGTCGCAAATACGGCAGGTCCATCGCCAGCCTCGGCATATGAGGGGGGTCGAATGATTTTGAATACGAGAGCAACGCAGAGACGGGGATGCCATGAACAATAAGAAGAACGCCGTGCACGCCAGCAATCCGGAAGTGCTGACTGTCGGACGCCGCAGATTAGCCGTTGCCGCGGCGGTCATTGTGATCGCCGTGCTGGCGGTGGGTGGATGGATTATGGCGAACCATCTGCATGCGTCGCATCCGCAGACTCAATCGCGAGTGGTTTCACAGGCTGATGGGGTCAACCAGAAGAAGCGAAAGACGGTTGAGACCAAAGAGCACCATGGCAATTCGCCGGACTGTCCGGACACCGATTGCATCGCCATGATGGTTAACGGCGACCTGCTGTTCCATCCTGGATTATGGGACAATTTCGCGGGGCCTGACACTTCGGCGACTGATGGCACCGCTTTCGATTTCACCAGTTTGTTCGAACCGATGCACAAGTACATTGAGGCATCCGATATCGCGGTGTGCGAGTTTGAAACCCCGATTGCGCCCCGTGGCGGCCCATACGCCGGGTATCCGGTGTTCAATATTCCGTCTGAGGTCGCCGATGCGGCCGCGAAGGTCGGTTATCGCGCCTGCACTCACGCGTCGAATCATTCTTGGGACCAAGGCGCGGACGGCATCGCGCGTCTATGGGACACGCTCGCCCAGGATGGCATCGCCCAGACCGGTTCCTACAAAACCGAGGAGGATTCGACCAAGCCATTGGTCATCGATTCGCCGACTGGAGGCGGCAAACTGGGACTGATCGCCGGCACGGTATCGTTGAACGCCCAGACCCCCGATTATGACTGGCGCGTGGATCGTTTGCGCGAATCTGGCGACCCGAACCATCAAGCCGATATCGACAAGGCCGTGGCCAAAGCGAAGGAGGCTCGCGAACAGGGGGCCGATGTGGTGGCCATCGCCATGCATTCCGTGCAGGAATATCTTGATTACGCTGATTCATGGCAGCAGTCCGAGGCCCATGAGCTGGCCGACACCGGTGAGTTCGATGTCATCTACGGTGCCGGATGTCACTGCGCGCAGCCTATCGAGCGCTACAACAACACATGGATCATCTACGGGCTGGGCAATGCGGTGACGGTCACGTCCAGCATTCCCGGCAATGAGGTCAATAATCAGGGCGTGACGGCTCGTGTCCAGTTCGCCGGCAAGAAAGGCGTGGCGGGCTCATGGCGGGTCAGCCGTATCGACTGGGTGCCGACGGCGAACATGCGCCAAGGTCAGTATCAATGGTGTCCCATCTCCGACGATCATCCGGATGGAACCTGTTGGAACGAGACGGAAGACGCCAACCAACGGCAACGTATCTGGAACGTGATCTATTCCATGGGCGCCGATCAGAACGTGGTCCGCGAGTGGAACATCACCGCAGAACAGGCCGGTTCATCTCATCGATAGCGTTCCGTGGCACAATATGCCTGTATCCGTTGGATGATACGCGCGGGTCGCGCGCACGCTGCAGCATGAGGTGAAAAACATGGATGGAATCTTCGAGACCCAGCCCGAACACACTGATTTGCCACTGGTGGTCATGCCTGTGGTCATCGAATCGATGATCGAGCCTTTCAAAAACAATTTCGCGATGCTTGAGGACATCGCCCGCGTTCGCATGTATGAGGACTTCACGCTCGACGAGGACACCATCGTGGAGCGTTGCAAGGATGCGGACGCCGTCATGGTCATAGGCTTCCACTGCACCGATTCCATTCTGGATCGGCTCGATGCCAAGTGCTATGCATTCGGTGGTACCGGCGTGGCCAGCTACATCAATCTCGGCAAGGCCAAGGAGCGTGGCATCCGCGTCTGCAACGTGCTGCACTACGGTGACCATGCCGTCGCGGAGCATACGATGGCGTTGATGATGGAGCTGACCCGCCATGCCGGCATGCTTGACGCGCAGGTCAAGAAAGGCGATTGGAATGGTGCGGACGGCTTCGAACTGTTCGGCAAGAAGCTTGGCATCATCGGCCTCGGCGGCATCGGCCAGACCGTGGCCGGCATCGCCAAGGCCTTCGGCATGAAGGTATCGGCGTGGAACGCCCATATGCCAGCGCAGGTGTTCTCGCAACTGGGTGTCACTCCTGTCGATGACATGAGTGAGCTGATCGCAGGCTCGGATGTGGTCTCCGTGCATATGCCGCTGCTCGACTCCACCCGTGGCATCATCACGGCGAAGCATCTCGAGGCGTTGCGTCCGGGGACGTTGTTCGTCAACACCGCACGCGCCGAGGTCATCGAACAGGGCGCCCTGCTGAACAGGCTCCAGCGTGGGGATATTCCGGCGGCTTTGGATGTGTTCGACCATGAGCCCCTCACCGCCGATGATCCGTTGTGCAGGATCCCGGGCATTGTGCTGACGCCCCATATCGCATGGCGTACCGATGGCGCGTACATCGGTCTGACCAAGCAGGTGGTCCAGTCCATCGCGGCGTTCTTCAAGCATGAGGACTTCAACGTCGTCGTCTGAGCCATATCTCGAAGTGCGGTCGGTGTGATTGGGTAGGTTGAAAAGCATGCAGACCATACTCGATTCCGCCGGCCAGCCGGCGCATGATGCGTTCGTCGAGAAGAAATCGGAGTTTATTGGCGATGCCTGCCATATCGAGTCATTGGACGATGCGCTCGCATTCGTTCAGCTGATCCGCGACCAGCACCCGAAAGCTCGTCACGTGGCCTATGCGGCGGTATGTGGCGGATCCGATGGACGGCTCGCGGAACGTATGAGCGATGATGGCGAGCCCTCCGGCACCGCCGGCAAGCCAATTCTCGACGTGCTCCGGGCCAATGACATGACCGATTGCGTGGTCGCGGTCACACGGTATTTCGGCGGTATCCTGCTTGGCTCGGGTGGATTGATACGAGCGTATTCGACCGGCGCCTCGATCGCGGTCAAGGCGGCGTCCAAGGCGAAGATCGTGCCGTGCGGCGAATATCGTGTGGTGCTCGATTATCCGCAATTGGGGTCTTTCCAGAATCTGCTGGCTTCGGTGGAGGGCGAGCAGGTTGATGCGCAATATACTGATCGCATCACATTGACCGCGATAGTGCCTCAGGAACGTGCGTCGGCATTCGAATCGCGTGTCGTGGAGACGTTCAACGCTTCGGTCATGCCGCAGTTGATAGACACGTCCAATCGGCCGGTCAAGCTGTGAGTCGAATGTGAATGGTGGCGTAAGGTGGAGCTATGAGCGATGTTGAGAACACCCAGAATGACGCCAAGACCCAGGAGGCCGCGGATTTCGAGCCTCTGACCGCCACGTATGAGCGGTTGAGGCATTCCACCGACTCGGCGGCCCTGAGCGAATTCGCCAGACGTCCGTTGCCGGATCGTTCCGAGCAGGCGGCGTTTTCCCGCGCCACCGCACTGCTGGAAGCGGTGGCGGGCAATGCGCACACACCGGTGGAGGACCGTGTGTTCCTTGCCGAGACCATGCCGTTCCCGAATATCCTGGTCAAGCTGTCCACCGATGAGTCTCCCGAGGTCCGTAAGGCGGTCGCAGGGAATACCGATGATAAGAACTGGCTCGTGGGCAGACTGACCAAGGATCCTTCTCCCGAGGTGCGTGACACCGCGCTGCGGAACAAGCGAACATCGTGGAAGATGCGTCTTGAGGGCGCCGAGGATCCGGATATGGATTCCATCACGCTTGATTTTTTGGGGACGCTGGGGACGCAGACCGAGCCGGATGCCCCGGTTGTGCTCGCGTCCATGGTGCGTAGGGCGGTCGCGTTGAATCCGAATGTGTCCGACCGGATGCTTCAGCAGCTTGCGCAGGATCCTTCCGGCGAGGTGATGAGGGCCGCGCGGAAGCATCTTGCGGAACAATAGGTGCATACGTTGTCATTTTTGTGAGATTCCTGCGCGTGGTGTGTCTGTTTTGGGCATAGACTGGTGCTATGACAGAACAGACCGAAAACGCAGCGCGCCTTGCCCGTCCGCTCATTCGTCTGGCGAAGCTGGTGGGTGTTGCCACCAGCTATGTCGGTATGAGCCATGACTATCACGAAATCGAAGACGATGTTCTCGTGGCGGTGCTTAAGGCGCTTGGCATTGATGCTTCCAGCGACGAGGCGATCAGCCAGTCCATCGCATCCATCCAGACCGAACGCGAAGTGCGCGTCGTGGCGCCTACCGTGCTCCATACCGTCGGCAAAACAAGCAGAGTGGAGGTCCATGGTGGCATGTTCGACGTGCCGGAAGCCTCCATCACGCTGGAGAACGGCGAGCGATTCACCGGGCAGATCGGACATGAGGGTGGCGACAGCGTACCCCATGACGTCGATGGTTCGTTTTTCTTCACCTCGTATCTGGTGCTTCCCGAGGACTTGCCTGAGGGGTACCACACCCTTAAGGTCACTGTTGGCGACAGGTCGGAGACTGCAACCGTTATCAGCGCGCCGGACAAGATTGCACTGCTCGACGAGATGGAACATGGGTCCCTGTGGGGCTGGATGAGCCAACTGTACTCCATCCGTTCCAACGGGTCTTGGGGTACCGGCGATTACGAGGATCTGAAGACCATGCTGGTCGAGGCCAAGCGGAAGACCGGCGCTGATTTCATGCTGATCAATCCGATGCATGCCGCGGAGCCGGTTCCCCCGCTGACGCCGTCGCCGTACCTGCCGATCTCCCGCAGGTTCATCAATTTCAGCTATATCCGTCCGGAGTCCATGCCGGAATACGCCGTGCTTGGCGCCGAGGACAAGGCTGAAGTCGACGCTTTGCATGATCAGGTGAAGCCGCTCAACGGCAACGCGCAGCTTATCGATCGCGACGATATGTGGCGTGCCAAAATGCATGCGCTGTGGATCATCTACAAATCCGGCCGCACCGCCGAGCGCCAGCGCCAGTTCGACCGCTATCTTGCCGAATGCGGCGACGAGATTGAGTCCTATGCCACGTGGTGCCTGTGCTACGACAAGTGGGGTGCGCCCGCCGATGAGGCCGACAACTGGGTGCGTAAGTACAATCGCGATTCCGTCGAGGTGGCGCAGCTGCGCGAGCAGTTCCCCGACACGCTTGAGTTCTATCGTTGGCTGGAGTGGATTGCCTCCGAGCAACTCCACGCGGCGCAGCAGGCGGCCCGACGCGCCGGCATGAAGATCGGCATCATCGCCGATATGGCGGTTGGCGTGCATCCGGCCGGTTCCGATGTGTGGTGGAATCCGGAACGATTCGCCAAGGGGGCAACGGTCGGGGCTCCGCCGGATATGTTCAACCAGCAGGGGCAGGATTGGAGTCAGCCGCCGTTGAATCCAATCGCCCTTGAACGGACCGGCTACCAGGTCTACCGCGACATGGTGCATGGCATGTTCGCCAACGCCGGTGCCGTGCGCATCGACCATATTCTCGGCCTGTTCCGTCTGTGGTGGATCCCGGAAGGCAAGAAGGCGATGGATGGCACGTACGTGCATTACGATTCCGACGTCATGCTGGGTATTCTGGCGCTTGAGGCCTCCCGCGCCGGTGGCGTGGTGGTGGGCGAGGATCTTGGAGTGGTGCCGTCCTATGTGTCCAAGTCGTTGTCCGCGCATGGCATTCTCGGATGCGCGGTGGAATGGTTCGAGCAGAACGATGGCGTGTTCCGCGCCCCGAAGGATTGGCGTCCATATGCGTTGGCCTCCGTCAACACGCATGACATGCCGCCTGCGGCTGGCTACCTTGAATACGGGCATGTGAAGCTGCGCGAGCAGCTCGGCCTGTTGTCCGGTCCGGTGGAGGAATTCCGCGCGTCGGCCAAGGCCGAGCATGACGCCATGCTGCATATGCTGGTCGAGGAAGGGTATCTCGATTCCAAGGCGTTGGATGATGAGACCGCCAACGAGCATGAGATCGTCGACGCGCTGTACCGGGGTCTCAAGGGATCGCCGTGCAAGCTGCTGGCCGCCTCCATCGTCGATGCCGTCGGCGAGAAGCGTACGCAGAACCAGCCGGGCACCAATAACGAGTATCCGAATTGGCGTATTCCGCTGGCCGATGGCGAAGGCAACGTGGTGCCGCTTGAGAAGCTCTTCGATGAGCCGCGCCTACAGGAAATCACCGCCATCATGCGTGGCTGATCGTTGCGTATGACATCATGCATGTCGTGATGGTGGGCGTCCGCGATCCGTATGGTTCGCGGACGCTTGCTTTTGGTGTCGTCGAATGTCAAGACGGGCGATATACTAGTAACTTGTTGTGTTTCCCTACGGGGTCCTTCAAAGCGCTTTTCCCACTCGCCATCGAGGACTTTCAGGGAGCCCACGGATAATGAGACCCGAAAACGGCGTCATATTGCGTCTAACCAGCGTTTTGGCATCGTCGGAAGGTCCGGAACACAATATATAGAAAAGGTACATCGTGAAAACTTTCACTCCGAAGCCAGCTGATCTGACTCACGACTGGTACGTCATCGACGCCACCGACGTGGTGCTCGGCCGTCTCGCCACCCAGGCAGCGACTCTGCTGCGTGGCAAGAACAAGCCGACCTACGCCCCGCACGCCGATTCCGGTAACCACGTGATCATTCTCAACGCCGACAAGATCGCTCTGACCGGCAACAAGTTGAGCAAGGAACTGTACATGCACTCCGGTCGTCCTGGTGGCCTGCGTCGCGATAGCTACGCTCAGCTGCTCAAGACCAACCCCGAGCGCATCATCAAGTCTGCCATCAAGGGCATGC
>ERZ808246.1016-NODE-1016-length-21528-cov-8.149676_pt1 | contig 21528 bp, 16 predicted proteins | sample MGYA00521083_ERZ808246 | MGnify/ENA primary metagenome ERZ808246 (study PRJEB31516, sample SAMN03275577) | gut metagenome | biome: mammalia-associated habitat; material: feces | host: Papio cynocephalus | place: Kenya | collected 2012-07-07 ... | reverse complement strand
CGGGCGCCATGACCCACGCCTCCGTGGCCGGCACCACGCTTGAGGTTCCCGCCAACCTGATCCGCCTATCCGTCGGTCTGGAGGATGCCGACGATCTCATCGCCGACCTGGAGCAGGCGTTCGCGCGGATCTGATGCCGGGGCATCGTCGCCGGGTTTCGCAGTGTGGGGCTGCGATGCCTAAGGCGCGATCCTGAGGGTGCGAACCTTGACGATATGGGGCGGCTCGTCTTTGCGGCGAGCCGCCTTTCGCGTTGGGGAAGACATTAAGAGACGGCCGCCGGTATGCTCGTACGGCGGCCGCTCCTGGGGGTGCATCGGATTTTCCGATGGGCGGGGCGCGATTGAGACAGGCAGATGCCCAGGGAAAAGACGCCTCGCCACGCCGCATTATATGGACGCGTGCAGGGAGCATGTTGTTCGTTGGCCGGCCATTTTGGGGAAGATGTAAGATTCGCGCGGTTTTCTTGTCTAAACGAGAGCGATGCGGTGGTGGTGGGGAGGGATCGGATCTTGGGCGGCTGTGTGCGGAGCTTGGGCGGGGCATAAGTACAAAGGTGGAACCACACAGCAAGATCGATGGTTCCACCCTGTCAGGAGATACATCGGGAGATGCCGATGGTTGGGAAGAAATAGCATTGAGCGAATGCTCGGGGAAAAGAAAACTTCCCAACAGTTCGCATTATATGGATGCGCGACCGCGCGCGATCCGCGTTTGTCTTTTTGCATGGTTTGCCGTCGTTTTTGCAGTGATGCTGTCCACGTAGTGATATGGGGTGATGAGACGGTACCTTGTGGTTGCGTTGAAACCGCTACCATCCCCGCGGTGTGGCCGCAGCGGGGCGGGTTCGGCGTCGCAGATCGCGGCGTATCGCGTGTTCTGCCGCGTATCTCGCCTAGGTGTGGCGGATTTCGGGCTCTTGATATCGCTATCTCGCTTATCTGTGGCACATGTCACGCGATATGCCGGGCACGATCGTTGGAATTCCAACGGCCATATTCGGTGTATCCCGGTTTCGGTGCCACAGATAAGCGAGATAGCAGGACAGAAGACCTCAGATCTGCCACAGATAAGCGAGATAGGGGGCGCCTCGCTGTTTCCTGTTGCGTCTCCCGTCTTGTCCCTGCCGTGGTTGTCTCCCGTCGGTCGTTCGATGCCGTTCTCGGATTCCGTCGGCGCTCGGGCATGAATCCGAACGTCCTGACGAAAGTCGGTAGGCAACCGCGCGTGTCGTGGAATTGACATGCTCGGAGGAGTGGGTTAGTATGAGTGAAACGTTTCGATGAAACGATTCGATTCGCAACTACAAGGTGTTGTGCTAGTCGAACGGACGGCCCGGAACGTGTGAGACATGCCTTGCGGTGAAGTGGCCGGGGCGTGGCCCGCTGGCCGGTTGCGGCTGGTGTCCGTCAGTACATGATGGGACACTGGCGGCATAATTGTTGGTAACGATGGGAGCATGTGATATGGCAGGCATCAAGGACGTGGCTCGCGCCGCCGGAGTGTCCGTCAGCACGGTCTCCTATGTGCTTTCCGGCAAGCGTTCCATTTCCGCCAAAACCACCGACAAGGTCATGGCAGCGGTGGAGAAGCTCGGCTATACGCCGGATGCCAGCGCCCGCAAGATGCGTGGCGTGCGCAACCAGATCATCGCCTTGAGCGCGCCGATTCGTGGCGACATCAATCAGGCGAAGTACAACGCCTACTTCCTGCATACCGCTTGGCAGGCGAAGGACAGTGGCTATGACGTGCTCTTGCTGACCGGTGAGGACGCCGTGGGCGATCTTCGCCGTGTGACGCAGAGCAATCTGGTCGACGGCGTCGTGCTGCTCGATATCGAGGAGCATGACGATCGTGCGGCGGAGGCGGGATCGTACTCGAAGCCCTGCGTGGCCATCGGCCTTCCGAGCGAGCATGGCGAATGCGCGTGTGTGGATATCGATTTCGCCTTGGCGGGCCGGCAGGCCGCCGATTGCCTGTATAGCAAGGGTCATCGCAATGTGGTGTTCCTGCGTGACAACGAGTCCGACTATGAGCGTGGTTCGGGATATGTGCTGCTGTTCAGGGAAAGCCTGATGGCTCATGCCGAGGAGCTGGGGATACGAATCGTCGAATCCTCCAAGCATGCGTTCGACCAGTTCGATGCCGCGGATTTCGTGCGCAATGTGTTCTGCGCCGGGGACAGGCCGACCGCGATTATCAACCAGGCCAGCGCGAATGTGCTCAACCAGGTGCTTCAGGAAATGCAGGCCGTGGGCCTGTCCGTGCCCGGGGACGTGTCGGTGCTGTCGTGCGGGACGTATTTCGAGGGCGAGCTGATGACTCAGCCGATCACCGAAATGCCGGTCATGCCGCAGGAGCTCTGTTCCAAGGCGGTGGGATTGCTGGTGGATGCGATCGAACGGTACGTCGATATCAAGGGCGTGGTCGAGCTCTCGAAACCGGTGATGCGGCGTCGGGGCTCCGTTGCCGAGGTCGGCGTCGGGTAACCGCCGGGCGGGTTGCTGGCCGCTTGTGTAAGGCGGATTTCCATAACTGAATTCGAAACGATTCGATTCCTGTATGCGTCGCAGATGACGTCGCAGTAGAACAACCGTGGGTTTCGTCGTGACTGCTTTCGAAACGTTTCAACAACATTGGATTTCATAACTGAATAGCACAAGAAGTCCCTTCAAGGAGGAAGAACATGAATATCAAACAAGGTCTTGCAGCCGTGGCCGTCGCAGCGATGTCGCTGACATGCCTGGCGGCCTGCGGGAACGACAGCGCGCAGGACGACGAGAAGCCGGCGAGCCTTTCGTTCTGGTACTACGAGGAGGATGATGCGGGGCAGACCCAGGCCTGGAGACGCGCCGCCAAGGCCTTCGAAAAGGAGACCGGCGTCAAGATCAACTTCGAGCGCAAATCCTTCACCCAGATCGCCCAGAACGGCAGCCAGTTCCTGAATTCCGACGAGGCGCCCGACCTGATGGAATCCAACCGCGGCAACGGATCGGCCGGCGTGCTGTCCACCATGGGGCTTCTCACCGATCTCGGCGACTATGTCAAGCAGTACGGCTGGGACAAGAAAGTGACCGGTGCCAACGCGGCGGTCGCCAAGTACGACGACAACGGCATCATGGATGGCGACACCTGGTACGGCATGACCAGCTACGCGGAATTCCAGCGCGTGTACTACAACAAGGATCTCTTCGCCAAGTACGGTCTCGAGATCCCGACCACGTACGACGAATTCGTGGACGTATGCCAGAAGTTCGTCGATAAAGGCGTGACGCCGATCGCGGCCGACGCCCAGGAATACGGCGTGATGTGGCTGTGGTGGCAGCTGGTCTCCAAGAACGCGGATTCCAAGTTCATCGACAACTGGCAGCTGTACAAGGGCGACGTCGACTGGAACTCCAAGATCCTGACCAACTCCGTCAACACCATCAACGACTGGCTCGACAAAGGCTTCATCTCCCGCAACGCCACCGGCATGAAGGCCGAGGACACCACCCAGGCCTTCATCAAGGGCGAATACCCGATCTATCAGACCGGAACCTGGAACCAGGGCCGTTTCGCCAAGCAGATCACATCCTTCGACTGGGATGCGGCGGTCATGCCGGAATCTAACTTCGCCATCGGCTGCGCGGGCAACCTGCTGGTGATCCCGGAGAAATCGCATCACAAGGACCTGTCCGCCAAGTTCATCGACTACGTGCTTTCCGAGGATGTGCAGAACTATCTCGGCAACGCGGGAGGCATTCCCGTGGCCGCCGACACCAGCAAGATCACCGACGCGAAGAGCAAGGCCATGATCGAGGAATATTCCTCCTACGCCAATGACGGCAAGCTCAGCTACTACCCGGATTACGCGGCCTCCAACCTCACCGATGCGGTGCCCGCAGAATTCCAGGAGCTGGTCAACGGCACCAAGAAGCCCGCCGACGTGCTGAAGAGCATCCATCAGAAGTACGACACCGGCGTCGAGGACATGGGCGTCAAGCAGTAGTCGCCTCATAGGCTCCCGCCGACAGGCGGACGGGGAATCCGGCGGCTCCTCACGGGAGACGAGCCGCCGGCACCCCTGAAAACGTGCCGGCGAAAAACGAATCTGATTGTAAACACATGCACAACAAGGAGACTGCAATGTCGCATAAGAACAAGCGCGGGGGAGTCTCGATGTCGAGGCTTCCGGGCAATCGCTCCGCGAAATTCGTTCCCTATCTCGTTCCCGGATTGATCGGCCTGCTCGTCATCGTCGTCGTTCCCTTCATCTGGAACATCTACCTGAGCTTCACCCGATGGCGCGGCGTCGGCCCGGTCACATGGGTCGGGCTGAAGAACTGGCGCCGGCTGATGTCGGACTCCACCTTCTGGATATCGTTCGCGAATTCGTTCTGGATCATCGTCGCCATCGTGGTCATTCCGACCATCCTGGGCCTGTTCATCTCGTCGCTGCTCACCGATGTCATCCAGAAGAAGTTCGGCGGTAAGACCGCATCCTTCCTGCGCGCCATGTTCTACCTTCCGCAGCTGCTGCCGGTCGCCGTCGCGGCGATCATCATGGGGTGGATATTCCGTCCGGAGGACGGCGCGGTCAACGCGATGCTCGCCAAGATCGGCCTGGGGACGCTGCAGCATAACTGGCTCGGCAGCCCCGACAGCGCATTGCCCGTGCTGATGTTCATCCTCGTATGGATCCAGCTCGGCTATCCGATCGTGATCTTCATGTCCGGCCTGCAGCGAGTCGATCCGGAACTCTACGAGGCGGCGGGACTCGACGGCGCGAACTGGTGGCAGAAATTCCGGGTGGTCACGCTGCCGTCCATCATCCCCGAACTGCTGGTCGTCATCCTGACGGCGACCATCGGGGCGCTGAAGACCTTCGCACCGGTATACCTGCTCACGAAGGGCGGCCCCGGAACCGCGACCACGGTGCCCTCATACTACTCATACAACCAGTTCTTCCAAGTACAGCAGGTCGGATACGGTGCCGCCATCTCCACCGCGCTGACCATCGTCATCATCGTGTTCTCCATCGGGTTCACGATCGTGCAGAAGCACGTCGAAAAGGAACTCGTCTGAAAGGCCAAGTGGAATCATGACTGAAGCAATGACCAGGTCCGCCGCTCGCCGGGCCTCCAAGAAAACGCAACATGTTCGCTCCTTCGGCGACTGGGCGACGTTGATCATCCTGATCGCGGCGGCGCTGCTCGTGCTGTTCCCGCTGCTCGTGCTCACGGTCAACGCGTTCAAGACATCCGCCGACTACAATGCCACCGGCCCGCTCTCGCTGCCGAAGCACTTCACCATGGAAGGCATCATCTCCTTCTGGACGACCACACGGTTCCCGCTGAAGTTCATGAACAGCTTCGTGATCTCGCTGGTCGTGGCGGTCGCCGCCGTGGTGCTTTCCGTGCTCAACTCCTTCGCGCTGGGCATCGGCCGGGTCAAGGGCAACACCTGGATCGTGCTGGCGATCATGCTCGCCAACATGATGCCGCAGGAAGCCCTGCTGTACCCGCTGTACACCACGTTCAAGCAGATCGGACTGTACAACAGCCAGCTGGCGATCATCATTATCTTCACCGTCATCCAAAGCGCCTACGGCACCTACCTGCTTTCATCGGTATACGGCACGTTCCCGCAGGCGATTCTGGAAGCGGCCGCGATCGACGGCGCATCCCGTTGGCAGATCCTGCGCAAGGTCGTACTGCCCATCTCCTGGCCGACCATCAGCGTGCTGTTCGTGTTCTTCTTCGTGTGGACATGGAACGAATACATGATCCCCATGGCATTCCTGATGAGCGACGATGTACAGACCATCCCGCTGGCCCTCGCCACGCTGCAGGGACAGCGCACCATGGACGCCACCACGCTGGCTTCGGCCTCGCTGCTCAGCATCGTGCCGACCATCATCTTCTTCATCATCTTCCAGCGCAAGCTGTCGCAGGGCATCACCGCAGGTGCCGTGAAGTAACCATCCAACCCAAGTCGGGGCGGCTCCCATGGCAGGGCCGTGCGCACGCGAATACGTGCAGGCGCGGCCCTGCCATGCGCCCCATAGCGGAGGACATTATGAACGAAAACGCTGTACTGCAATCCGGCTTCGGCCGTGGCGAACTCGACGCTCTGGCATTGGCGACGACGGGACGCACCCGCTGCGTCAACGCGGAGAACCCGACCGGAGGCAAGGGGACCGCGGCCACCGCGGCTAGTCCGCTTGGCCCCTCCCGTAAGGGAAGTCCCTGCATCCAGACGGTCAAAGCCGGGGAAAGCGTGACGCTGATGGACGTCGACGGTCCGGGCGTCATCCGCCACATATGGATGACAGTGACGGACAAGACCTCGCCGACCGGGCCGAACGTGCTGCGCAACCTGATTATCGAATGCTATTGGGACGGGGAGAAGACCCCTTCGGTGCAATGTCCGATCGGGGATTTCTTCTGCTGTGGGCATGCGCAGTCCTGTCGTATTAATTCGATTCCGATCATGGTTGTGCCGAACCGGGGATTCAACTGCTTTTTCGCCATGCCGTTCGAGCATGCGCGAATCGTGCTGCGCAACGACCACAACGAAGACGTGCCGGCCTTCTTCTATCAGATCGACTACACCGAGTACGACGAGCTTCCCTCCAACGCGATGCGTTTCCATGCGCAATGGCGCCGCGAGCGGGTGACCGAACTCGCCCGCGACTATGTGGTGCTCGACGGTGTTCGCGGACGGGGCGTGTATGTCGGAACCTACCTGGCGCTCACCGCATTGGAAAGCAGATGGTGGGGCGAAGGCGAGTTCAAGATGTACATCGACGGCGATGACCGGTACCCCACGTGGTGCAGCACCGGGGCCGAGGACTATTTCGGCGGCGCGTGGAGCTTTGCGGCGTTCGACGAGAACGGGCACATGCATGAGCAGACGTTCACCGGGCCCTACCTGGGATTCCCGTTCTATTCGCAGCGGTTGTCCCGACGCGAAAGCGACTACTGGGACGTCAACACCCCGGTCACGCGCGGGCTGTACCGCTGGCATATCCCCGATCCGATCCATTTCGAGCATGATCTGCGTGTCGAATGGCAACAGATAGGCACGGAGGAAGGCGGCAACTTCGAGCGCCAGGACGATGTGGCAAGCGTCGCATACTGGTACCAGCTTGAACCACATACGCCCTTCGAGCCGATCGGTGACCGTCGCTTCCGACAGCCCCGCTGACATGATGGCACGGGGATACGGCCTACGGCCGGACATGGCATGTCCGTCCGGACGGGCCGTGCGACGCGTCGCCCCATAGCATTGCATCCCTTTTCAGAAATCCGCGCGCGCGAGGTTCTCTTCCTTTTCCTCGCGCGCGAAACCGATATGCAACGCCCGGATGAACACCTGCATCCGGGCGTTGTTGTTGCCGTATGAGGGCGTGACCTCGGCATGCATCGCGGAGTCGGCATTGTATCGCCGGAAAAACCATCGCGAAATCCGCATGAAACCGCACGGCAAACGATTGATAACGTGAACGGTCCCATACGGAAACCGTTCAGAATTCATTCAGAAAACTATGTGGTCGACAATCCTCTCGTCATCACGTTTCGTCTATGGGCCCGGTTCGCGCAAATGTCAGGTGCGCGCCGTCTCGGTGCGGGGCCCGAGCTATTCGCGGACGCTTGCCGGGCGGGACGGAGATAGCCGATAGCAGAGAGAGGAAAAGGAATATGGCGGAAGCCGAACATCCCACAACATCACCATCAGCAGCATCCGGCGGCTCTCGGGGCAGGCGGCGCCTTGCCTCGGCGATCGCGGCGATCGGCAGCGTCGCACTGTGCGCGACCATGGCCTTCGCAGGAGGAGCCTCCGCCTACGCTGACACCTACTCCAGCACCACGGTCGCCACCGCTTCCACCGTCACCTCCGGCACCATTCCGGCAGGGCAGCTTTCCGTGGTGAACTTCCATCCCAAGTGGGGCGATAAGCAGGCCAACAAGACCAGCATGCTCAAGTACATCGCCGACGCGCATGCCAACGGCGTCAAGATGATCGTCTTCCCCGAAATGGCGCTCACCGGCTACGTGTCCTCCAGCGATCCGGATTCCGCGGCCTATCGGATGGCCGTCTCCCAGGCGGAGACCACGGAACATCACACGTGAACTGGCCGAAACTGCCGCAGCGGATGGCATGTGGGTGATCTACGGCACGTCCGAGAAAATCCCCGGTGACACCGATCACGCCTACAATTCCGCCTTCGCCATCTCGCCGAAGGGTCAGGTCAGCGCATATCAGAAGATAGCGCCGGTGGAAGGCGACTGGGCCACGCCAGGCAGCACGCCGGTCATTCTGCAGACCGAATGGGGCATGATGGGTCTGAGCATCTGCTACGACACCTACGCGCAGCCCGAAATCGAACGATATTATGCGGCTCAGGGCGTGAGCCTGCTCATCAACCCGACCGCGACATCCCATAGCTACACGGATATCGACGGCGACGGCATGAAGGACGCCAAGGGCTGGGAATGGTACTACCGGAACCGTCTCGAATCCATCGCCTCCCGCGACGGGTTGACGATCGCCAGCGCCGATCTGGTGGGCAAGGACGGATACGCAGGCGAAGACGGGGAACAGCCATACGATTTCCCGGGCGGCAGCGTGATTCTGCGTGGAGGATTCAGCGAGGCCAAATACTATGCCGGTCAGAACGCTAACGGCAACATCATCACCGCCAAGGAAGGCGCTCTCGTCAACGACGCCGACCTGCGGCTGTCCGTAGACAGCACCACCAAGGTCTCCAACGACTTCCATCCCGACTACTACGCCAAGTGGTATGCGCAGCTTGCCGATAAGCAGGAATCCGGCCAGAGCCTTTCATATCATTACGGATCCGCGGATGCGCCGACCGCCGCAGTGGCGAACGTAAGCGCGGTGTGGGGTGACAAGGACGCGAACACCAGCATGATGCTCAAGTACATCGACGAGGCGCACAGCAAGGGCGTCGACATCATCGTGTTCCCCGAAACCATCCTTACCGGATACGACAGCACCGATCCGGAAGGCAAGGACGACGCCCACACCTCCAACGCGGAAGTCAACACGTTGCTGGCCAAGAGCGACGACTACATGCAGGTCGTGCTCGCCGAAAAGGTCAAGGGTGCGGATGGCGACACCACGCGAGGCGAACACGTGCAGCAGATTGCCGCGGCCGCCAAGAAATATGGCATGTACGTGGTGTTCGGTCTGCCTGAGATGCCCGACAACGGGCCGATCGTCGACACCGATGGAGTGAAGAAGGTCTACAATTCCGCCGCGGTCGCCTTCCCGGACGGCCATACCGATTCGTTCCAGAAGATGCACCGCGCCGGTTCGGAGGAGACCGCCTGGTCCATGCCGGGCAGCACGCCGCTCATGTTCGAGCTCCCCGAATGGAAGGACGCCAGCGGCAATCCGCTCAAGGCGGGCGTCGACATCTGCCGCGACGGGCATTTCTATCCGGAACTTGCCCGCTACTATGCGGCAAGCGGCGCGGAACTGCTGCTGCATCCGACCGCGACCACCGGCAATGCATGGTACCGCGAAACCCGCATGGGCAGCTATACCGATCGTGATGGTCTCGGCGTGGTCACCGATAACGTGTGGGGGCCGGACGGCTATCCGCTCGACGGTGACGGCAATCCGATCTACTCCGTGAACGACAGCGGCGAAACCGTTTCCACAGGCAAAACGGTGGCCGGCTACAACTACATGGGTGTCGGCGACGATCCGTTCCGTACCTCGAGTCTGATCATCAATTCATGGAGCGGCAAGAACGGCACGGCCTTCGATTACACGACCTGCAGCGCGCTCGACACCAGCGGCACCGGCAAGGGGGCGTCATCCGCCGACTCCGCCGACATGACCTTCGCCGAAGGCGCCTATGACCCGGACAATCTCGAATACCGGAACATGAATCTGAAATCCGCGGGATTCCGCGTGATGAACTTCCGAGCACGCCTGTACTCCAAGATGTACGACCAGCTCGCCAAGCGATTCATCGCCGGCTACCAGTCCATGTACCCCGAGACCGCCGCGCTCGACAAGACGGCGCTCGCCAATCCGATTGCCCAGGCCAAGGCCAAACTCGCCGAAACCGGCAAGTATACGAATGATTCCGTATCCGCATTGACCGATGCCTATGAGCAGGCGCTTTCCTTGCAGAACAACACCACGTTCGGCAGTGAGCAGAACGGTTTGGTCACAGCGGCGGCGAAACAGCTCGATAAGGCCATCGCAGGTCTGAAAGCGGTTGGTGCGGGCAACGGCAAGACCGATGTCAAGCCATCGGCAAATGGCGGTTCCGCCTCTTCCGCGACATCCGCCGCGGCAGGTACGCAACGGAAGGAAAACGCCTCCGAAAACGCGGAGTCCGCGAATACGGGTTCCGGCGTGGCGGCGGTGGCAGCCGTGATGGTTCTGTTGCTTGGCGCGGGAACGACTGCAGGCGTGTACGCTCGCAGGAAAGCCGTCGGCAAGTGATCCGCTGAACGCGGAAACGCCAGTCGTCGGTGCGGAACCGGCCCTGCCGCAATGTGATGTTGCGACAGGGCCGGTTCCGCGTTTGCGGTCGGTCACGCCCCGACGAGACGCGGCGGGGCAAAGTGGGAGCGGAATGTACAATGGACAACCGGGCTGAAAGCCGCTGTGTAGTGACGATAGGAGGGGCGTTGGGCGATATTCGAACCGAGATGGAGCGTCTCCGCCCGGTGTATGAAACCGGTGTGCTGCGTCTGCTGATGCGCAGCAATTCGCAACTGTATGTAGCGTTGCTCCGTTCCTCATTCGAACCATTGACCGGGGAACTGCCCAGAGAGGTTCTCGAAGAACGATTCGCCAGGGCGCTGTCCCAGCTCATCGAAAGCGGCGATTACACGCTCAAGGACGACCAGACGCTGCCCGACGCCGCGCATCGTATCCTTGCAGAGCTTTCGCGTGAGGGCGACGGCGATTACGCATGGCTCGCGAACTCCCTCGACGTGGCGTCCCACCGCTATCTGTACCGTCTCACCGCCCGCGCGCATCGGGCGATCGAGGCGCTGTCCCGGCTTGAGGACACCACGCAGGCGCTGTCCGGCGCGCAGGCCAACAGCATCATCATGGAGATCGAGCATGCGCGCATGCAGCTGACGGCCGATCCGAACGAGCGCATCAGGCTGCTCAAGCGCGAGATCGAGGAACGGCAGAAGGAGATCGAACAGCTCGAACACGACGGCACCGTGGAACAGCTGTCGTCCAAGCAGGTCGAAGACATCATCAATGTGGTGCACAACACGCTGCGTGGCGTGCCCATCGACTTGCGTGAACTCGCGCTCGCGGAACGGGACAACGGTGATGCGCTTCGCCGCCGCATGCAGGCGGGCGCGATGTCCGTCGAGGATATCCTCAGCGCCTACCACGACGAATATCGCCGGTCCTTCCGCGAATCCGACAGCGGCAGACGCTTCGATGACGCCTTTCAGGTCATCGTCACCGAGGAGGGACGTCGCGAAATCGACGACGCCGTGCGCGACATCGCCAGGAACCCCTATCTTGCCGGCGAGCCGGGTGTGCTGCTCAACCAGGTCAGGGCCGAGCTCGAACGCATCTACGAGGGCATCGAAGACGTGCGCCGCCAGATGCGCGCCTCGGACGAGGCCGTGAGCCGCTTGGTCCGCCAGCAGACCGATACGCGCTACCGCACCATGCTCGCCAAGCTCAACAAGCTGTTCGCCAAGACCAGCGTCGAGGCGAAGGCCAATCCCGGCAGCGCCTCCCGTCCGTACCACACCGACACGGGCGCCGTGCAGCTGGCGGTGCTGCCGACGCGTCCGGCGAAACCGATGATCCATGCCGCGCCGCCGAGCCTGCAGGACCACGAGGATGTTCCGTCCGTGGAATCGCCGGATCTCAAAGCCATGATCGAGGTCGGCGGCCCACGCCTGAGGCACATGCTGGCGTTGATCCGACAGTCGCCGCGTACGCTTGCCGACGGTCGGGTGGATCTGGCCGCCAGCTTCAACGACCTTCCCGAGCGCGAACGCCGCGAAAGCGAGATTGTCGGCTTCCTGAGCGCGCTGCACGTGCAGGGCGATGCGCAGTACGTGCAATGGCATTGCGTGTCGCTCGATGGTACGCCACGGGTATGGCGCACGCGGCCGGTGATGGCAAGCATGCAGACCCTTGACGACATCGTGGGGGAGGAGTGGGCGTGAACGCCGAAGCGAACAGACAGGAGACATATGGGCGAGCCGATGGGAACGGCCGGAACGATGGGAACGAAGTGAACGGACAGGACGGAAACGCCATGGACAACGAAACGAACGCAACAATGGACGCCGCGATGAACGGCATGGACATGCAGGGCGCGGAACGGGTCGACGCCGATCGCCCGGCGGAAGCCGTGGCGAACCCGTATGCATTGTTCAACGGCGACACCGGCGACATGACCGCCGATGCGCGCATGGCGGCCATCGCGCTCAAACGCGACCGGTACATCAGCGACGATCTCTACTGGCTGGTGCACGACGATGCAAGCATCCGCGAAGCCGTCACGCGCTCGCTGAACAACGATCTGCTCGAGCTGAAGGAGAACCGCAAGTACCGCATCATGTACGCGGCGCCCGTCAACGGCGCGGAGACCAGCATCCGCTCGCTCAAAACGCGTGCGAGCCTGACGCGCGAGGAGGCGGCGACGCTCGCGTTCCTGCGCATCCGCGTGCTGGAATACGAGAACACGCGGGTCGAGCCGGAAGGGTGGATCATCAGCCATGACGAGATTCGCGCCGCGCTCGCCAGCGGTTCCGGCTATCTCGCCTCCAGCAACGATGAGGAGAGCGTGGCGAAGAAGATCCGTTCCACGATCTCCCGCATGATGACCTACGGCTATCTCGATCAGGGAGACGGGGACGACATGTACCTCATCACGCCGCTGGTGCCCGTGGTGCTGGACGGCGATGTGGCCGATCAATGGCTGGGCGTTTCGGCGGACGATGCCGACGAGGGCGACGATGCCGGTGAAGGCGATGGCGCTGTCGGCGCCGACGAGACGGACGAGACGGATGCCTCCGACGAGAGCGCACAGGACACGCAGGACGAGCAGAGCGTCGATTCCGCGGATGCCTCGGACAAAGGCCGCGGCGTGGACGGGACGCAAGATGCCGAATCGCGGGCCGCCGCGGAACAGGAGGCCCTGGACCTGTGGGCTTCCGCCGCGTCGGGCGCATCGTCCGACGCCGACGACGCATCCGGCAATGGGAACGAGGAGGATCAGTGATGACCGATAACGACATGCACATCATCGCGGACCGGTGGATGCTGGAAAGCCGTCAGGTGATCAACTGGGGTTCGTACGAGGGCTACCACGAATTCAAGCCGTCCATGAGCGACAGGATGCCGGTCACCCTGCTTGCGGGCGCCAGCGAATCCGGCAAGTCCACGCTGGTCGACGCTCAGATCTCCCTGCTGTACCCCACGGGCACGCCATACAACAAGGCCTCCAATTCCGGCCGCTCCGAACGTAACGACTACACCTATCTGCGCGGCATGCTCGGTTCCAGCGACGGGGAGAACGGCGAGACGCCGATCTACCTGCGTGGGCGGGACGACAACGACGCCCCGCAGGCCGTGTGGGGCGCGATCGTCGACACCTATCTGAACCGCACCACCGGCGCGGTGCTGTCCTGCGGCAAGTTCCTGTACCTCGCGTCCGGCGACGGGCGTGGCGAGGTGCGCAGGCAGTACATCGCCTGGAACCGGAAGATCGACCCGCGCAGGATGGACCGGTTCCGCGATACGCCGTTCACCGCCACCATGCTGAAGAAAACGTACCCGGAATGCGATTCCTTCCTCAACGCGGAGGCATTCCACGCGTATATCTGGCGCGAGATGGGCCTGAGCCCCGAAGCGTGCCGGCTGTTGCATAAGATCCAGTCCGCGGACGCCCCCTCCAGACTGGACGACATCTTCAAGCAGGGCGTGCTCGGCGTGCCCGAGGCCCTGGAGCTGGCACGGGCCACCGTCGACGACTACGACCGATACGACGAGAACTTCCGCAGCATGGAGGAGAAGGCCAAGCGCATCGCCAAACTGCGGGACATCCAGAACCAGTACGGCGTGTACACCGAAGCATTGCAGTCCCGCCGCGAATTCGACGCGGTGAATCCGGACGACGAGCAGGGCAACGCCGCGCTCGGCGCATGGGCGTACTCCCGCATGGCCGGCGAAGTGCGCGCGGGCCTGCCGATCGCGCAGCGCAAATGCGAGGAATACGAACGCAAGCTTGAAGCCGCCAGCCGTGAAAGCAGCGATCTGGAGACCGAGCTCAACGAGGTCAAGGAACAGATCAGCGGCATCGATGATGGTTCGCTCAAACGGCTTGAGGGCGATCTTGAACGCGCGCGCCGTGACGCCGAGGAGACGCGCAGGCAGCGCACGAGCGTGCAGGCCCGTTTCCAGCAGGCCGGCGAGACCATGCCGAACGACGAGGAGAACTGGAACGCCAAGCGCGACGCCATCGCCCAGGCGCTCGACTCGTACGACATCGACAAGGCGCAGCGTGAGAACCAGCGCGACGCGATGTACGACGAGGTGCGCGACCGTCGCAAGGAACGGGAAAGCCTGCAGGCTGACCTGAACCGTCAGCGCAATCAGAAGACCCGCATCACGCAGGCCATGGACGAGGCGCGCGACATGCTGGCCGATGCCGTGGGACTCGATCCCAAGCATCTGCCGTATGTGGCGGAGCTCATGGATGTGCGCGAGGATTCCGAAGCGTGGCGCGTGGCGATGAACGTGACCTACGCGCCCATCGCGCAGACCATTCTGGTCGACAAGCGCTATGAGCAGGGGTTCGCCAAGAAGGTCAGCAGCATCGATCCGCGTCTGATGATCCGCCGTACCTGGCAGTTCGTGGACACCGAGGCGTCGTACGACACGGCCAGCACCAAGGGGTGGATGTCCAGCAAGCTGCGGTTCAAGGCAGGCTCGCCGTTCACCGGGTGGCTCAGGGAACAGGTCGCTTCGGAACGTTTCGATGCGAAATGCGTGCAGACCATCGACGACGATGACCGCGACGAACGCCAGGTGCAGACGGATGGCCAGCTCAAGTCCGGGGCGCATGGCTTCCATGGCATCAAGAACACGCATATGATCATCGGCTTCGTCAACGAACGGTACCTGACCGAGTTGCAGCGCAAACTCGAGAAGGCCATCGAGAATCTGGCCGAGGCCACGATCCGCCACGAGCGAGCGAAGCGTCAGGTGGATCTGCTGCGTGACCAGAAGGAGTTGGCGAACTTCATCTCCGATATGGACTGGAGTAAGGTCGACGTGGTCGGTGCTGAGCAGAAGGTCGAGGATCTGAAGGCGCGCATCGAGGAGATCCGCAGCAACCCCGAACTCGCCAAGCTGACGGCACGGCGCGACGGGCTGAACGCCAGGATCGACCAGGCCAACATGGTCAGGGCCCAGGCGCGAGTCGATCTGAACACCGCCTCGCAGCTCGTGCAGGTCGAACAGGATTGGCTCGACGAGTACGGCAAGGCCGAATTCGATGATTCGCTGCTGCCCGGCACGCTGTCCAATCAGCTCTCCGACATGTACGAGGCGATCTACGGCATTTCCCTCAGCACGACCCGAGCGGAGCTCATCACGTCGAACGTGGCCGGCGGCGAGGGGATATACGCGGACCTCATCGTGCGCAGGATGGCCAATGCGATCCGCAAGCGCATCACCTCGCTGAACGACCAGGCGGATGTGATGCGCGCCAACGTCGAGACGCGCATGGCCGATTACCTGGAGGCCTACGCGCCCGGCGACAACACCGTCACCGCAAGCGTGGAGGAGTACAAGTTCTATGTCGAGGAGCTGCGCAGCCTCGACATGCTCAGCACGCGAAAGGCCACGGACGAGGAGTACGTGAACAGCCTCGAGAAGCTGCGCATGAGCTTCATGCAGATCGCGCGCGCCGTCGACACCGACAAGAAGCGCATCGACGAGCAGCTCGACCGTATCAACGCGATGCTCAAGGGCCAGCAGTTCGGCCCGCGCCACGGCAGTCTGTCGATCAGCGTGGACGTGCACAATCCGGCCCACGAGTTCGTGGGGCTGATGCGGAACACCATCGCGGACCTGAACGATTGGAAGCAGAGCGATCAGGACGATCCGGCCGCCACGCGTCGGCAGTTCGCGCGCTGCCGTACGCTGGTCGACCAGTTGCGGCAGGAACTGAGCCAGGTGCGCGACGCAAACGGCATCAAAAGCTATGGCGCGAAGAACCTTGATCCGCGTTGCCGCTGCTCGTTCTATGCGATCGTCAAGCATGAGGATGGGCCGGACGAGCGCATCACCTCGACCGGCGGGCGTTCCGGCGGCGCATTGCAGGAGCTGACGTCGTTCATCTACGGTGCGGCGCTGATCTACCTGCTCGGCGGTGATGTGACCGGTCAGCCGACCTACACCACGCTGTTCCTCGACGAGGCGTTGATCAAGGCCGACGGCCGCTATACGCAGCGTGCCTTGGGCGTGTTGCCCAAGCTCGGCTTCCAGGTGATCGTATCCGCGCCGGAAAGCAAGACGGCCGAAATCCTTGAAGTGGCGACCAAGGCGTACGTGGCCTACAAGGACACATCCAACGGCCATTCCTACCTGCAGGAGATCACCTCCGACGAGATCACCCGGCTCGAATCGGAGATCGCGGCCGATATGAGCGGGGAGAACGACGAAGAGCGGCAGGACGGCGCTGCCGAAGGCGGAGTGTCCCAAGGCATGTAGCGGCGGCGGGATATGTCCGTTCCCGGGAATGGCCTAGGGGGCGTGGACGGCCTGATTCGTCCGGCGGTTTGTCCGGTAGACGATGACGGAGCCGTCTGCGCCCGCAGGCGGCCGCTCCACGCATACGGCATCGGCGTATGAGCCGGAAAGGAAGTCCCATGTCAGCAGCGAACAGGAACGACATCGACGTCACGCAACGCGAGCAGGAGCTTGCGGCACGCATCGAACGACGGCTTACGGGGCGTATCGAGGATCGTCTCGACAAGCGGCGATTCGTGGTGGAACCGGAATGGCCCTATGAGTTCGGCGTCCGCAAACCGACGAAAAACGAACTCATGCAGGATTCGGACACCTGCATCGCCACGGCGAGGGCGATCCGGTCGTGGGCGCGATCGCACGGTTGCCGGTATGAGGAAAGATCCCGTTCGCTGGGAGCGTATTGCGGCACGACGCCACTGGTGGAACGCGTATCGGTTCCCGATGAGCGGACTGCATTGGCGATCGCCGGGCGGCAATGCGCGCGGCGGTACCGCGTCACGCGGCAACGGCTGCTGCGGCTGCGTGGGGAATTCCCCGTCGGCGAGGACGCCGTCGTCTCGGTCGTAAGAAAGCTCGACGGCATGAGCGACCTTGATTTCGAGCTGGTCGTGCAGGCCGCGCACTATTTCGAGGAAGCCGACGCATCCGGCATGAGGCCGCGAGCCGTGGCGATCCCCGGGTTCTCCGCCAAATGGCTGGGAACCGCAAGTTCCAAACGCCGCAAGGCGATCTGCCTGCTGCTCGATCGCACGTCGCTCGACTTCGAGGAACGGCCGGGCGAGATCCGCATGCGCTATCTCGATCCGGCCCATCGCGGCTACCCGGATCTGTACGTCACCGAACCCTGGGTCACCGCGGATTGCGCGACATACCGGTACGCGGTGATCGTGGAGAACAAGGACACCTATCAGGAACTGCCGTGCATCGAGGACTGCATCTGCATCTTCGGCGGCGGCTGGGCGTCGAATCGCATCGCGACGCTGCTGCCGTGGATCGTGGATATACCGCATGTCGTCTATTGGGGCGATATGGATGCGGACGGGCTTGAGATCCTATCCGGAGTGCGCGAATCGGGGATCGGCTGCGATTCCATCCTGATGGACATGCCGGCCTATAGGCGCTATCAGCGGTTCGGCACCGAGTACACGGACAAGAACACGATCATCGAACCTCGCAAGATCGGTGAAACGCCGGGACTGACCGCCAAGGAACGCACGCTGTACGAGGCGTTGTGCACCGGTGAGGGCGTGACGTATCTGAGGATCGAACAGGAGCGCATTCCGATTGTGGACGCCGTGGCCGAGCTGCGTGCGCTGGGTTTTCCGATCGTGGATTGAGTCTTGGCATATGCGGAGGGCGGCCGGAAAGGAGCATGCGGGAAGCCGGGACATCGCAGGCTCTTCCGCGCTTGCGGTACGATGGCGTGAAAACGCGGCCGTGCCGGCGCTGCATGGCGCAAACGGAAGGAACAAGACATGAAACTGGATAAGTACGCGGTGTTCTGCATGTTCGGCATGGTGCTTGCGGTGCTCTCGCTGGTGTTCGGCATCCTGGGCAAGGGAATCGTGGCCGGCTCGTTCGGCCTGGCCACGGGCGGCGTCTGCTTCGCCATGCTGCTGCTGACCAAGATGCCCGACGATGGCGTCTCGGACGATGCCGACGACTACGGGGACGCGCAGGACGACTGATTCCCGCGCCCGTGTACGGGGTGCGCCGTACGCCATATCGGCGTAGTCTCCGCCCAAAGCTATACTTGGCTCGGTTAAGATAGTTTTCCATGTTTGGAGATAACGCATATGGCATTCGGCACTGAGCCCACCCCCACCGGACTGGCGACTCCGTCTATCGACGATTTGATGAAGCACGCCGATTCCAAGTACGCGCTGGCGATTTTCGCCGCGAAGCGCGCACGTCAGATTAACTCCTACTTCACCCAGCTCAACGAAGGTCTGCTGCAGAACGTCGGCCCGCTGGTTGAATATCAGAGCCAGGACAAGCCGCTGTCCATCGCCTTCCGAGAGATCGACGAAGGCCTGTTGGAGGAAACCCTCGGCGAGGACGATCTGACCGAAGGCAACTGATCCACGGCGCATGAGACGCATGGCGACATAGGGGCTTGCATCGGCTTTCGGGCCGGGCAAGCCCCTTCGCATGCCGGGCGTCGTGAACGCGGAATCCCGCGGTTTCGGCCTATAGCGAAGAATCGCCGGCTGTTGGCGTTTTCGGCCATGCGTGGAAGACTTCATAACCGAAGAAAACTGAATATCGAAAAACTGAATACGGCAATACACCGATACGTATCATTGTGCCTCGCCCAAGAGCGGGGCGATAAGTCCGAAAGAGGGATGATATGACTGAAAAACGACTTATTTCCGCGGAATCCGTCACCGAAGGCCACCCCGATAAGGTATGCGACCAGATTTCCGACGCCATTCTCGACGACCTGCTGGCGCAGGACCCGTCGTCCCATGTCGCAGCAGAAGTGAGCGCCGCCACCGGCACCTTCATGGTGTTCGGCGAGGTAAGCTCCGAAGGGTACGTCGACGTACAGGCCAAGGTGCGCGACACGCTGCGCCGCATCGGCTACACCAGTTCCGAGGTCGGTCTTGACGCCGACTCCTGCGGGGTGCTGGTCGCGCTCGTCGAGCAGAGCTCCGAGATCAACCAGGGCGTGTCGCGTCTGAGCGCCGAGCAGGAATCCGCCGCCAGCCGCGAGGAGCGCTATGAGGCGCAGGGCGCCGGCGACCAGGGCGTGATGTTCGGCTACGCCACCGATGAGACCGACGTGTACATGCCGCTGCCGATCTACCTGGCGCATCGTCTCGCCTACCGCCTGGCGCAGGTCCGTCACGAGGGCATCGTCCCGCATCTGCGTCCGGACGGCAAGACCCAGGTCACTATCGAATATGACGACGACGATAAGCCCGTGCGCGTGGATACGGTGCTGATCTCCACCCAGCATGATCCGGAGGTCACCCAGACGTGGCTTGCCGAGCAGCTGAAGCAGCATGTGATCGACCCGATCCTCGACGAGGTGCTGGGAAGCAAGGTCCGTCATGACGATTACCGCGAACTGGTGAACCCGACGGGTTCCTTCGTGCTCGGCGGCCCTGCAGCGGATGCCGGTCTGACCGGCCGCAAGATCATCGTCGACACCTACGGCGGCGCCGCGCATCACGGCGGCGGCGCGTTCAGTGGCAAGGATCCGTCCAAGGTGGATCGTTCCGCCGCCTATGCGACCCGTTGGGTGGCCAAGAACATCGTGGCGGCCGGCCTGGCGCATCGCGTGGAGGTCCAGGTCGCGTACGCCATCGGCGTCGCAGACCCGGTGAGCGTGAACGTGGAGACCTTCGGCACCGAGATCGGCGTGACCCGCGACCAGATCGCCGCCGCCGTGCGCAAGGTGTTCGATCTTCGCCCGGCCGCGATCATCGACGAGCTCGACCTGAAGCGCCCGATCTACGAGAAGACCGCCGCGTACGGCCACTTCGGCCGCGTCGACGTGGAGTTCCCCTGGGAGCAGCTCAACAAGGTCGACGAGCTCAAGGCCGCCATCGAAGCCTGATAAGGGACATGGCACGACTCCCGGCAACCGCAGTGAGTCGCACATAGGGGGCATGGACCCATAAGGCCCGCCAAACGCATAAGGCGTCCCGGCCGATCCGATATGGATACGGCCGAGGGTGCCTTTTCCATATCTGCGCGTCCGACATGTCTTCCGTGGAGCGTACGCCCCATGCATTTCGCCTGTGGCTGAAATCGACTCGACGGAAACCGCGACGCTTACGGAACGCGCGTTTCCCGTGACTAGAATCACGCATGGATCCGCGGAGGGCGCGCAGACGCGATCGCCCTGTGGCGGCAATGCAATCGAAGGAGGCAATGTTGGGGATGAAGGTCGCCGACATGGTACAGCTGTTCATCAAGCCGGGCGCCCCGCTGAGGGTCGAGGCGTTCGACGGATCTTCGATGGGGCCCGAGGACGCCCCGTTGTGCATCCAGGTCAGGAATTCCCGTGCCGTGTATTATCTGGTCGATAATCCGGGCGAACTTGGTCTGGCACGCGCCTATCTGCAGGGCGACATCGATTCGCCGCAGTTGGTTCCAGGCAATCCGTACGGTGTGTTCAAGCAGCTCTCGCAGCTCAAGTCGTATGTACGCAAGCCCAATCCGGTCAAGCTGGCGGAAGCGTTGGGCACGATCGCCAGCCATGGCATCCGTCATCCCGAACCGCCGAGCATTGAAGGTCCCGGCAAGCTCAAGCGCATCAGCGAAGGCCTGCTGCCGCACTCCAAGGCCGGAGATGCCGCCACCGTCAGCTATCACTACGACCAGTCGAACGACTTCTATGCGATGTTCCTGGGGCCGTCCATGACCTATACCTGCGCGGTGTTCGACAATCCGCGCGTCTCGTTGGAGGACGCGCAGAAGGCCAAGCTCGACCTCGTGCTCGACAAGCTCAATCTCAAGCCCGGCGACCGTCTGCTCGACATCGGCTGCGGATGGGGCTCCATGGAGATCGAGGCCGCCAAGCGTGGCATCCATGTGCTGGGCGTCACCCTGGCCGAGGAACAGGTCAAGTGGGGGCAGGAGTGGATCAAGCGCGAAGGGCTGGAGGACCTGGCCGAGATTCGTCTGATGGACTACCGCGATGTTCCCGAAGGCGACTTCGACGGCATCTGCTCGCTCGGCATGATGGAGCACGTCGGCGTCAAGCATTACCCGGCCTACTTCAAGGAGATCTAC
>ERZ808246.1014-NODE-1014-length-21584-cov-4.732315_pt1 | contig 21584 bp, 21 predicted proteins | sample MGYA00521083_ERZ808246 | MGnify/ENA primary metagenome ERZ808246 (study PRJEB31516, sample SAMN03275577) | gut metagenome | biome: mammalia-associated habitat; material: feces | host: Papio cynocephalus | place: Kenya | collected 2012-07-07 ... | reverse complement strand
CTACAGGCGCCGCGGCACTGATTCTCAGAGACAAAACAGAAGTGCGCGCCCAGATAGACCGCGATATGCTGAATGCGGACAAAGCTCTGCAGTCCATTCTAGAACGCATGAGAGCGAAATTCGACAGCCTCGATGCCAGGCTCTCGCCGCGTTCGGCGATTAGGGAGCTGGATCTGCTCTCGATGAATCTCGATTCGCTATGGGCGGAAGCGGACAAGGCCCTGACGGATACCCTGTTCGATATGAGAAGCCGCTTCCTGATCGCTGATGCTCGTCTTTCGCTTCCTTCAGCACTTAGGGATATCGCATCGCGCCGTTCTGCGTTGGATTCCATGTACGGAAGGATTGCCCCCAATGCGGCGCTTCGTAGAATCGATGAAAAGAGAGCGGAGCTGGGGTCTGTCTGGCAGGATGTTGCTTCGACGATGACGTTCAGAATGTCCTCGGAATCCGGTGCGCTTGATGCAATTTCGGCACGTCTCGAGGCATTGGATCCGCTGGCGGTCCTGGACAGAGGATATGGTCTGGTCGTTGGAAGCGATGGGCATGCGGTGTCATCGGCCGCATCGCTATCGACCGGGGAAAGGATTGAGATCAGATTCAAGGACGGATCCGCGAAGGCATCCGTCGAAAGCATAGAGGAGAAGATATGATGGCAGACATGGAGAAATACAGAGAAGAGGTATCGGAGATGAGCTTCGAGACTAGCATGTCGGAGCTGGAGAAGCTGGTTCAGGAGCTCGAACAGGGCGGAACCGATCTGGATCGCAGTCTCGAGATCTATGAGTGTGCAGTTGTCCTGAGGGATCATTGCAAAGCCATTCTGGACGACGGGCAGCGGCGGATCCAGAAGATAATCGAGACCGCGGACGGCGTCAGGACAGAGGATTTCCAGGCAGACTGACCGCCCATAGTGTCGCGCCGACACTCTTCGACCATTCGGAAGTGTCCTCGTAGAGGCGGGTCGACGCGAAATCCGCGTCCGAGAACGCAAGCCTGAGTGCACCGCCGAGTCCACCCTCGTCTAGACGGTGGGCATTGTAGGATCCGAAGCCGTCGCGGAGTCCCATCAGGAGGATCGAGACCGCGTCATGACCGCGTGCCGCCTTCCAGCGGTCGTCCAGAGCATGAGCTCTGTCTGAAAGCAGACTAAAAAGCTCCCTTTCAGACACATGATGATTGGCCGAGCTGTCTACTACCTCCGATACCATGGCCCGGGCATCCAGGGACAGCGTGCGGGAATTGATGAACCTGCGGAAGTCCAAGTCCTTGAAGCTCAGACCCAGCCCCATCTCGGCGGAGATGAACATCAGCAGTCCGATTGGGTAGCTCGCATCCAGAACGGCTTCCCTGATGGAGCCGCGCCTCTCCTCGAACCTCCCTACCTTCTCTGTATCGCCGTATTCATCCACGACATCGTCGAGGGCACCGCTACTTATGATCATCGTCTCGAGATCGCGCTTGTCCGTCCTGAAGAGCGGAGGCTCGGCACGTCTGCCTTTGAGAAGATCGAGGTCTGCGTCGACAATTCCGATGACGCGTCCATCCCGCCTGTTGCGGCTCATTTCTCTGACGGTCTTCTCCGCATTGTCGCGGGAATGGGCCACGATGACTGTCGCAGCCCCCTTGTCCAGGAACTTGCCGTATAGCCTGGAGTCCGTGACCCCTTCGACGACCAGGTACACTCCGTCGAACACGGTGCGACCCATGGAGATCTCGTTGCAAATGTCCTCAGGGGTCAGGAACTCCCTCATGCTTCACCTCGGAGGCTCTTCAATTCTCTCGCGAGGTCCCACTTGTCATGGATGATCTGCGGGGAATGCGTGGAAACTATCATCTGAAGCCCCCTCACCTTGCAGATGTCGATGAAATAGCTCCCCAGCTTCTGCTGCCATCCCACGTGAAGGGATATCTCGGGTTCGTCGATGATGACGATCGATCCCTGCGGCGCATGGAACAGCAGAGCGTAGAACATGATCAGGATCTGTCTTTCTCCCGAGGAGAGCTTGGAGAGGTGGATGGCCGTACCGTTGTCCATCCGTACCTGCAGCCTTCCGTTCTCTGAGACCTGGATCGTCTTGTTGATGAATATCTCGTTGACGATGTCCTTGTAGATTATGATCGATTCGGCGAGAAGGAAATTCGCTTCGATGTATTTTGATATGGCCTCGGCGAGGGATCCGTAGCCTTGCCTGTCCTTCACGATGTCGTATCTGGAGGGAGGGAACTTCATACCCGCAGGTATCTCGGGCTCGAACCCCGCATCCTTTATGAAATCCAGTTTCGCCTTAAGATCCTTGCACCAGAATTCAAGCTCTCCGTCGGTCATCGAAGATGAATCGCCGGCATCGAGAAGCTCGAGCTCCTTGTGCTCCTTGGCGTATCTTATGGTCTCGAGAAGCTCCTGGGCGTAGACTTCGAGCGTGGGGGCCAGATGTCCGTCGCCCCTCTTCACGGCCAGCCTCTCCGGCGGAAGGTAGACGACCTGGCAAATCTCGGCCATCTCGGCAGGCGTCAAAGGGGTTTCGAGCTCGCTTCTCTGCATCTGTATGAGAGGGTTTGCAGGGTAGTTCTCGACGATGAGGCTGCATCCCTCATCGAATGCGAGATCCATCCTCTCGAACGGCGTGTCCCTTATGTATTCGATGTCCCCGCGAAGGGCAGAGTATACCAGTCTCATGAGGGTGCTCTTCCCCATGCCGTTGGGGGAATGGATGAATGTGAGGGGTTGACAAAGCTCCAGATCGTAATCGAACTCGTTGAAGAGCTTCGAGATGTAAATCGATTTGATCTTCATGGTCGGCCTAGAATCCACATGAATGTATAAAATATCAGCTTAGCTGCATTTTCATGCCGATGTGCATCGTTTTAATGTTGATGGGATATCCGGAGCATGATGGAAGCAGAGGCTAGGTTCGACGAGGTTCGCGTCATGATATCCAAGGGGATGGGTCATGAGGCGGTCGGCAAGGTTCTGGAGATTGCGAAGGCAGATGCGGATCCGATTGTCAGGATCAAATGCCTATCTCTTCTGAAGGTCATAGAAGACAAGGAAGCTTCGGAATCTATCCTGAGGGATCTCATGTCGGAACTCCCTACGGACGAGTCCATGCTCATCCAGGTGGCGGGATCCCTCAGAGGTCTCGGATACCCGTCCAGCGCCTACGCTGCGCTGAAGGGACTGGATCAGACGGATACGGTGTTGAGGCTCAGGTGCATGTGCCTCGAGGATATGGAGGAGTACGAGATGGCGCTCGAGGAGGTGGGCAAGATCAAGGACCCCACTCCGTTCGACCGCATCCTGCTCTCGGAGGTCCTCAGCGCCATAGGCGATCACAAGCGCGCCGTGGAGACCGCCGAGGCCCTGCTCAAGGAGATGCCCAACGATTTCGATGTCAGAAGAGCCTATGCCTCCACACTGATGCTTGCCGGTAGGGACAAGGAGGCATCCAAGTATGTTCGCGGGTGTCTCAAGGAGAAGACTGCCGAGGCCAATGCGCTTGCTGCCTACGTAATGAGGATCCACGGGAGCATCAAGGCAGCCGCAGGGTACGCTTCACGCGCCCTGAAAATCGATCCCAAGAACGTCAGTGCCATGGAGACCCTCGGAATCTGTCTGGCGATGAAGGGCGAGTACGACAAGGCACGCATCGTCGCCGGTGCGATCAACGAGGCCTCTCCTGGAAGCCGTGCCGCTCTCAACGTCCTCGGTTACTGCGAGGACAGGTGATCAGGCCGATCTCTCCTTCCTGCTCATCCTGTTGGCGCGGCTGTTGAGCCATACGTCCTTCCAGAATCCGGGCGTGAATATCATCAGCGCGGTGACGACCTCCATACGGCCTATCCACATGAGGACGGTGAGCAGGACCTTCAGTGTGGAGTCGAGGTCTACGAAATTACCGGTCGGTCCGAAATTTCCGAATCCCATGCCTCCGTTGGTTATGACGGAGATTGATAATCCGAACGAATCCACCACATCGTAGCCGTAGAGCATGATCAGGACGGCCCCGACAATCATGGTGGACAGATACATCAGGAATACCACCAGGGAGGACTGCACCACACTGTCATCGACGCTCTTCCCGTCTATCTTGACGGAATAGACGGCGTTGGCGTGCATCGTTCCGCGGAATCCGTTCTTGATGTATTCGAATATGATTCTGAGCCTTCCGAATTTTATTCCTCCGCTGGTGGAGCTGGATGATGCTCCGACGAATGCTGTGACCATCAGGAGGATGAGGCATTGGGAGGGCCAGGCCGTGAAGTCGTCGGTGTAGAATCCGGTGGTTGTCCCCAGGGATACCGTCGTGAATAGGACGTTCTTGTAGCTCTCGTAGACATCGACGGCCCCGATAGAATCGCCGTTCTTCACCTGGGATGCGATCTTCAGAACGAATATGATGACTGAAAGGGCGAGGAACCAGGCAACCATCATCCTGAACTCCGAATTCTTCCTGTATGTGTGCTTCTCGCGCAGGTAGATCGCTTTGTAGTGCAGGTAGAAGTTGGTTCCTCCCAGGAACATGAAGAGGATAGTTATCCACTGGACAGCGTCGGAGTAGCCGACCATGTTGGAGTTGATCGTAGTCAGGCCGCCTGTGGATATGGTAGTGAACATTAGGCACAGCGCACCTATGAGATCGACACCGCAGAGGACGAGGAGCAGAAAATGGATCAGACTCAGAACAAGGTAGACCAGTATGAACGATTTCGCGGCCTTCGTGGTCTTCTGGGTGAACTCCGATGTTCCGGAACCGGCCAGCTCGTTGGCGAAGAGGCCGCGGCCGTAACCGATCATCGGAAGGAAGTAGAGGAAGATCAGAACGACGGTCATACCTCCGATCCACGTGGTCATGGACCTCCAGATCAGAAGGCTGCTGGGGTAGTTGTCGAGGTCTCCGAGGATGGACATTCCGGTGGTGGTGACCCCGCTGACCGATTCGAAGACGGCATCTATGGGCCCTAGGCCGTAGAAGATGTATGGGAGTGTGCATATGGCGAAAATCAGCATCCAGGCCATGACGACCAGTATCAGACCGTTGACTGTACGGAAGCTGTGCGATTGGACGCTCGTCACATACTGGAATGTGCCCAGGCCCAGAAGGAACGGCACCGGGATCAGGAACGGGAGGACTTCCTCTCCGAAGTACAGGGCGAACAGGGACGGGATCAGCAGGGTCAGGGCGAATATTATCTCGACGAGCCCGAGGATCTTCAAAGTGGTGCTCTCCCAGCGGACGAACCTGTCCAGACCGATCCTGAACTTCATGGGTCACATCTCCGGTATTCTGCATTTTCCGAGGACCTTGATCAGCTCGGAGGGCCTCTTGTCGATGGAGAACATGATGGCCGAGTCGCCTTTGATCATCATGGTGTCCAGCAGAGGGTAAATGATTTCTCCGTCCCTCATTATGGCGACTATCCTGAGGCCCTCCGGCATGTTGACATCGCCCACGTACCGGTCCAGCAGCCTCGACTCATCATCCACCGTATGGGTGAAGAACACCCCCTCGGAGCTCTGCATCCGAGTGATGACGATCTCATCGGATAGCACGCTCTTGGTGATCTCGTTGGAGATGACGCGGTCGTATCCGATGATGGTCTGCAGATCCGTGTACTCGAAGATGTCCTCGTACTCGCGCATGAAGAACCTGGCGATGACCTTCCTGGCGTTGTGCCTCTTCGCGGACATGCATATCAGGAGGTTCGTATCGTCCTTCCTAGATGTGGAGACCGTTGCATCCGATTTGAACACGTTCTCGTCGAACTGGATGTCCGGATCGGTGAAATCGGCGTTTATCACAACCACGCCCGTGAGCTCCTTGGACAGATTCTTGCAGATCTCGGCATCCTTATCGATGATTTTGACATAGCGCTTCTTGGGGTTGTCGGAGAGCATTTTGGCAAGATTCTTGCCGACGATCGATCCCCCGAGTATGCAGAACTCCCTTCCCACCTCGTCGACACCTGCGAGATCGTTGAACTGCTCCACGGCCTGGTCGCTGCCGAACACGTACAGTCTGTCGCCGCTGTGTATCTCCATCGTCTCAGGAGACGTGTATACGACACCGTCACGGTATATCGCGAACACCGTGCAGTCCTTGGGAAGCGGCAGGTGCATGGTCACACGACCGACGATCTGATGGCGCGGCTCGATCTTGAAGACGGCTATGCATACGCCCATCTCCTTCACCGCTTCGTATTCCACGACGTTCTCGAGGATGCACAGCTTGTACATCTTCTCGGCTGTGACGAGGCCGGGCGAGATTATCTGGTCGACCCCCTCCATCTTGGTGCGCTGCGCTTCGATGACGAAATCGGGATCGTCGACGGTGGCGACAGTACGCAGCTCCGGCTTGATCCTCTTAGCCATCATGCATACGAAGAGATTCTCCGAATCCGAGTGGAGGGCCGAAACAAGGACCTCGGCGTTCTGGTTCTCTATGGCGTAACGTAGGATGCGCGGATTGGTGCCGTCCTCGCGCAGAACGGATACGTTGAGACGTCCCTTCAGGGTATCCGCTATATCCTCGTCCTTCTCGATGACCAGAACGTCGTTCATGTCGGAAATGGTCTCCGCGGCTACGAAACCCACGTCTCCCGCGCCGACTATGATGGCCTTCATCGGACATTTCCGACGTAGAGGAGCAATATATTACTTCGGGTACGTGAAAGTCGGTAACGCATCGAAGGACGCGATCCGATAGCGATTCCGTTCGATATTCTATATATCTCTATATCGGGTCCGACCGAATCATATTTATCAAGCATTAAAGGCTAGAGGGAATCATGTGGCAGCAAGTCAGTGAAGACTTCTGGAAAGAGAACCGCGAATCCAAGGTCGGCCAGGTCGAGGACACGGTCCGCGAGATAGTCGAATCCGTCCGCAGGGACGGGGACAAGGCCCTCAGGGACCTTGCCAAGAAGTTCGACAAGGTCGACCTGAAGGACATCGCCGTTTCCAGGGATGAGATCGAGGAGGCCTACGAGAAGGTCAAGCCCGAGGTCGTCGAGGAGCTCGAGAACGCGGCCTTCAACATCCAAAGATTCCACCAGATGCAGAAGCCGGCAGGAATGTGGCTCAGCGAGGTGGAGCCCGGGATCACTCTTGGCGTCAAGTCCACCCCGCTCGAAAGGGTCGGATGTTACATCCCCGGAGGAAGGGCCTCCTACCCCAGCACCGTCCTCATGACCGCCATCCCCGCGAAGGTGGCCGGTGTCGACGAGGTCGTCATGTGCACCCCTGCCCCCATCAATCCCCTCACCCTCGTCGCTGCCGATATCGCGGGAGTCGACGAGATCTACAAGTCCGGAGGGGCTCAGGCGATCGCCGCCATGGCCCTCGGAACAGAGACCATCGAGCCCGTCCAGAAGATCGTGGGGCCCGGCAACGTCTTCGTTACTGGCGCCAAGATGATGCTCCGCAACAAGGTGGACATCGACTTCCCCGCCGGTCCTTCGGAGGTCGGGGTCCTAGCAGATGAGACGGCCGATGTGGATTTCGTCGCCGCCGACTTGGTAGCCCAGGCGGAGCACGACCCTTCGTCCGCCTGTCTTCTCGTCACCTGCGACCCGGACCTTCCGGACAAGGTGTGGCCCGTCATGGAGAAGATCATCGAGGCCGCTCCCAGGAGGGAGATCATAGAGAAGGCCATGACCAACTCCGGATACATAATAGCGGAGGACATGGACCTTGCAGTGGAGATCATGAACGGAATCGCTCCCGAGCACCTCTCCATCCAGGTCCGCGACCCGCTCGACGTCCTGGGAAAGGTGAGGAACGCCGGATCCATCTTCGTCGGACCCTTCACTCCCGTCGCAGCAGGAGACTACGCATCCGGAACCAACCACGTCCTGCCCACTTCGGGACACGCCATGACCTGCTCCGGCCTCAATGTTTCCCACTTCATGAAGACCTCGACAGTCCAGATCCTGTCCAGGGAGGGGCTCGCCTCCCTCGCAGGCACCATCGAGACCCTGGCCGAGGCGGAGGGGCTTTACGCTCACCGTGATTCGGTCAAGGTCAGGAAGGCCGAGGAGGACTTCTGATGGCGGCCCGCCGTAGCAAGACCGGCGAGGGGCAGGACGGCGCCCCCGATCTGTACGACACAAAGTACTACATCAACCGCGAACTCTCTTGGCTAGAGTTCAACAGGCGCTGCCTCGAAGAGGCGGAGGATACCACAAACCCTCTGCTCGAGAGGGTCAAGTTCCTCGCCATCTGCTACGGCAATCTGGACGAATTCTACATGATCCGCGTGCCGGGGATAATCTCCAAGAACCCCATCCCCGGTCCGGACTACGCATCCGTCAACTACAACATCCTGATGCAGCAGGTCACCGCCAAGGTGGGCGGGCTCGTAGACGAGTACTCCAGCTGCTGGAACGGTCTGAAGGAGGCTCTGGCAGGAGCAGGCATCATGGTCAACAGGGTCGACGACCTGACCCCCGACCAGCAGGCGTGGATAGCCGAGTTCTACAAGCAGAGGGTCCACCCCCTGCTCACTCCCCTGGCCCTCGATGTCAGCCATCCGTTCCCGTTCATCTCGAACAACTCGCTGAACATCGCCGTGAGGATGTACGACAAGAACCACGATATCCTCTATGCGAGGGTGAAGGTTCCCATAGGCACCCTTCCCCGTTTCGTTCGCATCCCTTCGACCAAGGGCGAGCAGTACGTCCTCCTTGAGGACATCCTGGAGAAGCACATCTCGTCCCTGTTCCCCGGACTCGATGTCGAGGGAGCCTATACGTTCAGGGTCACCAGGAACGCCGATGTGAAGGTCACCATCGACGAGGCCTGCGACTTCATGACCGCCGTCGAGGAGTCCCTCGAGGACAGGGACATCGGGTTCCCGGTCAGGATGACCGTCGAGAGCACCATGCCCACGGATATGGTCAAGCTGTTCTCCAGGAACCTCAAGATCAGCGACCTCCAGGTACACAGGACCGACGCCATAGGTCTGGGAGACCTCTGGGAGCTGGTCGGATTGGACCATCCCAAGCTCAAGGAGAAGCCGTTCGAGCCATACATGCCTCCCGAGCTCGCCGAGGGGATGGACATGTTCGAGGCTATCAAGGAGCGCGACTGGATCCTCTACCACCCCTACGAGGCTTTCTCGGCGATCGTCAGGTTCGTCAACGAGTCCGCCGAGGACCCGTACGTCCAGAGCATCAAGATATGTCTCTACAGGATCGGCAAGGACCCGTCGCTGATCAAAGCTCTCATGCGCGCCAAGGAGAACGGGAAGACGGTCTCCGTGCTCATGGAGCTCAGAGCGAAGTTCGACGAGAGCAACAACATCCAGTGGGCGAGGGAGATGGAGAAGATCGGGGTGCACGTCGTTTACGGCCCCGTGAACCTCAAGGTCCACTCGAAGCTCCTGCAGGTCGTCCGCCTCGAAGGCGACAGGCTCGTCAGGTACACCCATATGAGCTCGGGCAACTACAACACATCCTCAGCCAAGCAGTATGCGGACATATCGTTCCTCACATCCAACCCCGAGCTTGGAGAGGATGTCGGTGAGCTTTTCAACGCTCTGACGGGATACTTCGGCCCCAGGATGTACCACCACCTCCTCGTCGCTCCGCTGACGTTGAAGGACTCTCTCCTGAAGAAGATCGAAAGGGAGATCGAGGTATGCGGGAGGACCGGCAGCGGATACATCGCCATGAAGGCCAACGGCCTCATAGATTCCGATATAATCGCCACCCTCTACAAGGCGTCGATGGCCGGAGTGAAGATCGATCTGAACATCAGGGGCCTCTGCTGCCTTCGTCCGGGCATTCCCGGGATCTCAGAGAACATCCGCGTCATAAGCATCGTCGACCGCTTCCTGGAGCATTCCAGGATATACTATTTCGAGAACGGAGGAGAGCCCGAGATGTACATGGGCTCGTCCGACATGATGCCACGCAACCTCCTGGCCAGGGTGGAGATTCTGTTCCCGGTGCTGGACAAGAAGATGCTCGAGCTGATCAGGGACGACATCCTCCATATCAGCCTATCGGACAATGTGAAGGCCAGGGAGCTCCAGCCCGACGGAACCTACGTGTTCGTCCAGAGGGCGGCCGGAGAGAAGAAGATCAGATCTCAGAAGTGGTTCATAGACCACAGGGGATGCTGGCATGGATCCCAAGAGCGATTGCGAGACCATAGGATTCATCGACGTTGGAACGAACTCCATCCATCTGCTCGTCGTCAGATTCTATCCTGGAACGTCGGGGACTCCGATCTACCAGGACAAGGAGTCCGTCCGTCTGGGGAAGAGCCTCTATTCATGCGGCAGGATCGATTCGGAGTCGGTCAGGAAGAGCGCGCTGGTGATCGACCGCTTCGCGGAGATCTCGAGGAATCTCGGCGCGTCCCGCGTCCTAGCGTTCGCCACCTGCGCAGCCCGCGAGGCCGAGAACGGCTCCGACCTGCTTCGCGCCGTCTCGGACAGCGTGGAGCTCCAGATCATCCCTGGGACCGAGGAGGCCAGGCTGATCTCCCTCGGGGTTTTCGGCGATTCGGGACCGGGACTGCGCACCATAGAGATGGACATCGGAGGCGGCAGCACCGAGGTGATCGTGCGCGAGAAGGGCGAGGACTTGTTCCTGGACAGCCTCAGCATGGGTGCCGTCCGCTACAACTACAGTCTGGGGATAGATTTCTCCAGACCCGTGTCTCGTTCCGACTATTCCCACATCCTCCGCACCGTCGACATATCGTCGTATCATGCGGTGAGCAAGATAGCATCCCTCCACTTCCGCGAGGCAGTGGGTTCGTCTGGAACCCTGATATCCCTCGCGGAGGCATGCGCCCTGCGCAGGGGGGACAAGAACGCATCCATCCTGAGGCTGTCCGAGCTCCAGGATCTGATGGCGGATCTGTGCAGCATGGACGCGGCCCAGCGCCAGTCCATTGCCGGCATAGGCAAGAACCGTACGGACATCATCATCCCCGGAGGGGCCATCGCCGAGGAGCTCATGTCGCAGTTCGGCATAAAGGAGATGAGGATCAGCCCCAACGGATTGAAGCAGGGCATGATGTATGACTACAACATCTCCAACGGGGGCAAGCTGTTCGATATCAGGAGCTCATCCGTGAGAGCTCTGGCAAGCCGCTGCCAGTACGACAGGAAGCATGCCGAGAACGTGGAGCACAACGCGATGGTGCTCTTCGACAAGACCGCCGAGCTCGGGCTGCACGATCTGGATGCGAGATGGAGGAGCCTGCTCTCATGCTCCGCCATCCTGCACGATATAGGCGAGCTCATCAGCTACTCGAATCACAGCGTCATATCGCAGATGATCATCGAGAAGGCCGATCTCCAGGGATTCACCTGTCCGGAGATCCGCGACATGGGCCTGATCGTCAGATGCCATCACAAGAAGTTTCCGGGGCCCAAGGATCAGAGGTTCGCCGGTGTGGACAAGGCAGACGTCGTCTCCATCCGCATCTGCGCCATACTGCTGAAGATGGCTGATTCGATGGACCGCCACCGCAACGGCTCGGTCCGCGGATTCGAACTCTCTCTCGACGGAGACGTCCTCCGTCTGAATATGACCGCCGACGAGGATCCGAGCATGGAGATATGGAGCCTGCAGAGGATGTCGGCGGATTTCAGGAAGGTCTTCTCTCTCGACCTTTGCCCCACTGCGGACAATCAGACCGACGACGGCCGCATCCCGACTGCCGGCGCGGGTTCCAAGGCGGCGCCTTGAGGCCGGGGGTCTTCCAGGTCCTTATGGCCGCTGATTGGCCGTTTCGGCAAAATAATATAAACTGCAGCGGGATTCAGAACCAAAGCGGAAACCGGTCCCCTTGCAACCGGAAGAGATTCCGAACTGGCTTCCGCTTCACCTATCGGTTCCGTGGGGCGTTGCCTCGCGGAGCGAGGCTCTAGCATGGCAGGTTCCCAATCTTTCTTCGAGAAGGCAGCGGTCAGCAACGGCCCCGTAGTCAAGTCCGGTCTCTGCTCCATATGCAAAGGCGCCCACAGGCTGTGCGGGAAGGACAGATGCCCCCTGATGGTAAAATTCTACTCTCAGCAGCGCACCCGCCCGCTGATCGACAGCACGGAACTCGCCGGATCCAGTCCGCCGTCGGTCTTCGTGGGAAGGTACGGCTATCCGAAGATCGACATAGGCCCCCTTATACCTCCAGAATTCGGAGACACATCCCTGATGGGCACTCCCGAGAGATGGGTCGGCAAGTCGATCGACGAGATCGTGGACTTCAGATTCCGTCTCGTAAGAGGGAAATACAGGATAGACGCGACCGATTTCAGGAGATCCGGCCGCATGGTGGACGGAGTGCAGGAGCTTGCCCTGGCGGCGCGTCCCGTTGATGTCGAGACGACGTTCTCGAAGAAGCCCGAAGGAAGGATCGTGCTCGACGACAACATCGAACCATTCGGACCTTCGGCGAGGATGGAGCGTATGGAGCTCGGGAACGGAAGGCTCGAACGCAATCTAGAGAAGAGCTTCTACGACATCGATATGAAGGCGACCGATGCCGTCGTATCCGCATACAGGAACGGCACACTCGTATCGGACATCCAGAAGGCTTTCTCGGTCGGGACCATGGGCATCGACAGGAACCGCCGCTTCGTCCCGACCCGTTGGAGCATTACCGCGGTAGACGACATAATCGGAAAGGACCTTCTGAAGACGACCAAGTGGAACGAGACGATAGACGAGTTCCGCATCTACCAGTGGACCGAGCTCGACAATCGCTGGGCGATCCTGATGATGCCGTGCACCTGGAGGTTCGAGCTGATTGAGGCATGGTATCCCAACACCACGTGGAATCCCACCGGCAAGACGGTTGATATAATACACGACAGCGAGTTCTTCGACGGCAGGACGGAGTATGCGCACATCGGAGGATGCTATTACGCGTCAAGGATGGCTGTGAACGAGCTCCTGATAAAGGAGGGCCGCACCGCAGGAGTGGTCATAATGAGGGAGGCCCATCCAGGATACATCATGCCGGTCGGCGTGTGGAACGTGAGGGAGAACGTCCGCGCCGCGCTCAGGACGGAGCCGTTCCGCTTCGAATCCCTGGATAAGGCTCTCGACCATGTCGAGGGCATGATGGACATCAAGCGCGACACATGGATCGCCAATTCAGATATCATGAAGGATTGGCTAGTGCAGAGAAGGATCGAGGACTACTACCGATTCCGAAGGAGACCGTCGAATTGAACGATACCACTCTGTCTGATTTCACAGGCGAATCCCTCGAATGGGAAGGCCCATTCAGGATAGTCGAGTGCACCCGCGCATTGGCGCCGTCGGGTCTTCCCGAGATGGATTACGCCCTCAATCCGTACGGCGGATGCGAGCACGGCTGCATCTACTGCTATGCGCCGGGACACACCCATTCCGATCTCGATACGTGGAGAGTCGTTAGGGTAAAGAGGAACATCGTGGAGCGTCTGTCGCGCGAGCTTCCCTACGTCGACGGCACCATCGGCATAGGGACCGTCACAGACCCGTATCAGGCGGCGGAAGGCAGGTTCAGACTCACCCGCGGTTGCCTCGAGGTCCTGTCGGAGAAATGCAGGAAGATACACATCCATACCAAATCGGACCTCATCCTGAGGGATGCCGACATCCTTTCGGGCATGGACTGCATAGTCGGCATAACGGTCACGAGCACCGATGACCGCATCTCCAAGATCACGGAGCCCGGTGCGCCCCTTCCTTCGAATCGCCTAAGAGCGATCGAATCCCTGATCGATTCCGGAATCAGGACATACGCTCTGGTGGCTCCGGTGATGTCCTCCCTGGAGGGGAGGGAGGCCGATCTGGTCGATGCGTTGAAGGCGACCGGCGTGGAATACGTGATGCACGATCCCCTCAACATGACTCTGGTGTACCCTGACCGCATGGCCCGCATGGGGATAGGGGCCTCATCCAAGGCGGATCTCGAGCTGTCGAGGCTTCTCCGGATGAACGGGATGGAGGGCAACGACGTTTTCCTGATGTGAGACCAGCATTCATCCAATTTCTTTTAGTTAGAGAATGTTTTTATAGAAGAACTAAATTGTAGTACTCAGCATACAGGTGATAATACCATGTACGGTTCTGGAAATCAGCCCGTCATCGTGCTCAAAGAGGGCACGGAGAGGAGCAAAGACAAAGAAGCACAGTTCAACAACATCAGCGCAGCCAAGGCTGTCGCCGATGCAGTCAGGTCCACCCTCGGTCCGAAGGGAATGGACAAGATGCTCGTCAACACCATCGGGGATGTGGTCATCACCAACGACGGTGTCACCATCCTGAAGGAGATCGATGTCCAGCACCCTGCGGCCAAGATGGTCGTAGAGGTCGCCAAGACCCAGGATGCGGAGTGCGGAGACGGAACCACCACCAGCGTCATCCTCGCCGGCGAGCTCCTCAAGCAGTCCGAATCCCTGATCGACGCCAATGTCCACCCCACCGTCATCACCAACGGATACAAGATGGCAGCCGACAAGGCCGTCGAGATCCTCAACGAGATCGCCATAGACGCCAAGAACGACAAGACCCTGAAGACCGTCGCCACCACCGCTCTTATCGGAAAATCCGTCGGAGAGGAGGAGTCCGCTCTCGCAGACATCGTCGTCAAGGCATGCAAGTCCGTCGAAGAGGACGGAAAGGTCGACACCAAGAACATCCGCATCCAGAAGAAGGTCGGCGGAGTCATCGGCGACACCTACCTCGTCCAGGGTGTCGTCATCGACAAGGAGAAGGTCCACTCCAGGATGCCCACCCACGTCGAGAAGGCCAAGATCGCACTGTTCTCCTGTCCTCTCGAGGTCAAGAAGACCGAGTTCGACGCTCAGATCCAGATCACCGACCCGTCCATGATGTCCTCCTTCCTCGCCGAGGAGGAGAACACCATGAAGGCCATGGTCGACAAGATCAAAGAGGTCGGAGCCAACGTCGTCTTCTGCCAGAAGGGTGTCGACGAGCTCGTCCAGCACTACCTCGCCAAGAACGGCATCCTCGGATACAGGAGGCTCAAGGAGTCCGATCTCGAGGCCATCGCCAAGGCCACCGGAGCCAACATCGTCGGCAACGTCATGGAGCTCACCAAGGCCGACCTCGGAACCGCTGGAGCGGTCGACGAGAAGCAGGTCGGAGAGGACGGAATGGCATTCATCACCGGATGCAAGAACCCCAAGGCCATCACCATCTTCGTCCGCGGCGGAACCGAGCATGTTCTCGAAGAGGTCGAGAGGGCTCTCAACGATTCCATCCGCGTCGTCGGAGTCGCCATCGAGGACGGAAAGGTCGTCGCTGGCGCCGGTGCACCCGAGATCGAGCTCGAGCTCAGGCTCGACGACTTCGCCGCCTCCGTCGGCGGAAGGGAGCAGCTCGCCATCGAGAAGTTCGCCAAGGCCATGGAGATCATCCCCTGGACCCTTGCCGAGAACGCCGGTATCGACCCGATCGACAGCATCATCAAGCTGAAGAACGCCCACGAGAAGAAGAACGCCAAGGCCAAGTACTACGGTCTCGACCTCGATTCCGGAGAGGCTGTCGACATGAACGCCAAGAACGTCCTCGAGCCCCTCAGGGTGAAGGTCCAGGCCATCAACTCCGCTCAGGAGGTCGCCAACATGATCCTCAGGATCGACGACGTCATCGCTTCCCGCAGGGCGCCCCAGGCGCCTCCTCAGGGAGGAGCACCCGGCATGGGCGGAATGCCCGGCATGTGATGCAAACCGCGGAGCATGACTCCGCATCCCTTCCACCTTTTCTCCGGGAGGGGGTCTCCCCTCTCGGTTTTTATGAATGTACATCTCCGACGTTCCGATGCTGTTTGTCTTGTTCGTACAAGGTGGGGGTCTTGAACGAATAATATTTCAATAACGAAACAAATCCAACATTATGTTCGGCAATTTGTTTAGGAGAGATTACTCTATCGAAGAGTTGTCCGATATTGTCGGACAGGTTGCTCGGAGGCATCATATCACTGCTGTATATCTCTTCGGCTCTCGCGCCAGAGGTGACAATCGCCCCGATAGCGACTACGATATGATCGTGGAAGTAGGCCCCGGGTTCAGAGCATTCGATATATTCGAATTTGAAGATGAGCTCAAGGCCATTCTTAAACGCAATGTAGGTGCGATGACCTCCAGTGTTCTGAGGAATGACAACGACTTTTCCAGGGAAGTACTCAAAGAAAGGGTTTTGATTTATGGATGAAGAGATGCGGGCATTGAAAGGTCTGAGATCCATCTGCATGTACTGTGAGGAAATATCTCGCGCCATGCGTAGATTCGGATCCAAGGATTCGTTCCTCACGGATTATGCTTATCAAGCAACATGCGCGTTCTCATTGCAACAGATAGGCGAGATAGTCAAGACGAACTATTCATGGCTCAGGACTGAAGTCCCAAACTTTCCTTGGTCTCAATATATACGGTTCAGGGACTTTGCTGCACATAACTATGAGAATGTAGATTACGAAGTACTTTGGGCTGGGGTCTGTGATGACGTGACACCCATATGGTCTAAGGCGCAGGATATCCTAGAATCATACGAAGATGAGTGCCAACGTGTGGAATCTAACAATTTGAAGCCCAAGAGGATATGGTTCGGGCAATTTCGGTACTGATGTATCGTCGCAGTTGTTTCGAATCTGTTCGAAGGGACAATATAATCGGCGGATGTCTGAAAAGGCAACCCTTACTGTGTTAAGAGGAGGTTCTATACGGCTTGAGGCTGGTAGGTCGTTCATATCGACAGCTTGAACCTGCCCTTGCGGAACAGGCACATGTCGATCAGATTCTCCTCCTTTCTGAACCCGAATGCAGCCGATTGATCTTCTTGTAGGTGTTGTTCATCCCCTCGGAGACCGCATTAGTGACCCTGTGGTCTAACCATCTGAGGATCTCGTTGAGGCGTTTCAGAATACACTTGGAGACGTCCACCATCTCGGGGATGCGGCTCCCGCGGACTCTGTTGTACCACGAGAAGAAATACGAGCGGGCATGTCTCTTGTCCCGCATTCGAACAGACCGAAGAACTCCCCCTTGAGATCGAAAGCCGGAGCGAACTCCTTGTTGTACATGCGGATCTCCTCCATCCTGACCTTGTGCTTCTCGTCATGATTCGCTTCGCGGTAGAGGACTGTGTACTTGACCCCTTTCGGACACTTCATTCCGGCCTTGTCGAGCTCTCTTTTCGTACGTTTCCTCGTCTCCTCCAAGGCCTTCGCGACGAGGTTGTCCATATATGTATCTACAGTGACTCACCTCATTCGGTCGGTTACTGAAGATCCTGCCCTAGAAGTTGTCCCAACCAGATTTCGCAGAGCATTGGCGCGCATTCCGGATTCTGGCGTGTATGTCGTTTAGCAATTCGCGTCTTATTTGAAAAGGGACGGCACGTGAACTGAGGAATACTCACAGGGGGACATCGCCACATGATTTTTTTTCATATTCCATATTCGATCGGGAGGATGGAGATGGAGTGTCGAAGAGAGTTCTTCTCCAATCACGGTTCTGCGCCTGTTAAATATCCAGTTGTGCATGCTCTCATCGGGATGGATGCACGATGCGCGCTGCGCTCTACGCAAGGGTATCGACGGACGATCAGGCAATCGAGGGTTTCTCCCTCGACGCGCAGATCAAGCGCCTGCAGGCGTACTGCAGGATACGCGGCTGGGAGGTCGCTGGCGAATACAGGGATGAAGGATTCTCCGGAAGGAATACCCGTCGCCCGGAATACGACAGGATGATGAGGGAGTCCGACAGCTGGGATGTCCTTCTGGTCCTGAAGATGGACCGTATCCACAGGAACAGCGTCAATTTCACCCGCATGATGGACGAGCTCCAGGACATGGGGAAGGAGTTCAACTCGGTCCAGGAGAAGTTCGATACGACCACTGCCATGGGGCGCTTCGTCATGGACATCATGCAGAGGATAGCCCAGCTGGAAAGCGAGCAGATCGGCGAAAGGACGTTCATGGGGATGGAGTTCAAGGCCCGCAACGGTACCGGTAACTTGGGTTCCGGACACCCTTACGGATACGTCTATACATCTGCGGGTCTGAAGGTCGTGAAGGACGAGGCGCACACCGTTCGTGCTATTTACAATATGTATATCCGCGGCTCCACGATGGACGACATCGCAGGATTCCTCAACAACGCTGAAATCCCTGCCAAGAAGGGCGGAAGATGGAACAAGCAGTCCGTCTGCAATATCCTCCACAATCCTCTCTATGCCGGCTATTCGGAATGGAACGGCATTGTCAGGCAGGGCGAGCAGGAGCCCATTATAGAACGCAGCGTCTATGAGAAGGTCAACGGTCCCATTTTATTGAGCTGAAAATGCGTGCAGCCATCTACGTGAGGGTCTCCACAGAGGAGCAGGCCAACGAGGGATATTCGATAGGTGCCCAGAAGGAGATGCTCCAGGACTACTGTCTCGTCGAAGGATGGGACGTGGCAGGCGTCTACGAGGACGACGGTTACTCCGGAAGGAGCGAGAAGCGTCCCGCATATCAGAGGATGATGTCCGAGATGGACTCATGGGATCTGATTCTCGTCATCAAGATGGACCGTATCCACAGGAACAGCCGCAATTTCATGAACATGATGGAGGTCCTCGGACGTCATGGCAAGATGTTCGTTTCTCAATCAGAAGCCCTCGATACAACAAATGCCCTTGGTCGCTTCGTTGTCGATATGATACAACGTCTGGCGCAACTCGAGAGCGAGCAGATCGGCGAGAGGACGTATATGGGCATGAGGGAGAAGGCCGAAACCCTCGGCGATTCAGAATCCGGGAAGAGGACCATGGGATTCACACCTCCGTTCGGATACTCGCTATGCGAGGGGCAGCTGATCGTCGATGAAGATGAGCTCCCTGTCGTCGGGCGCATGTTCCGCGAATACGAGGAGGGCGGCAGCATAGATATGATCGCTTGGAATCTGAACAAAGAAGGAATCACCACCCGTCGCGGCAATGCTTGGAACAAGAGGAACATCTCCACCATACTCCATAACCCAGTATATGCCGGATACATGAGATGGGATGACATTCTGATTCGTCATAAGGCGGAGACTGTTCTGTCAGCAGAGGAATTCAATTCTGTACAGAATCTGATGGCATCTCGCGTCAGGGATCCATCCAAAAGGAACGTTAAACTCATACCTACTGAAGAGGACTTCTGTAGCAATGTATGACCTATCATATATAATACTAACTATCATCCAATGCTTTTTTGCTATACACATTTCTTAAGCATATCTCAAGTGCTGGATGTTGAAGCCAGCCTGGTTGAACCAGCATATGGTTTAATATACTTCGAAAGTCGAATTACATCACAAGGGTCTGATAGGCCCTTGGAGGAAAACGAATGACTGACGAATGCAAACCCATAGACCCGACCGCGTTCGGGCTCTTTTTCGTGGCGCTGGTATCTCTGCCTATCGCGCTCGCCTGCATATTCTCGTATGCGGGAATCGATAACGACATCACAACAGGAAACAATCTCGGTTACCTGCTGATCCTGGCGTCCATCTTCATTGTCATAGCCGCGCTCAAAGCCTACAAAGCCAACAGCAACTTCGGATTCATCGTGTTCGGACTTGTCGGACTCGGAGTATGTTACGCAGGACTTGTCGGAGGAGATCTCTATATCAATCTGACTCTGGGAATCCTGTACCTCATCGGCCTCGTCTGGTCTCTCCGTGCGAAGACCCTCAAGAATCTGACTCTCATCATGCTCACCACCGCTCTGATCTTCATCTTCGGAGGACTGGCGGTCAATGATGGAAGCGCCGACTCCGTCTGGATGCTCCTGAAGGGAATCGCGGCTCTCGCCAACTTCGTGCTCACTGTATACCTCGCCTTCGCGCTGGCAGACGAGCACCTTCCCTGCTATTGAGGCACATTTAAACTTTTTACCCATCTCCGATGGGCAAACCCATTCCTATACTGTTTTATCCGATTGTTTCCCATCCCCTACAGCATGATAATCGTCTATTGGTCCGACTTTTCATGTCCGTATTGCTACATAGCCGAGACGAGTCTGGAGAAAGCTGTAGACGAACTGGGGATTTCAGACATCTGCAGATTGGTTTTCAAGTCTTTCAGACTCAATCCGATGGCCAAGAAGGTTCCCGAGCACCAGATTTTCGAGAGCTATGCCAAGCGCATGGGTGTCGACGGAGCCACCATGCAGATGGTCAGGATCGAATCCATGGCAGCGTCTCTAGGATTGGATTTCCATTACGGCACCGCTTGGAATTCGAACACGTTCGATGCACATAGACTTGCCAAATATGCCTACTCTATAGGAAGAAGGCAAGGCGATGCTCTTGTCAAGAGATTCTATGATGCATTCTTCAGAGACAATCTTGTTCTCGCAGATCATGAGGTTCTTCTGAAGCTCTGTGAGGAATGTGGATTGGATCGCGCTGAATGCTCTGGTGTGCTATCTACCGATTTATTCGCCGACGATGTTCTCAAGGATGAGGCCGAGGCCCATTCCTATGGAATCAATGCGGTTCCTTTCTTCATTGTCAACGGAAAGTACGGCATTCCCGGTGCTGTCGGAGTCGATGAATTCAAAAGGATTCTGACTTCCGCATTGAACGAGGAAGAATCCGATGCATCGGAGGGATCTGTATGCGGTCCGGACGGCTGCAGACGAAGTTGACGATACTTTTAATATCGGGTCTCTGATGACATCGCATGAAGACTGAGATCAAGAAGAAGATCTTCGCTTACGGCATGGTCGGCATCATGATCGTCGTTGCCGTCACTGCAGCAGCTTCTGCGCTCGTCGGCTGATGGGAATAGCAATCGTTACAGGAGCTTCCTCCGGCATAGGAGAGGGCTTCTGCAGGCGCTTGGACGGAATCGGACTCGATTCCATTTGGATCACGTCGCGTAGCGCTGATAGATTGGAGAAGCTAGCTTCCCAACTCAAGACTCCTGTCCGGGTCGTTCCTTGCGATCTCGCGTCGCAGGATGGCTTGAACTCTTTTGTTTCTGAGATTTGTAATGAATCGCCTTCTGTGGATTATCTCATCAACTGTGCAGGAGTGGGTTTCTTCGGCGACTCCTGGGGGATTCCTTCCAAAAATACGGAATCCATGATATCGCTCAACATTTCGGCGTTGGTGGCGATAACAGATTGCTGCATCCCTTTCATGAGTGAAGGTTCAGCTGTAATCCAGATGTGTTCCGCATCGGCATATCTTCCGCTTCCCTATCTGAATGTATATGCTGCCACCAAATCGTTCGTCAAGTCTTATTGCGATGGATTGAGGCATGAATTGAAAGGAATGGGCATCCGTGTTCTGGAGGTGTCTCCCGGATGGGTAAGCACAGCTTTCATATCGAAATCCGTCGAAGATGCCGATGTGCCTCAAAGAGTGTTCAAGCACACCGTCACCGTCGAACAGGTTGTTGATGAGGCGTTCGTCGATCTCGAGAAAGGCCGCGATCGGTCTGTATGCGGCTGCTACAATAAATTCCAGGTTTACATGTGCCGGCATCTTCCATCCGTTGCCGGTGCAATTTGGCGGCATTCCTTGAGATTGTAAACTCGTCTTTTCCTAGATTATTATTAAATAAGATTGATA
>ERZ808246.1013-NODE-1013-length-21606-cov-16.256229_pt1 | contig 21606 bp, 17 predicted proteins | sample MGYA00521083_ERZ808246 | MGnify/ENA primary metagenome ERZ808246 (study PRJEB31516, sample SAMN03275577) | gut metagenome | biome: mammalia-associated habitat; material: feces | host: Papio cynocephalus | place: Kenya | collected 2012-07-07 ... | reverse complement strand
TCGGCGTCGATCCCGGGCTGACACGCTGCGGGGTCGGCGTGATCGAAGCCGGCGCGTACCGCCGGCTTTCCTTTATCCACGTGGATGTGGTGCGTTCTGACCCAAAGGCCTCGCAGGATTTACGTCTGCTGGCGATCTACAATGGCCTGGTGGACAAGATCGAGAGATTCGTACCGGATGTGGTATCCATCGAACGTGTATTTGCCCAGGAAAACCGTAATACGGTGCTGGGGACCGCGCAGGCGGCTGGATTGGCCATGTTGGCCGCGGCGCAACGAGGGATTCCGGTCGCGCTGCATACCCCGACCGAGTCGAAACTCGCGATTACAGGTAATGGCAAGGCCGAGAAAATTCAGATGGAACGTATGGTGGCACGCATACTCGGTCTTAATACCTTGCCGAAACCCGCTGATGCGGCCGATGCGCTTGCCATTGCGATTTGCCATGCATTGCGTCCGGCTGGTGCGCTGCAAGGCGGAGAGCGTGAGCAGCATCTTACCCCTGCGCAGAGGCAATGGGCGCAAGCTTCGCAAAAAGCTGCGCGCCAGCGGGGCGTCCGCGGAGGCATGTAAACTATCGAACAGATGTTCTAAGGTTGTTCAGAGGAGACGTCAGCGATGATTGGCATGCTTCATGGCCGTGTGGATTCGGTCGATGCCGTTTCGGCTATCATCGAGGTTGGTGGAGTCGGATACGATGTCCGGATGCCATCCACTGATTTGGCTTCCATGCATGGCGGTCAAGACGTCAGAATCTATACCTCTTTGAGCATATCGCAGGATGCGATCACTTTGTATGGATTCAGCGCTCAAGCTTCAAAGCGTATGTTCCTGCAGTTGCAGAAGGTGAGTGGCATCGGGCCGAAAGTGGCGTTGTCTTTGCTTTCCACGCTATCTCCGGCACGTCTGGCAAGAGCTGTTGCCGATGGTGATGCCACGGTGTTGTCCAAGGCGCCGGGGCTTGGAAAAAAAGGAGCGCAGAAGATTATCCTTGAATTGAAGGGGTCGATTGATCTGAGCCAGATCGAAGGTGCCGCCGCAGGCAACTCCGATCCCGAGGATACCGGTTCCGAGCAGGTGATTGAGGGGCTGATGTCCTTGGGATGGCATCAACAGGATGCCGCCCATGCGGTGGAGGAGGTTTGTGCCGGCAATCACATCGAAACGCCGTTAAGTGGCAGCGACATACCTCGTGTATTGAAATTGGCATTGACTTCGTTGGATAGAGGCAGGTGAGCCGGACCATCATGGTGGACACTAACGCATTCGAACAATCGAACACCGGTGCGAATGAGGAATCTCTCCGCATGGTTTCCGCTTCACCGGTTGGTAATGAACCAGTCAGCGATGAGGAGCTCCGTCCTCATGTTCTCGATGGATTCATCGGACAGCCCCGTCTTAAGGCGCAGTTGCAATTATTCCTCGATGCGGCCCGGAAGCGTGATGTCCCTCCTGATCATATTCTCCTTGCGGGGCCTCCTGGCTTGGGAAAAACCACATTGGCCATGATCGTCGCCAATGAACTTGAAGTGCCAATCCGTGTCACTTCGGGGCCTGCCATTCAGCACGCCGGTGATTTGGCTTCGATCCTGAGTTCGCTGGATGCCGGGGAGGTACTCTTCATTGATGAAATCCATCGTTTGCCACGTGCGGCGGAAGAGCTGCTGTATATTGCCATGGAGGATTTTCGTGTTGATGTGATGGTCGGCAAGGGCCCAGGGGCATCGTCGATTCCATTGACGTTGCCTCGATTCACGGTTATTGGTGCGACAACTAGGGAAGGCATGCTGCCATCCCCGTTGCGGGCTCGTTTTGGTTTCACCGCTCATCTTGATTTCTATCCCCATGAGGAACTCGAGAAATTGATTGAGCGTTCATCTGCCGTACTGGGAATTCAACTAGAAGATGGCGCGGCCCGGCAGCTAGCCATGCGTTCTCGTGGCACGCCTCGTATTGCCAATCGTTTATTAAGGCGTGTCAGGGATTGGGCCATTGTGCATGATTTGGAATCGGTGCATCCCGATGATGTCAAGGCGGCTTTGGCTTTGTACCAAATCGATACCGAAGGTTTGGACCGTTTGGATATTGCGGTGCTGAAGGCCATTGTCGGTAATTTCAACGGCGGACCAGTAGGGCTGAATAATCTATCGGCCATGGTAGGTGAGGAATCGGAAACCGTGGAGACGGTTTGCGAGCCGTATCTGGTGCGTGAAGGATTCCTCGTCCGTACGCCTAAGGGAAGGGTGGCGACACGCAAGGCATGGGAACACCTAGGTCTGGTGCCTGACGATTCCCAGGCTGATGTCAGCAAGCTGGCATAGACTCTTTTTGGATGTTAAGTGCCCCGGCTTTGAGGAGTATGTTTTGGATATTGTTTTTCTCGTTGTCCTTGTCGTCGTCATGTTCGGCATGATGTTTTGGCAATCCAAGAAAGCCAAGCAGCAGCAGGCTGAGCGGCAGGATTTCCGTTCCAATCTGCAGCCGGGCACGGAAGTCATCACCATCGGCGGCGTCATCGGCAAGGTCGTTTCCGTGGACACCGAGTACGAGGAGATCGTCATCGACTCCGAAGGCTCCCAGCTGCGTTTCGGCTTCAACGCCATCAGCCGCGAGTATGTCCGTCCGGCTTACGTCCATGATGACGAGGTCGACGAGAACGGCAATCCCCTTCCCAAGGACGACCAGCCGGCGCAGGAACCAATCGACGGCGAGCCCGTGCGGAACGAATCCGCGCAGCAGGCACCCGTCGATGGAGAAAACGACTGATTGCTGGATATCTGACGGCGAAAATCTCATTTTCGGGATTTTCGCCGTTCTTTTTCGAGGAGGAAACCTATAATTCGAAGTGCCGTAAACCAAGGTAGAAGGAAACCACTGTCATGGCATCATCGGATATCACTGTCTCGGGTTTGAGCAAGGTCGGAGCCGAAGACGCAGCATATCTTATATCGAAAATACGCACTATCCCGGGCTTTCCGAAGGAAGGAATACTGTTCCGCGATTTCATGCCGGCGTTGGCTGACGCGCGGGCATTCGGTATTCTGATGGATGCGCTTGAGGCCGCACTGCCCGTTTCCGCTGATGATTTCGATGTGGTGGCAGGTCTGGAGGCGCGAGGATTTCTGTTTGGTCCCGCGCTGGCCGCACGTCTTGGCAAAGGATTCATCGCGGTCCGCAAAGCGGGCAAACTTCCACCGGAGACAGTGTCGCAGAGCTACGATCTTGAATACGGACAGGCATCTGTGGAAATCGAGACCAATGCGATCCAAGAAGGCGTGCGTGTGCTGATCGTCGATGATCTGATCGCCACCGGTGGAACCGCCAACGCCGCTCGCAGCCTGATCGAGAAATGCGGGGGCACGGTTGCGGGCTTCAGCTTTGTCATGGAGCTTATCGGCATCAACGGCATGGACTCGTTGGGCTCCTATCCGTCAAGCTCGCTGGTCCGTATGCCGGCCTGACCAATGACTTCTTCAATAACAAACACACAAACAAAGGGAATAATGATCCATGGATCTCTATGAGTACCAGGCCAGGGAGCTGCTCGAGGAGCAGGGCATTCCGACGCCGAAGGCAATATTCGCCCAGAACTCCCATGAGGTGGCCGAAGCGGCAGACCAGATTGGCTACCCCAATGTGATTAAAGCGCAGGTGAAGATCGGGCATCGTGGCCAGGCTGGCGGCGTCAAACTCGCCAAGAACCGTGACGAATCCATCCTCGCATCCGAAGACATTCTGCCGATGACCATCCACAAGCACAAAGTCAGTGGTGTGCTGGTGGCCGAAGCCAAGAACATCCTCCACGAGTACTATGTCTCCATTTCCGTGGACCGGTCTTCGCGGGACTTCGATGTGCTGGCCACCGCCAATGGCGGCACGGAGGTCGAGGAGATCGCCCGGGAGCATCCGGAATCCGTCAAGCGTCTCCATATCAGCGCGCTTGAGGACTTCGACCTCGAGGCGGCCACCAAGATGGCCGCAAGCATCGGCTTCTACCACGCCGACGTCGATCAGGCCGCGCAGATTCTGCTGAAGATGTGGCGATGCTTCAAGGAGAACGACGCCACTTTGGTGGAGATCAACCCGCTTGCCAAGATCGGCGACCCGGATGACGAATCCTCCAAGTCGTTGTGCGCGTTGGACGCCAAGATCTCCCTCGACGACAACGCGGCGTTCCGCCATGACGGCTGGAAGCGTTTCGCCGACCCGGTCCACACCGACCCGTTCGAACAGAAGGCGCGCGAGCATGGCCTGCATTACGTGCATCTCAACGGTTCCGTCGGCGTGATCGGCAATGGTGCCGGTCTTGTCATGAGCTCGCTCGACGCCGTATCCGGAGCCGGTGAGGACCAAGGTACGAATGTCAAGCCGGCCAACTTCCTCGACATCGGAGGAGGCGCCTCCGCGGAGGTCATGTCGAACAGCCTTGAGATCGTGCTGTCCGATCCGCAGGTCGAATCCGTGTTCATCAACGTGTACGGAGGCATCACCTCCTGCGAGCAGGTGGCGAAAGGCATCCTCGAGGCGCTTGATGCGCTTGGCAGCAGCAAGCCGATCGTCGTGCGGTTCGACGGCAACGCGGCGGCGGAGGGCCTGCGCATTCTGGCTCAGGCCGACCGTGGCAATCTGCACGTCGCGCAAACCATGGAAGAAGCCGCGCAGCAGGCCGCACGTTTCGCGGCCAACGGCAAGGAGGTCCGCTGAACATGGCACTTTTCATTGAAGACGGCGCTCCCGTCATCGTCCAGGGCATGACGGGGCATCAGGGCATGACCCATACCGCGCGCATGCTCAAGGCGGGAACGAATATCGTCGGCGGCGTCAACGCCCGCAAGGCAGGATTGGACGTCACGTTCCCCGAAGCCAGAAACGGCGAGGACGCCACCATCCATGTGTTCGCAGACTGTTCGGAAGCCATCGCGGCCACCGGTGCCAAGGCGAGCGTCGTGTTCGTGCCACCGCGCTTCGCCAAGGACGCCGTCGTCGAGGCCATCGAGGCGGGCATCGAACTGATCGTGGTCATCACCGAAGGCATTCCGGTCGCGGACAGCGCGTATTTCGTCGAACTCGCACTACGCAAGGGGGTGCGCATCGTCGGCCCGAACTGCCCGGGTCTGCTGACCCTGCCGTCCTCCACGGAATCACGCGGGTGCAACCTCGGCATCATTCCGGACGGCATCGTGTCCCGCGGTCCGCTGGGACTGGTGTCCAAGTCCGGCACGTTGACCTACCAGCTGATGGGAGAGCTGTCCGACATCGGCTTCACCGCATGCCTGGGCGCCGGCGGCGACCCCATCGTCGGCACGACGCTGCAGGAAGCCCTCGAAGCCTTCGAAAACGATGACGCGACCAAGGCCGTCGTCATGATTGGCGAAATCGGCGGAAACGCCGAGCAGGACGCCGCGAAATGGGCTTCCGAGCATATGACCAAGCCGGTCGTGGCTTATATCGCGGGCTTCACCGCTCCGGAAGGCAAGCAGATGGGGCATGCGGGCGCCATCGTCTCCGGGGGCAAGGGCACCGCGCAGGACAAGAAGGAGGCCCTTGAGGCCGTCGGCATCCGCGTCGGACGCACGCCAGGCCAGACCGCTGAGATCATGCGAGAGGTGCTCGCTTCCCATTCGCTATGATGACGAACCTGAAGTATTGGTTGAAGGGGCTTGCCGTAGCGGCAACGTCCATGATCATCTATGCCGTTGCCCTAGGCTGCTATATGGCGCTAATGCTTCTGGTGATTTCCATGGAGGAGGGCGGAGATAATCCCTCCGCCCTCTCTGTCTCTCTTACTGAGGCTTTGGTGTTGCTCAGTCAAGGTATTGGATTCAAGACCAGTGCCGTCACTTTGACGATTACGCCGCTATTGTTGACGATCATGCTTATTGCCCTGATCGCACAACTTGCCAGGAAGATCGGGACAAGCCTGCGCGGTTTCATCGCCGGATTGGCGTTTTGGGAATTGACGAATTTCTTCTTCGTAAGAAATGTCGAAGTTAAGCTCGTTGATTCGTTCATCATGATTGCCATCAAAACGGCGATTGTTTTTATGATTGGCTATCTGATTGCAGCGGTTCCGACAGCGGAAAAGCCGCATGCCTGCATTGCATGGATCAATCGACACGTGTCATCGCCGGTACGCAAAACCGTAGTCATCGGTTTCGTTCTGGGATTGCTGTTGATTGCTGTGTATTTAACAATCGGTTTGATCACGGTCATCTATTGGGCTATCAGTAATCAGTCGGCTGTGGTGAAGTTATACGAGCTTTCTGGAATGCAGAATGGATCGCGGATACTCACGACTGTCGGTGTTCTTGCCTGGTTACCTAATCTGATGCTTTGGGCGGTGTCCTGGCTGTTCGGTGCAGGTTTCGTGATTGGCGATTTGGCCGAATTCACTTTATGGAGCGGTCAGGGGACAGGACTCCCAGCGCTTCCTGTGTTCGGCATGTTCCCGCAGGCAGTCGGAACGAATTGGGTGAGAATCTCGCTGATGTGCATTCCTGCCGTCATGGCATTCGTGATTGGCATGGTGGTCATGCTGTTCAACAAAGGATTCCATATCAGCGTAGGCAATTTCGAACAGAATATAGATCCGAAGCATGTTGTGCTGGGCTTCGCTTATCCGGCCGCTGCCTTTTCAATTACCAGTGCCTTGGTATCGGTGGCTTCCAGCCTGCTGTTTGCATTGGGCAATGGTGGTTTGGGAACGAAGCATCTTGCCCATGTCGGAGTCGATGTGATCGCCTCAACCCGTAAGATCGGACAACCGACCGCCGTGGGCCTGTTTTCCGCTTGGCTTTTGACCCTGGTGGCAGTGTCGGTATTTTTTGCCGTACGCTGGTTAATGCTACGTATCCATGAGCGCAGCAGGGAAGTGGATTCCATCTCCTATGCTGCGGAGAATATCCGTGAGGGAGCATGTACACCTCGTACGGTTACCTCGAACAATAACAACAAGGAGGAGCAGGGTGACAACAACGAATCGACCGATACGGCGAGCTCTGGTATCAGTCTTCCATAAGGAGGGCATTGAAGTTCTTGCTGAGGCGTTCATCAAGGCGGGTACTGAGGTGGTTTCCACCGGTTCCACCGCGAAGCGTCTGGCCGAATTGGGAGTCAAGGTGACGGAGGTCTCCGAAGTCACCGGCTTCCCGGAATGCCTCGATGGACGTGTCAAGACTCTTGATCCGCATATCCATGCCGGCATTCTTGCCGACATGACCAACCCTGACCATGCCGCGCAGCTTGAGAGGTTCGGTATCAAACCATTCGATCTGGTGGTTGTCAATTTGTACCCATTCGCCGACACGGTCCGATCCGGCGCGGATGAGGCTGCCACTATAGAGAAGATTGATATCGGTGGACCATCCATGGTCCGAGGAGCCGCCAAGAACAGCGCCACCGTCGCCATCATCACCGATCCGAATGATTATGCGCTTGTGGCTTCCCGCATCGAAAGCGGTGAGGGCTTCTCGCTCGAGGAACGACGGTGGCTTGCCGGCAAGGCGTTCGCCCATACTGCCGCATATGATGCCACTATCAACGAATGGACCGCAAGGCATTGGCCGAAGCCATCTTCCGTAGAAGACGCACCGAATGCTGAAGACAACGCCGAAGTGAACGAGGCTAAGTTCCCGCCCGCGTTCACCCGGACATGGGATCGCGCACACGTGCTGCGCTACGGCGAGAATCCGCATCAGCAGGCCTCACTGTACGTGGACCCGCTCGACCAAAACGGTTTCGCGCATGCCGAACAGCTGGGTGGCAAACCGATGAGCTACAACAACTACGTGGACGCTGACGCCGCTTGGCGCGCCGTGTGGGATTTTGCGCCGCAAATCGCCGTCGCAGTGGTCAAGCATAACAATCCATGCGGTCTGGCCATTGGCTCCACCGTGGCTGAAGCTCACAAGAAGGCGCATGCCTGCGATCCGATGAGCGCTTATGGCGGTGTAATCGCGGCGAACAGCAAAGTCACCTTGGCAATGGCCGAAAGCGTCCGCCCGATTTTCACGGAAGTCATCGTCGCTCCGGATTATGATGTCGACGCCCTTGAGCTATTGCGCACCAAGAAGAAAAATCTGCGTATTCTGAAGGTCAGTGAACCGCCGAAGACCAAGACGCAATTCCGTCAGATCGATGGCGGACTTCTGGTCCAGTCCACCGATCTCATCGACGCTCCGGGCGATGATCCAAACGCATGGAAGCTCGTGTCCGGTGAACCTGCCGATGCGGATACCGTCAGGGATTTGGTGTTTGCATGGCGCGCCATCCGCTGTGTCAAATCCAATGCTATCCTCATCGCGCACGATCAGGCTACCGTAGGTATCGGCATGGGACAAGTGAATCGTGTCGATTCCGCCAATCTGTCCGTTGAACGTGCGAATACCTTGGCTGACGGCGCCAATCGCACCAAGGGCGCCGTGGCTGCATCGGACGCGTTCTTCCCATTCGCTGACGGTGCTGAAATCCTGATTAATGCAGGCGTCAAAGCCATCGTGCAGCCTGGCGGTTCCATCCGTGATGAGGAGGTGTTCGAAGCGGCGCGCAAGGCCGGCGTCACCATGTATGTGACTGGTACTCGTCACTTCTTCCACTGATCTTCGAGCAGCGGAAGTATAAATACCGCATTACGATAAAACGTGGTGTCCGAAACCAAATCGTTGGTTTCGGACACCACGTTTTATTATGATTGCATTCCAGCGCATAAAATGGATGATTGCGAAAGGACCACTAATATGAGCCATCCTTACGTCTCTGAAGACCATGAAGGCAAGCCTTGGTTCGAGTGGATCGTCGCCGCAGCGGTTCTTTTATCCACGATACTGGCAATTTTAGGGCATACAAAAGCCGCCACCGTGGTGATTGCGGTGACGGCTATAGCGACGGGACTGATAAGACTCATGTTACGGGAACGAAGCCCTTGGAAAGTCCGTTCAGTCTCGTTCGATGCTTTCATCGGCATCGGATTGGGCGCTGGCCTGTTCGTTTTGCTCGCCCTCGTGCCTGTTGGCAGCGTCTAGCGTATCGGCCGTGTCCTCAGACGCTTCGGAAGTTTGTTCGACTTCCGAAGCGTTTTTCGATGCGCCAATCATGGCTGCGACAATGGCGACAAGAGCGACGATGGCTGCCGCAAGAATCGGGCAGATCCAAAAAACCCACAGCTGTTGTAACGGCTGCTCGGAAAGTCCTTGATTCTGGGCGAAGATGGCGATGCCGGTGGCGCGCGCCGGATTGAGTGCTGCACCAGTGACCGGATAGGCGATTGCCGCGCCGAATCCATAGGCCAGTCCCATGGCGGACGCATGGTTCGTGCTCGGTTTGCCAGACTCGTCGGTGGTGTTCAGAGCGGCGGCGATGATGACGATTCCCGCGACAAGTTCCACCGCAATGGCCAGAGTGATGCTGAAGGACACGCCATAGTTGCCGAGTGTGGCATAGGATACGGAATTTTTGTCAAATCCGTTGATGACCGGCGTCATCCAGATTTTGAGAGTTACCTGTTCGGAGGTTGGCAGCAAGAACCGGATTGCCGCACCCGCGCCAATGCCGCCCAGCACTTGGGCTATGATATAGAGCACTCCATCAAGCACGCCAGTCCTGCCAGTGAGCATTGCCGCGACGGAAACGGCCGGATTCAACTGGGCTCCGGAGATTTTGCCGAATATCACGGTGGCGGCGGCATACACCAAACCGGTAAGCAGGGCGATGAATGCCATGTTCACGCCGTAAATCGCGGAACCCAGCGTGCATATCGAGTAGATGGCGAAACAGACGATGAAGCTTCCCACCAGTTCCGCTCCGACGCGAAGGGCCAGTGGCTTGCTTCGCTCTTCCTCTGTTACAGACGTTGCTTCAACAGCAGTCATAGTCTTTCCTCTGTTTTATAGTAGACAAGTTGCGATTTCAAGAAAATCGCCAAACGACTGCAATAGTACCAGCAGTCCCTATAAGTAATATCCGGCCACGTTGGGAGAACGATGCCAAACGCATATTCTCGCGCCGCCAAGGCGCACAGTCACGATAATGAAGGTATCCGTCTGCAGAAGTTGCTTGCTCAGGCAGGTTTCGGATCACGCCGCAAATGCGAAGAGATCATTACCGATGGTCGCGTCGAAATCGATGGCGAGCTCGTCACGGAGCTCGGTACCCGTGTCGACCCAAAGCACCAAGAGGTACGTGTCGATGGTTCACGCGTCCGTGTGAACCCGAACCATATCACGCTCGCACTGAATAAACCGAAGCGTGTATTGAGCGCCATGGAGGATCCGAAGGGCCGTTACACCCTTCGTGACATCGTTGGTGACAAATATGAGCGTATTTTCCATATGGGACGTCTAGATTATGATTCTGAGGGCTTGATTCTCATGACGAATGACGGTGAGCTCAGCCAGCACGTCATGCACCCTCGCTATGAGGTTGAAAAGACTTACATCGCTACGCTGGAGGGACGTATCAGCGGTCAGGTATGCCGTCGATTGGTTACCACCGGCGTGCAGCTTGATGATGGTTGGATCAAGTTGGATCGTTGCGCTATTCTGGATTCCAGTCGTGAAAGCACCCTGGTCAAAGTGGTGTTGCATTCCGGCAAAAACCGGATCGTGCGTCGTATTTTTGGCTCGATCGGTTTCCCGGTCAGGCGTTTGGTCCGTACTCAGATCGGCCCGATTAAGCTGGGCGACTTGAAAAGCGGAACCTATCGCGTGCTTTCCCAGACCGAGGTTCGATCCCTGTCCAAGGCGGTGGGCCTGTGATTCGCGTAGCTATCGATGGGCCAGCCGGCGTCGGCAAATCATCCACGTCCAAGGCGCTTGCCAAATATTACAGTTTCGCATATCTCGACACGGGAGCCATGTATCGCGCATGCGCCTGGTGGTGCATGCATAGGGGCATTGATCTAGATGCTGAAATCATTGACGAGCAACTTGTTACCGAAACCGTTGGCGAGTTTTTCACCGACGGGCATTTCGACATCAGTGTCGATCCAGACAATCCCAAGGTGTACGCCGATGGTGAGGATATCAGTGGGGCAATTCGAACTTCTGAGGTCTCTTCGCATGTATCCAAAGTATCGAACATCATTCCTGTCCGGCATGTGCTGATTGCCGCGCAACGTGCCTATATCGCACGTGAAGCAGCTGCGGATTCCTTCTCTGAGGGTTCTGGCGTGGTTGCTGAGGGCAGGGACATCACCACGGTCGTCGCTCCTGACGCCGAAGTGCGCATCCTGCTTACTGCTCGTGAGGAAGTTCGTCAGGCTCGCCGCACGGGGCAGACAGCCGCTGGCGTCGGTGCTGAGAACGTTGCCGCACGAGACAAGGCTGATTCGAAAGTCACGAACTTCACCTCGGCCGCGGAAGGCGTATTGACCGTAGACAATTCTGATCTCGATTTTGGTGAAACGCTTGACGTGTTGATTCGGATAGTCGATGATGCCATCGAGGAGCAGCAGTACCGCCAGTATGCATCCAATCTTGAAGGCTACGAACTGGATGAGGGCGACGAAGGACTGATTGATGGTTCCTCATTCTCATCCGGTGGACGAGAACAAGGCTCGAAGCCCGTGGGTGTGTTGGCTGTGGTGGGACGTCCGAATGTCGGCAAGTCCACATTGGTGAATCGTATCCTTGGACGTCGAGCAGCCGTTGTGGAGGATACCCCTGGTGTGACCCGCGATCGCGTGAGCTATGATGCCGAATGGAGCGGCACCGATTTCAAACTCGTTGACACGGGTGGTTGGGAAGCCGATGTGGAAGGCATCGAGTCCGCCATTGCATCACAAGCGCAAATGGCGGTGCAGCTCGCCGACGCTGTTGTACTTGTCGTGGATGGACAGGTCGGTCTTACGGATACGGATGAACGCATCGTCAGAATGCTGCGCGCATCTGGCAAGCCGGTGACCCTTGCGGTGAACAAGGTGGACGATCGTGAAAGCGAGTATCTAACCGCTGAATTCTGGAAGATGGGACTAGGCGAACCATACGGTATCTCCGCCATGCATGGTCGAGGCATCGGCGAATTGCTTGACGCCGCGCTCGATTCGCTAAAGAAGGCCGAGAAGACTTCAGGATTCATGACGCCATCGCACTTGCGTCGTGTGGCATTGGTCGGTCGTCCGAATGTCGGCAAGTCATCCTTGCTGAACCAGCTCGCGCATGAAGAGCGCAGTGTAGTCAATGATCTGGCCGGTACCACACGTGATCCTGTCGATGAAGTCGTAACCGTCGACGGTGAGGATTGGCTGTTCATTGATACCGCGGGCATCAAACGTCGCCTGCATAAATTGTCCGGTGCCGAGTATTTCTCATCGCTACGTACGCAGGCTGCGATTGAACGCGCTGAGCTCGCTTTGGTGCTGTTTGATGCGTCCCAGCCGATTTCCGATCAGGATTTAAAGGTGATGAGCCAGGCCGTGGATGCTGGACGTTGCATCGTATTGGTGTTCAACAAGTGGGATTTGATGGATGATTTCGATCGCCAGCGTATGGAACGCTTGTGGAAGACCGAGTTCGACCGTGTCACTTGGGCCCAGCGAGTCAATTTGTCGGCGAAGACTGGATGGCATACCAACCGTCTGGCCAACGCCATGCGCGGCGCGTTGGAATCATGGGACAAGCGTATCCCGACTGGCAAGCTCAACGCGTTTCTTGGCAAGATCCAGGCTGCGCATCCGCATCCACTGCGTGGCGGCAAGCAGCCGAGAATTCTGTTCGCGACGCAGGCTTCAACTCGGCCGCCGCGTTTTGTGATTTTCGCCACTGGTTTTCTCGAGCATGGCTACCGTCGGTATATTGAACGGTGCCTGCGTGAGGAATTCGGTTTCGAAGGCTCGCCGATTCAGATCTCGGTGAATATTCGTGAAAAGAAGAAACTCAAGTAGACCTGGTCCCAACTGAGAGTATCCTGAGCGCACTTCGTCATCTGACGGGGTGCGCTTGTTTTTTCTGCAGGAGTACGAGGGAATTGATACTTCAGCGCCTGGCTTTCAGAATAAAGGATGCTCCTCGCTGTCGCGTGCCCTGAGATAACCTGTTATGGCTCTGCGCGCGAGAGAACTTAAGGAGATGCCGTCTTTCTGAGCTTTGGCACGTGCCTGTTCCCCCGTGGAGTGGGGGAGTTTGATCTTCCATTCATCGCCGAGTTGCTGTCGGGCACCGGTCTTCTTTGGCATGCGGCCAAGACTGACCGCATCGGAGCTTATATCGAGATCATCTCGTTCCAATGCCCTCCTGGTCAGTTCGGTCAGTGTGATACCGTCATGCTTGGCCCGCTCGCGAGCCTGCAATCCAAGTTCACGGGGTAGGCGGATCTTCCATTCATCTTCGGAAAGTGTCGAATCGAACACATGAGCAAAGCCATCGACATCGTCAAATTGGGGCTGGATGTCGTTCTGTTTCAAACCGAATCACCTCTCCCAAGTTGTGCTGCGGCTCTGAAAATTCACGAGCGTTCTGCGAGCTTGTTCGCTTTGATAAAAAACAAACCCTTGAAATCATTGGAATTCCAAGGGTTCTCGGTCGGACCAGCGGGATTTGAACCCGCGACCCCTTGACCCCCAGTCAAGTGCGCTACCAAACTGCGCTATGGTCCGAACAGTGCGAACAGCACCAAGAAAGAAACATAGCATAAGCGTCGGCGTTTTTCAAATGCATCGTGTCGGGCATGCCGGCCATCGATTAAATCGACATTATGCACGATGTTCTAGTGACGTTTATGTCGAGAATTCCATGAAACCTGTGATGAAATGCCCCCGTTTTGGATGGGATGTCGTATCATTGCATATGCATAAAAGAGCAACCACGCCCGCACGAAAGGGAAAGACATTGACTGAGGACGTATTCGAACACTCCGCCGCAAAGATGCGGGAACGCGGAATGACCGATATGGCCATCGCGCAGTTCAAGCGGCTATATGAAGTCTGGCGTAATGAGGAGGCCAGCAGCTGGATTCGTGAAAGCGATGTCGAGCCGCTTGTCGGTGTCCCCAGTTTCCACGATGTGTACGAGACGATTAATCACGACAAGGCGGTTGACGCGTTCGCCAAGACGGCATTTCTGAAACTCAATGGGGGATTGGGCACTTCGATGGGGTTGGACTGCGCCAAATCCCTATTGCCGGTACGCCGTCATAAGGCGCGCCAGATGCGTTTCATCGACATCATCATCGGACAGGTGCTTACCGCCCGTACCCGACTTGGTGTCGCGTTGCCGCTGACTTTGATGAATTCTTTCCGCACGTCCAAGGACACCATGAAGGTGCTTCGCGGCAACGGAAGATTCCATCAGGAAGACATTCCGATGGAGATCATTCAGCATCAGGAGCCAAAGATTAGTATGGAGACCGGCATGCCGGTCAGCTTCCCCGCCAATCCTGAACTTGAATGGTGCCCGCCGGGGCATGGTGATCTATATTCCACCATATGGGAATCTGGCCTGCTCGACACGCTTGAAGCGCAGGGTTTCAAATACTTGTTCATCTCCAACTCTGACAATCTGGGTGCGCGCCCATCGCGAACCCTTGCCCAGCATTTCGAGAATACTGGCGCGCCATTCATGATCGAAGTTGCTAAACGCACCCCTGCCGACCGAAAGGGCGGTCATATTGTGCGGGATAAGGCTACGGGGCGTCTGATGCTTCGTGAAATGAGCCAAGTCCATCCGGACGATAAGGATGATGCTCAGAATATCGATAAACACCCTTATTTCAATACCAATAGCATCTGGGTGCGTATTGATGCGCTGAAGGCGAAACTTGCGTCTTTTGACGGTGTGTTGCCATTGCCTGTGATTCGCAACAAGAAGACCGTTGACCCGACCGATCCGTCCAGTGAGCCGGTTATTCAACTGGAGACCGCCATGGGAGCCGCCGTATCGCTGTTCGATGGTGCGACGTGCGTATGCGTCGACCGTATGCGTTTCCTGCCGGTCAAGACCACGGATGATTTGTTCATCATGAGATCCGATCGATTCCATCTGACGGACCAGTATGAGATGGAAGATGGCAACTACGTATTCCCGAACGTCCATCTAGATGCGCGTTACTACAAGAACATCCATGATTTCGATGCCCGTTTCCCATATGGCGTGCCGTCGCTCGCGGCGGCGAATTCCGTGGACATCGAAGGCGACTGGACCTTCGGCAGAGATGTGATGCTGTTCGGCGACGCGCGCTTGACAGATCACGGGGAGCCGAGTTACGTGCCGAATGGCGAATATGTCGGTCCGCAAGGCATAGAGCCGGATGACTGGGTGTGATTCGAGGGGATGCCACAACACGAAAACCATATTTTTTCGTGAAATAGGCATAATCCGAGCGAAAACCCTCTATCATAGAGTGGTGTGTGGGGCTCACAAAGCCAAGCACTTAAAACGGAACGTTAACGAGACGTGAGGACTAATGGCAGAGGGAAGTAACGGTAGGCGTCGTTTTTCCGACAAATGGGGCAAGCACGAACTTGATGTATTGGCTGTGCTCTCCTCAGCCTTCCCACAATGGCTGACCTCACGCCAAATCGCGCAGCGTGTGAAAGCATATGCCGATTCGTATGGAGAACTTGCCGATCAGGCGGCAAAGGCAGCGTTCGCCAAACAGTTCCAACGTGACCGCGCCAAGCTTGCAGCCATGGGCATCGCTATCGAATCAAGACAGCCGGAGTACTCTTCCAAGTCGGAAGGACAGGATTTCGCATCCTACCGGTTGCAGTTGGGCGATGAGCCGCGTGTACGGCTGTTGTTCGGCGACGAGGATCTGCCGATTCTCGCTGCCGCGAATTACCTAGCTCGTTCCATGTCGATTTCCTCGGCTCCTGCGCATGAGACTCAGCATGCTTCGCGTACGGCGCCACGTGTGCCACAGACTCCGATTCCCGGACTTGGCTTGGATTCCATTGCGCCCGGTCTGGGCACGCAGGCCATCCCTGACGAACTGGTCAAAGTGGTCGACCAGCGCCGCTTCGCAGCGACGGTCGACGTCGATGGTGAACATTTGAATGTAGCCTATGCGGATTCTGACGATCTCGCCATGTTCGTATTGACACACCCGGGCGCTTCCATCGTCAGTCCCCAGGAAGCAGTGGACGCGTTCAACAGACGTCTGCATGCGGCCACGCAATTCGTGCCGGCTGATGAATCCATAGGAGCTGATAGTTCGACTGTCATTTCCCCGGAGATCAATCGCAACAGCCCTGACGATGATGATACTGCGGAAGGCAAGGGCCGTTCGAAGAAGAATTCCGCATTCCAGACAGGTAGTGAAGTCGATCGTCGCCTGCGCCTGATGTTGTTCCTGTCTGCGCATATGGGAGAGGAATATTCTCTTGAGGAACTTGCTGAACGGTTCATCGGCAAGCCGAAAAACGATGATGAACTGAAGAAGTTCGTCAATGTCATCCATAAGGACATCAACACGTTGACCACGGTGTCAGACGATGGTGAGATGGCTGGCAGCCAGTTCTTTGATATTGATTGGTCGTTGCTCGATGCAGAGGGAATCGTGTCTGCCACGAATTCACTTGGCCTTGAGCGTCTTGCGGGCATCTCTCAGCAATATTTGAGCATGTTGACCGCTTCGGTGAGTTATCTGGCTCATTCGTCACTGCTGCCGAACAAGATGCGCGAACAGGCTGAATCGTTGTACAGCCGCCTGCGTCAGCATGTCAAACCGGGTGAGATGCCGTGGTTGAGCTTGACGGGTTATGAAATGGAGCCAAGGAATTTCTCCATCGTCAAAAGCGCCATTGCCAAAGGCATGCTGCTTGATATGGAGTACACGGATGGCGCCGGCCGTGTGCAGCGTAAGTTGGTGGCTCCAGATAAGATTTTTGTGGATGAGGGCGTATATTACGTTGCGGTATGGACCGATGTGGCCAATGCGGCCCCCGCGGACAAAGCCAAGCTTGTCAAGAAAGATACAGCCATCAACAAGGCCACGGGCAAGCCACGTATTTGGCAGGTGCTGCGTATCTCTCGCATTGAACACACCGAGTTGGTCAAACCGACGGCAAAGATCGATATTCCTGATGTTCCTGCTTCCGAGCTGCGCAAATGGAGCTTCGATAATGGAACGCCAGCTGTGTTCATCACCAATCAGGATAATCTATCGTTCATTGACGGTCTATCCGGCGCCACTGTCGAGAAGTGCGGCGAAGGCGAGAAGGTGCATCTTATCGTCTCGTCCGATTCTTGGTATGTCGCATTTTGCATTTCCCACGCCCGTCATATCACGGCCGTTGCTCCGGAAACTCTGCGTACCATGATTATTGCCCGCGCTCAGCATGAGCTGAGCATTGGTGACCGCGAGAACGAAGCGTGATAGGAGGCTGCGGCTATGCCTTGGTGGGTCTGGTTGTTGCTTGTCTTGTTCATGACGGCAGTACTTATTGCCGGCGTCGCGTACGTATGCGTTCATGGATACCGTGCGTTCAAAGTCGCCGTTGCGCTCGGTGGACGTATATCCAAACGCTGTGAAGATATGTCCAAAACATCCGTGCGACCGCAGGACGATATGACCCCTTTCTTTGCCCGGCCGCTTAAAGATGCGACAGACCGTTATACGGATGCTCAGGTGGACGTCATTCGGCACCATGAGCTGAAGCGGACGCGTCATGCACGGCAGTGGGCTCGCTGGAAAAACTTCAACGATTGATTTGAAAAGGCTACTATGACTCATCATCGTCGCCATGGCGGTAATAGCAAGGGCACTCGGAAAACAAGTGAAGATGCGATCCTTTCTCCCGCACAGCGCTATGCGGCTTTTCAGCAGATACAGGCGAAACGCAGATCGGTGGCATCGCGTTTCGCCGATTCCATGCCATTCGAACTTGATGCTTTCCAAGTCGAAGCTAATGAGGCATTGGAAAGCGGCAACAACGTGCTCGTTGCCGCGCCGACGGGAGCGGGGAAGACCGTTGTCGCCGATTTTGCGATCTATCTGGCACAGGAGCGTAACGTCAAGGCGTTCTATACCACTCCAATCAAGGCCTTAAGCAATCAGAAATACCATGATTTGGTTGAGTTGTATGGTCCGGACAAGGTCGGTCTGCTCACAGGAGACACTTCCATCAATGCCGAGGCCGACATTGTGGTCATGACGACTGAAGTCTTACGTAACATGCTATATGAGCATTCCATGACGCTTGAGGCGTTGCGATATGTGATTCTTGACGAAGTCCATTATCTTGCCGACCGCTTCCGAGGGCCGGTATGGGAGGAAGTGATCATTCACCTCCCACCAAATGTCCGGATTATTGGTCTGTCCGCTACAGTATCGAATGTCGAGGATTTTTCCAAGTGGATCGAATCCGTGAGAGGGGATACCACATTGGTGGTTTCCGAGCGTCGCCCGGTGCCTCTCGAACAACATGTATTGGTGCAGTCCGACGATCATACCGAGCCGGAGCTCATCGACTTATATCGCCGTGATGCGGATGGCAATCAGACCGATAAGCTCAATACGCAGTTGGTGAGCAGACTTGACCAGCTTGATCGCCAAGCCGCCAGACGAAAGGGTGAACGGCGTTCAGTCGGGCGCAAAGGCAAAACCACGTGGAATGACCATTCCCGCAAAGCGGAGCGTCATGTCCCACGTCGTTGGGCTGTGGTCGATGAATTGAATTTTCTTGGCATCCTTCCGGGAATCTATTTCATTTTCTCCCGTAATGGCTGCGATCAGGCCGTTGAACAATGCATTAACGCCGGGCTTGAACTCACCACTGATGTTGAGGTGCGTCGTATTCGTCGCATCGTTGATGAGATGGTCGAAGGGCAACTCAACCAAGAGGATTTGAAAGCTCTGCACTTCTCACAGTTCCGGTTTGCATTGGAGGAGGGATTCGCTCCGCATCATGCAGGTATGGTGGCGTTGTTCCGCCAGATTGTTGAACGACTGTTCGAAGAAGGCTTGGTCAAGGTTGTCTTTGCGACGGAAACGCTTGCGTTGGGTATCAACATGCCGGCTCGATGTGTGGTGGTGGAGAAGCTTGAGAAATTCGACGGAACCGGCCATGTCGCGCTGACGCCGGGGGAGTTCGCCCAACTGACTGGCCGTGCGGGGCGTCGCGGCATCGACACCATCGGCCATGCGGTTGTCGTTGACCATCATGGCTTTGTGCCCGCCACCGCGGCGGCGTTGTCCAGTAAGCGCGTGTATCCGCTGCATTCCAGCTTCAAACCGACGTTCAACATGGCCGTCAATCTGCTGAATTCCAGTGATTATGAAACCGCACGCATGACGCTTGACCATTCTTTCGCGCAATGGGAGGCCAACGAGTCAGCATGGCAGCTTGAAGCGCAGATGGACACATTGCGTAAGGCGTTGGACGGGTATGAACGGGCATTTGACTGTGAGTTTGGCGATTTCAAGGAGTTCATGCGACTTCGCATGAACTTGAGCGAATTAGAGAAAAACGAACGCCGCAGGCTTAAGCATGAAGTGTTCCGTACGCAGAAGGAACGTAGTGAGGCATTCGAACATCTTGATAAGCGTATCAAACAGCTTCGCAATGAAGAGCATAATCACTCCTGCCGCAAATGCCCCGATCTGCAGAAGCATCTCAAATGGGGGCATCGTTGGTCTCGGGAAATGCGCGAATTGGAACGCGTGCAACATCGTTACGACTCACGTACCGGTTCCGTTGCCCGCCAATTTGACCATATCTGCAATGTGCTGAACGAACTTGGCTATCTTGAATCTGCGCCGCACGGTTCGAATCATAACGATTATCAGCTCACCGAACGGGGACAGCTTCTCCGGCATCTATATAGTGAACTCGATTTGGTCCTCGCGCAGGCGATTGACGAGGGCGTGTTTGACGGACTTGATGCGGCCGAGCTCGCAAGTGTCGTCATGTCATTGATTTATGAAGCGCGTAGAGGAGGCGGGGGAGAACCACGGCATTACCCTGGCGGCATTCAAGGAGACGTCTCGATCAGTGCGGCTCAGCTCAAAGGGGTGCACGCGTCAATCGCCATGCTGTGTGAGGATTACATGCTTGATGAGCCGCGACAGCTTGATTTTGGCATTACGGATGTCGTCTATGAGTGGGCGCGAGGCGAGAGCCTGTCGCAGGTGTTGCATGGCATTGATTTGACGGGTGGCGATTTTGTGCGCAACTGCAAGAGGCTCGCTGATGTGTTACAACAGATTGCTGTGGCTGGTCCATACCTCGGAGCGCGTGCTGAAACATTGGCTCCCGTGGCCAAGCAGGCATTCGAGAGCGTCAATCGTGGCATCGTCGCTTATTCTGGCGTCGATTAGTAACATCAGTTCCAGACGGGAATAAACAACACGTCCGAACTGTTCTGTAGCTTAGAGTGGACAGATAATCCAAGGAGGCAAAAGGCAATATGGCAGAACGCAGTCTGCGAGGCATGAGCATTGGCGCAAAGTCATTGGAATCCGATGACAATGTGGATTTCGCGGCACGAACCGACGTTGCGTACGTATGCCCGAAGGGACATCGTACTATTCTGCCGTTCGCTGAGGGGGCCGAGTTTCCTGACGAGTGGGAATGCCGTTGCGGCGCTACCGCGCATCGCGAGGGCGATGATGATCGTGAAGCGGACGAAATCACCAAGCCTACACGCACGCATTGGGATATGCTTTTGGAACGTCGAACTGAGGACGAGCTGAAGGCGTTGCTGGAAAAGCGACTCCAGATGCATCGAGATGGTTGGTTCCCTGATTACGAGTGAATCATAGCTGAACGACACTTAAACGAATGCCCGGTCATAGCGACCGGGCATAATTATTACCGTAGCAGTCCAGGAACGGTGAAACCGGGGAAGAAGCTCATATATGTCTGAACATCCGAAAAAGGTCGTACTACTTGACCTTGATGGCACACTTACAAAATCCGATCCGGGAATTATCGGTTGTGTTGTCAAAGCATTCGAGGAAATGGGGTATCCGGTGCCGGATGATGCCGAATTGCATCGATTCATTGGACCGGCCATCAGCGAATCCATGAAGCGTAACGGCGTGCCGGATTCTCGGCTTGATGAGGGTGTGTCCATCTATCGTAAATACTATGCCGATGAGGCTGTGTTCGATGATCCCAATAATCCAGGTCAGAAAGTGCCAGGACGCCTGAATAACACCGTCTACCAAGGTATTCCAGAGCAGCTCGCCAAGTTACGTACCGACGGGTATTATCTGGCGATTGCAAGCTGCAAGCCGGAATACCAGTGCATTCCGATTTGCTCGCATTTTCATCTGGATGGCATGGTCGACGGTATCTATGGCGCCAGCAAGGACAATTCACGTCTAGACAAGGATCAGGTAATCCGCTGGGCTTTTCGGCACATAGGATTTGACGAATCCCTTGGCGACAAGGCTCTGATGGTTGGTGACCGTTGGACTGATGCCGATGGTGCAAAAGCATGTGGCCTGGATTGTTTGGGATGCGGCTGGGGGTATGCGGAGCCTGGCGAGCTTGAAGAGCATGGCTCGTATCGCGTGTTGGATTCCGTCTCAGAACTCGCACAAGCTGTTGAAGAGTACTTCGCCTGAACTCTCATGTAACGAATTCGGCATAAGCATTGACGAGATCACACCGAGAACGTCCTAGAAAGGACATGCGAGTTATCCCGGAAAAACACACTGGGGATTTCGT
>ERZ808246.1012-NODE-1012-length-21615-cov-4.266095_pt1 | contig 21615 bp, 14 predicted proteins | sample MGYA00521083_ERZ808246 | MGnify/ENA primary metagenome ERZ808246 (study PRJEB31516, sample SAMN03275577) | gut metagenome | biome: mammalia-associated habitat; material: feces | host: Papio cynocephalus | place: Kenya | collected 2012-07-07 ... | reverse complement strand
AAGTTTCGGCAAGTCTCCAAAACACGTGAACAACCATAGGCGAAGAGCGGCATAAGGGGGATAGTAACAAGAGAGGCAACTCGACGTGAATCCGTATACCAAAAACCGGTTAGCAGTTGCTTAAGCTCACCATCCATCGTTACATCCACGCAATAAAGTACTGCCCCTAGCAGCGCGGAGCCGATAAGCCAGGAGACTTCTTCGCCGCGCCTAAGACAAGCAAGGCAACCGATACAGACAAGTGCTGCAACAACAAGTTGCGACGGACAATCCGAAAACGCAAGCGTGGCGACCTTTGAAATTGCCTCCGATAAGTGCATGGAGGCACGCCACGTGAAAGAAACCAGCCCCTGCAAGAACGGAAGTTGATAGCAGCCACACCATATAACGCAGATTGCGAGTACTGCGATAACAACAGCCGCGATCGAATGCACCTTCGAAGCGTTGCGATTAAGGGAGAGCAAACGTACCTTATGTAGAATAAAAGGTATACAAATAACAGCAGCAGAAAAGATAGCTCCTGGATGCATCAAAGCCAGAGCGATTGCACACAGAGCAGCCATCACCCAACCAGACGAACGGCCCCACCTATCATGAGACAATGCGATTATCACAGTTGCCACAAAAGCAGGGAGAAGTGTCAGCGAAAACAGATTGGTCAAGAGCGGACCAAAAATGATGAAATTCCATGGGTAAGCAACGAAAGCGACCGAGGTGAAGACGCCACTTAACTCAACAAGTCTATTCTCGGGGAAACAAGCTTTGATAAAACTCCAGGTTGAAAGCGACAATATTGGGCACAGGCCCACAAAGACAACAATATTGATTGCTTCTGCGGGAGAGCAAAGCGTCGAACTAGCAACAAGGGCCGCAAGTGAATGAAATACTGAGGGATAATAACTTGAACCCTGATCAAGCGAAGGAGAATCAAGATAATAGGAACTAAAAATGGGACCATACAGGTTTGTATCCACATAGCATCTAACCTCAGAGATGGTATTGGCGTTATCAAAAAGCGGCACGATGGATGCGGGACCATCCAGAGTTTTTACGTATACGAAGGTAACAAGTATGAGAGCAGCAAATATATATAAAGCTGCGAGCCGGCCCTCCTCTTTCAATTCAACGAGCCTTCTCCGAATCCAGGTTCCATTGACCCGAAGCCCGATTAAAGACTCAAAAATAAGAGGAAGGAGGTAAAACGGCCATGCAAGCGCAATATGAAACGCATAAAAACCAGCCATCATAATTGTCAAACTAATTATGCTCACGGCAGGCGCTATGGCAACGACCAGAAAGGTCGGCACTCGCAGACGCGAGAGACAAACGAAACCCGGTATATAAAGCGCACAAGCAACAATCGATGCGCGTAAGTAAAACAGCAACCACATCATCTCAGTAATCCAATCAGAGAAATAGTTAGCCCAGCACCAATTAGGAAAATAATTCTATTTCCAAAAACTATATAAACATCAACAACTCATATGTAAACTTATATCAACGTTAAACTGCAGCGGATTTATCATTCTACAAGTCAAATTAGTCTACAGAAACATCTTTTCGACCAACGTCGATGTCGTCGACCAGCCACAGCGCTCCCTTACGTAATCAGAGCACATGACCGACTGGTTCTGTATAATGCGCCTATTGTCCGCAAGGCGAACAATGGCGCCAACAATAGAGGACGGCATCCTTGAACTAATGATAGTCCCATACGACTCGTTAGGAATTAATTCCCTAGCCCCGCCAACGTCTGTCACGACAGCCGGACAACCGCAAGAAGCAGCCTCAAGTAGCGTCGTGGAAAAGCCCTCCGAACGCGTCGGGAGACACAGTAAGTCAGAGCTTTGAAGGAATGCCGATGTGTCCTGTTTGGTCAGGCGGCCGACGTATCGAAGATTTAAACTTTGAGCAGCACGAATCTCATCCTCGAGTGGTCCCCTCCCAGCTAGAACGAATACAACATTTCTCGAAACAAGCTCGCGTGATCGGCTAGCCTCGATAATCTGTATCACGCCCTTCTCCGGTATCAACCGGCCAACAAAGGCTACAATCAAAGCGTTCTCACGCAGATTGAGCTCATGACGAAAATCTCTGCCACTTGAACACGCAACAAACTCATCTGCATCTATCGAGTTGGGAATGACGCCATCAGCCGTAATGCCAAAGGTCTTAAGCCACTCGGCACTCTTGGCGGAAATCCCGTAATAGGACGCGTCATAATGTCTCCCCCATGCAGTAATCGCCCTCTCATAGAGACGCACAAGCGGGTCAAGGACAGGATTGCTGAATGAGAGCCATGCCGAACCATGGTCCAAGACTATAGGCCTCAGACCTTTTAAACGAGCATATCTCATGCCCATAAGCGAATGCGGATAGAAGCGAGCGTTGACAAGCACACCGCCAACATCCTGTTCTGACAGCCACTTCTTCAGCTTGCGGTTCTTCGAATCGTGCCTTGGCAAAGGGAAGCGTCCGTCAAAAAGAGGTCGACACGAGAGCCTAAGCACAGTGACTCCGTCATCATCGACAACTCCAGACCCAACGTTATTCGTATCGTTAGTGACAACCACAACCGAATCCCCTCGCTTAACGAGCGCATGAGACAGGTTATAGGTAAAGTTCTCTATCCCACCCAGATGCGGAGGGTATTGAGCCGAAAATATGACGTATGAAGCGCTCACACTACCTACCCGACTCCCATATCTCGCCGTTGCCAAAGTCAATGAGTAGCGGCAGATGCGTGTGCCTATCCTCTGGAGAGGGAATGCTCTTCCAATCGCCATACATCGTTGTTAGGTATTTTTCCGCGAGTCTCGGGACCGGATACGACTTGCCTTCAAACTCCGCCTGAGAGGCGGGAAGTATCTCGTCGATGGAGATGGGGTCCATATTAGGCCAGGCAAGAGTCAAACACTCATCGCTAATCTTTCCAGTGCGCGGATCGGGTATGGCACTATCGAACTCGCACTGAAATTCGCATGAATCTTTGACATGGGCCCTCTCGATAGCGTGCAATACCTTGCAGCCAGCCTTCTCGACGGCTCCAAGCACACCCTTGTGCGGCACATTAATTGAACTCGAATGATAGACATACGATCTGCGCTGGGCACGCGAAGCTCGTCGTATTTGGTTCGCTCGAAGCTCGGAGTCCTTATACAAGCGGTCGTAGGGGAAGACGTCCACGAAAATACCCATTGACGAGCCAGCGTCCCTACTTTCTTGATTCTCAAAGCGCGTTCCGTCCTTATAGACCTTTGCGAACATCGCGGCATAGTCATCAGTATTGTCAGACGTATGAAGTGAGAACCCCTCTGACAGCTCTTCAGAGGCCAACTTGCAAAAACGCTCATAATCGGAACGCATCATGCCGATATCGATATCATCATCCCAAGGGATAAATCCTTTGTGTCTCAAGGCACCAAGACAAGTGCCTCCATCAAGCCACCATGCGATTTCATGCGATATACACAGCGTCGCTACGGCATCAAGAATTGTAAGTTCTTCATTTTTTAGCCTGAGTAATGCCTCATCGTTCGTCATAGGCTTGCTCCGTTTATCGAAAGAAAATTAGTTGAACAAGAATGGAGGGGATGTAGCAAAGAAAAGCCAAGGCTTGATTAGGAGCTTCTCGTATAGCACCTTTTTTCCCGGCTAACCTACACCCCACTAAATAGAGAGTCGTATTCTCAAGTTTTCCTTTGATTGTTTTTGACATTTCAGCTGCCAGTGCCTTGTTTTTTAGATACCCACAAGGGTTATCTACCGCAAGTTTCTTTGCATGAGCCGTATATCCATCCGGTAGATACTCTCCGAACTGTAGCGCCTCTGGGACAATCAAGAGATCGAAATGCTTTGCAATTGAGTTGATATAATAACCCTCAGAAATGAAGTGCTCCCCATCGGCAACCGGCGACGGGAATTCGCGCATTAGCTGTGTTCGATAAACATGCAGGGCGTCCCCCGAGAAGTGGTATCTCTCGTATAGGTCCCATGCGTTACATCGAACAATGTTTGGCATGGCCGGGCTCTTAAGGACTTTTTCGTTCTCGACGACTCTCCTTGGGCATATTAAGCCCGCCAAAGAACCATCACGCTTAGCCCCTTCCCAGTAACGTGAAAATACTTCTATTGCTCTCGCATCAAGCCAATCGTCTGAATCCACGCACATGAACATAGGACATGCCGTAAGCGAAGCAGCAAGATTCATCGCACGCTGTTTCCCGCCATTTTCAACCGCTACATAGACGATTTTAAAAGGGGCTATTTCAATGAGCGAATCTATCAGCGCCTTAGTACCATCACTTGAGCCATCATCGACAACGAGCCACTCAAAGTCAAAGCATGATTGAGAAGCAAGGCTTTTATAGAGACGCGGTAAGCAATACGCTCGGTTATAAGTTGGAGTAAAGACGCAAAATTGCGGCATGAAGCCCCCGTCCTTGAGTTGAGACAATCTGTTTATAATTTATCGTTGCTATAAGATTCATTCAATATAATCTCCTGCGAAAGAGATGCTAATGTTGCTTTCGGTTATCATTCCTGTTTATAATTCAGAAGTTTATCTGCAACATTGTCTTGATTCGATTAGGTGTCAGTCATTCTCCGATTATGAAGTCATCCTTGTTGACGACGGGTCAACAGATTGTTCCAAGGATATCTGCCTCAAATATACTTCGAAAGACACAAGATTCCGCTACTACCGAAGGCCCGAGAATGGCGGAGCTTCGGCAGCCCGCAACGACGGGATTAGACTCTCATCAGGTCTATACATACTCTTTATCGATAGCGATGATTGGCTTTCAGGTGATGGCGCATTCGACGAGCTACACCGGACAATTCGGCAAAATAACGAACCCGATCTCGTCGCCTGGCCCATGGGCGAATATCTTGAAAACTCTGGCGACACTAATATGCCATTGATAGCACTTAGCAATTCAATTAATGACATAAACTATGAAGCCGCAGTCCTTACGCTTCTAAGGAATAATAATTATTACTCTTCCGCCAGCGGTAAGATTGTTAAGAGAAGTCTCGTTACCTCTCATAGCCTCTGTTTCAAAACAGCTTTAAAACACAACGAGGACAGCGACTGGTCTCTCAATCTTCTATATTACGCAAACTCAATCAAATGGATTGATTCTAGCTACTATGTATATAGGAGAGATTCTCTAACATCTACGAGCTCCAAGGCAGTATGCTCGAATGTAGTCGCGTCGCTCAACTCGATAATCGAAAATCACGTCAAGATACTGGCAGAGAAGAAGCTTGATGCTATCCACATCACGGTATCTAACAATTTTGCTGCATATATATACGTATTACTGCTTGCAAATATCTACTCTCTTCCAAATCCGACGGAAAGAAGCAAGTGGCTTTCACAACAAAAGAAGTTCAGTTGGCTGCTTTCCTATGATGCGCAGATGCGGGTTAAACTGGCGAAGTGGATTGGCTCGATTTTTGGAGTTAACATCTTGGGTTACCTCCTATCCAAGGCAATGCAGCTCGAAAAGCAGCGACTCACAAAATACTGATTGGCACATTAATCATGGCAAAGAAGCTGACCCTTAAACAAAATATGATATGGAACTCTTTTGGCTCCATCATTCGTCTTGGATGCAACTATCTTATAACAATTGTTGTAGTACGACTCTCACATGGATTCGACGCAGCAGGCGGCCTTGCCTTAGCTATGTCTGTATCAAGCTTAATAGCGCCGTTGGCAGAGTTTCGGCTGCGCACAATCCAAGTTACTGATGTTGAAGATAGAACGAGTTCCGGAGAGTACATCGGCCTTCGACTGATAACCACTTCATTGGCACTTGTCATAGGCCTTTTGTATTCCTTGATAACGTGTAGCCTCAAGTCCATACCCGTTATAGCTCTCTACCTTATATCGACAATGACGGTTAACGTCATTGAGGGCTTTCATGCAATTGACCAGAAACAGCTGCGAATGGACTACATAGGCATATCTTATATCCTCCAAGGCGTGAGTAATTTAGCAGTCTTTGCCATAGCGCTTTCGGTGGGAAACTCGCTCCTACTTGCAGTCGCTGCCATGGCAGTTGCAAACATTGCAATTTGCCTTCTATTTGATCTGAAAAAAGCGTTATCTTTCGGAACGATTGAAATTAAATTCGACCTGAAAAAGGACGCTCGAATCCTTGTATCTCTCTGCCCACTTGTAATTGCACAAATCTGCAGTAGTACCGTATTGACTGTGCCAAAGCAATATCTTGCAGCTTCATGTGGTGCGGCAGCGCTTGGCATATATTCATCAGTTGCCTCGCCGGCAACAATCGTTCAAATGGGAGCAAGTTATATTTACAGTCCTCTCCTTGGAGAGTTTGCAACCAGATTCCATAAGGATAAGGGCGATGGCATTCAACTTTTGAAAAAAACCTCTATTTTGATAACTGTGCTTTCATTGGGACTATCAGGCATACTGATAGTTTTTGCCAAGCCTGTTTTAAGCCTATTGTTCGGCTCAGAAATTGCCGCTTATAGCAATTTACTCGGAATGGCCTTACTATGTACCTATCTCACAGCTTTTGCGTGGTTCTTCAATGATTTATTGCTGTCAATTAGAGATTTTAAAGGCAGTTTCATTGGAAATGTGGTTGCCTCTATCACATCTATTGCCCTTACGAGCATCACAGTATCTACGTTCGGAATCAACGGTGTCAGCATCACTGGATCGATTTCATATGCCTTTGCTCTCTTAATTATGTTCATATCTTTTATTACTGTCTATCGAAGAATGTAAGTTTGTAAATAAGCATACTGGCAAACGTGATTGGGAATCATATCTGCCAGCACGGTTGCCTATCCGCTGAGCAACTTAGCGGTCGGTTATCATTAACTTTTGCTTGTTAACTGATTAAGCAACCCAAAGCCCATCATTTCCAACGTAATATTGCCCAATCCACTGATTCTTGGCCATTGCGCCATTGTCAAGGACGTAATAGTTGCCAATCCAGCACGACTGCTGCATCGAGCCTTCTTGAGCCAAATAGTACCAATCATCCCCATCGAGCAGCCAACCAGTCAACATGGCGCCACTCTCAGGGTCCATGTAATACCAATTCCCACCAATGAATAACTTCATTTGTCCAGAAGAAGGCTCGAGCCAGTACCAGTAGCCCCCTTGATACAGCCACCCCGTTCTCACAGCTCCTGAGCTTTCGAGCCAGTAATAGGAGTCATTCTCCAACGCCCAACCCGTCTGCATCGCGCCGCTGTCGGATAAGAGATACCAATTTGATCCGATATGCTTCCAGCCGGTTGCCATGACACCCGATCCGTCGAACCAATACCATTGCCCATCGATATAGTGCCAGCCAATCACCATGGCGCCAGACGCATCGAAGTAGTAATAGCGGCCACCTATCGATTTCCAGTCAGTTACCATCTTCCCTAGATCATCAAACCAGTACCAGGAACCGTCTATCGGCACCCATCCTGTCTGCATGAGGCCGTCGCCATCGAAGTAATACCAAATTCCATCGATCTGTCGCCAGCCGATTACCCTCAAGGCATCGTCCCCGATGTATGAATACGTGGAGCCATGCTTTATCCAGACGTTCCTCAAAGACTGAGGGGCATTGTCAAAATACGCATAACCATCTCCGACCTCATACCAACCATAGAGCCCAGTGGCTCTGTTGTCGTAGAACGCCTCATAACAGCCCGTGTAATGGTTGTGGACAACCGAAAGGCCCGAGGGTCCTATATTCGTCTTAACGCCATCGGCATCAAGCTTGGCAACAAAAGCAGGGATTCCCGCATTCCCTAGCTCTTCAGAGTTATAGAACAAGCAGCCCAGATCTTGTATAGCCTTAAGCGGCTGACCCCATAGCCATTCATATCCACCCGTTTGATAGACAATTTCAGGAGACAACGCCATGACGTAGCCGTACGTATTGGCCTCGTTGACTCCATGGTGACCGAGCTTCATGAAGTCAACGTGACCAAGTGTCTGAGCAAGCCGGTCCTCGTCACCGTCTGTGTTGCAAATGTCGCTAGCAAGGAAGCCGACCTTCCCATTGGCCGTCACCTTCACACCGAGAGAAATATGATTCGCGTCTGAGGTGCCCTCGGTCTCATAGGATGAATCAATGTTCACAAGTTCAATATGGGCGCTACCGAAATCAAACTCTGGTCTGCACAAGTTCGAACCGAGCTCGGGATCCTCCGGAGCATTCTCGTCAAAGTCGAGGTACAACTCCGCCCCCACCTCGTTGGCGGCACTCACCAATTTGTCATAGACATACTGATTGTCCCACAAACCCTCAGATGAGGTCAGGTAGCTATCGTCATACCGAGGGGTATACACCTTCGAAGGCTTGAATTTACGGATAATCATTCCTGCAGTGCCTATGTGGTCACTATGCGGATGCGTACCGATGTAGAAGTCAAAGTTGTCCTCGGTAACCCCAAGCGAATCAAGATAGGAAAGGACCTGGTCTTCAGCACCTTGCCCAATTGTGATTCCCGGCCTGAAGGGATAACGGGGATCGGAACCGTCTGGATAGTCGTTGCTCTCACCAGAGTCAACCATGCCAAAACGGCCATTGCTCTCGACAACAATTGCGTCGCCGCAAGACAGAGCCAGTACGTGAATTCTTGTCGTGCCCTCTTCAGCAGAAGCCGCGCTCGGAAAAGTCAGACATACAAACAGAGTCAGAACGAGAGCAACGCACACAGAGACTGTCTGGCGAAACCCAACCTTATCGGGCGCAGATTGAGACATAAGTAAGGAACTCCTTATTAGAACCGTTAACTAGATAATCATAAATTCAGGCGCCGAGCGCCCTCCATACAAGCCTGGAATCAATCAGTCTTCCGTAATTCGATTTTCGTTCCGTCGGGCATCTTGACCAGTATTGAACTTTTAGCTCTCATAGCGAGCGCAACACCTTCGATAAGTGAATCTCATAGATTGTCCTGAAGCCACGGCGCTTGCATAGCCTCATGTTGATAGCATCGCGCATCACCTTGACGTCTCCCTTGGCGACCGTCTGAAGCGCACAGGGAGTATACTCTTTGACTACCCCGTTGGTATTCTCGTTGGTGTCCATCCGTCAGAGGTGGCGGGACAATGCAAAGAAGAACTCGACGCCGTGGACGGCCGAGGTGCGTTAATACCTCCTCGCGCCAACCCGGAACGAATTTCTTCGAACTTCGCGCAAGACAATCGGCCTGCTCCTGCCGAGCGACCTCGCGATCTCCGCGACGTTTGTATCATCGTGGAGCATCAGCATTATCTCCCCGTACTCTTCTACGCTAAGATGTTGGCATTGGACCACGAACCCCCTCCCGATATGGTGTTGTCGTCGAAAGCGCCATCGCATCGGTAAGTCGTGGGCTTCTCGCTACTCAAACTCGTTGCGCCTGGAATGAGAATTCAAGCGCCAGGAATAGGAGCTCGACCGATGAAAACAAAGGCAAAATTTACACCTGCGAGGCTATTCTTGCTCGTCCTGCTCTTTGTTATGGCCCCTCACCCGGCATCAGCATTAGCAGATACTCTTTCCGAACTCTATGGAACCGTATACGACAGATCCTCTGTCATTGAAGCAGGTATGCAAGAAGGACAAAGTGCGGACACGCTTGATGGGATCGGAATAGATGAACAATCCCTAAGCTGCGAATCAGACACCGATTCTGGCATTGCGCTGTACAGCACACAAACGGCAAGCAAGTCAGTTTCGCCCCGATACATTTCTTCTGAAATGCTCTATTTTTGCAAGTGGGAGAGTGGTCAAAACTACAACCATGGACTCAGCAGCGGTGACGGTTATCATGCTCTAGGTTATTTTCAATTCGACAATCGCTATGACCTTGGCCCGTTCTTAAAAGCGGTTTACAACTACAACCCAAAGAAATATGCCGCACTCTCCGTCATAGGAACCCGCTACAGCTGGAACGTTACCGGGGCAACACGAGATGGTGACTCTTTTACACAACTCGGAGATGACCTCAATCGGACATGGCACGCAGCTTATTCTGCTGACCCGAGCGAATTTTCTGCACTTCAAAACGACTGGGCTTACACGCAATATTACGACGGCAGCACCGGGATTCGAGGTAGCCTTCGTGCTATGGGAATCGATATAGACGACCGTTCAGACAGCGTTAAGAGCCTGGTTTGGGGAATGTCGAATCTTTTCGGACAAGGCGGCGGTGGATATTACGTCGCGAACGGCTTTTATTACGGTGCGAACTGGTTCATCAAGAACTCGGGCGTCAACGAATCCATGGACGACGCGGCCTTCGTTTCCGTCCTCTGCGATTTCGTTATAAATAACATTGCTAAAAGATATTCCAGCCAACCCGAGTATTGGCAAGGGTGGCAGAATCGCTACCGTGATGAAAAATCTCACTATCTCTCGCAAATTCAGCATTGGGTCAATGAGAATGGCACCTGGTATCTCGAAAATGCGGCAAATGGCGAAAAGTCCAAAGGCTGGGCAGATGTAAGAAATTCTTGGTATTATCTCGATCCTTGCAGCGGGGCGATGCAGACCGGCTGGGTTTTTATCGATGGTTCATGGTACTGGTTTGACGCTTCTGGAGCCATGAAGACAGGGTGGCTTAATCTGAACGGTATTTGGTATTATCTCGGTTCTTCGGGAGCCATGCTTACAGCTTGGCAGCCCCTAAACGGAGCATGGTACTGGTTTGATACGTCATCCGGCGCAATGGCAACTTCTAGGTCTCTCTGCAATGGATATTGGAGCGACTTCGCTAGTAGCGGGGAATGGGAAGGCTACACAAACGGTTGGGACGAGCGTGATGGTTCCTGGTATTGGCTTGCGAACGGATTGCGCGTCTCCGGTTGGCAGTACATTAACGGAAATTGGTACTGGCTGAACAATCAAAATAATAAAGCAGCGCAAGACTCAGTCCTAAAGATCGGTTCCTCAACGTATGCTTTTGATTCAAGCTGCAGGATGGACCAGAACGAATGGGGCCTCGTTGACGGATCTTGGTATTGGGCTACGCCTTCAGGGGAACTCTCGTCCGGTTGGCAGAATATAGACGGACGCTGGTACTGGCTCGACCAAACGACTTGTGTCATGCAAACGGGATGGCAGCTTATTAACGGCTCATGGTACCATCTCTCCCCTTCTGGCATGATGGACTCTGGCTGGCTCCACGACCGAGATTGTTGGTTTTTGCTCGATAATCTCAGCGGCTTCATGCTTACTGGATGGCAGCAAATCAATAACGTCTGGTATTATTTGGATTCTCAAGAGGGCATTATGCAAACCGGCTGGCAGTTGATTGATAACTGCTGGTACTTCTTTGATACCAGTGGAGCAATGCAAAGATCCGAGTGGGTCGGTAATTATTATCTGCTCGGCAGCGGCAAGATGGCCAAAAACCAGTGGATAGACTCATATTACGTAGATGAAAATGGGTGCTGGAGTCCAAGCACAACGAAATAGTTGGCTGCAAAGGGAAACAAAAATAGGCTATCTCCATCAGAGATAGCCCTTAAAACATAAATCGGATTTCATCCTACTTTTTGCTCATCTATGCTCTTGAAGAGCAAATTCCTGAGCAATCGTCGTCATTTTTTTCGTCAACTTAGCAATGCCTTCTTGAAGTCTAAAAAGCCTCCAGAGCAAAATTGCGATAACCGCAAGGAATACGAAGTTCGAGGCTGACTGAAATCCAAGAAAACTGGACACGGCATATACCACCTGCGGAAATGCCGCAGCGATAATCAACGCAGCAGAAAGTGCGAGCCAGAAAAAAGAATCATGTGTGTCAAACTGAGATTTTTTTATCTTGCGAGCCACCAAAACGAGAAGCAGAACAGCGCTGGCAAGAAGAAATATTCGAAGAGACCCTGTCATATCTATCTCCTAAACCACTGAGAGAAAAGGATTGAAATACACGTATTAGCCATATAAGCAATGGACCGGGATAGATTCAGATAGCTTTCGCCTGCTGAGCGATCGCGCATGCTAACCTGAACTTCATCGACCCTAAAGCCCTTTCGAATAAGGCACGCAAGCGTATCCGGCTCGGGAGATAGCCAATCTTCGCTCACAAAAAGCTTGATGCAGCGAGCATTGTAAAGCCTCATGCCTGAAGTGGGGTCCATAATGCGCTTACCCGTGGTGAGCTTAATCATGGCGGAGATGAGATTAGAACCAAGCATACGCAGGCTGTTCGGCTTCTCCTCGGTCACGAAACGTGAACCGATAACGATATCCGCGCCGGTCTCCTCCATCCTTGAGACGAGACTGGCAATATATTTAGGGTCATGTTGGCCGTCAGCGTCGAATTGAATTACCATTTCGTAGCCATGACGGAACGCGTACTTCATCCCAGTCTGAACTCCGCTGGTTAAGCCGAGATTCGTAGGGTGACTCACATAGTTGAGTTTATGTTCTTGACAAAGCCTGAGGGTCCCGTCACGAGAACCATCGTTCACAACGAGGTAATCGATACCCGGAGCTACAGAACGCAATTCGTCAATCGTCGAAAGCAGCGAGCCTTCCTCATTGAAGGCGGGGACTATTGCTAAAACTTTAGACAAAATCACTCCAAGAGATAATATGCGCAGCTTATGCTACAGAGTGCCGAGGCACTGGTTGTATGCAGGCAACGCCTTTAGCTCAATAGAGCCGTATGGTCGAATACTTACTTTGTGCGCATTTGAGTATAAAGAAACCCATAATTTTTCAAGCGTCCTTCAGCGAAGTCTCACAACCAAAGTGAGTGCGAAAAATCGCTACCGGTATTTTCACGGCAAGGGTATAGGAGATAATTCACCAAACTTATGGGCCAACTTAAGACATCGGCTATCGCTCCCTTAGTAAATATCGTTCATCCCTCCTCATATTCAGGCTCTAGATTTTCATTTTCAATAAGGACTTATGTGATTTTGAACATATTCAGTTCATTTATGTTATATATAGAGATAGTTTTGAACGCAATTGAAGGAGCCTCACATGCTCGATAAAAAGACATTCCAAGTCCTTGCGGAACTTCTCGCTTCTCCCGGCAAAAGTCAGCGCGATATCTCTGCTTCTACAGAGCTTTCGCTCGGAAGTGTGAATGCAGCATACAAGTCCCTTCTCGCCGACGGTCTCATCCAAGATGGAGCGGTGACCGATGCCGGCATCGCAGCGCTTGAGCCCTATAAAGTACAGAACGCCATCATAATGGCCGCCGGCCTTTCCTCGCGTTTCGCCCCCATCTCCTACGAGAAGCCAAAGGGGCTTCTCAAGGTTCGGGGTGAGGTTCTCATTGAACGGCAGATCGAGCAGCTCCAGGCCGTTGGTATTACCGACATCACTGTTGTAGTTGGCTACAAAAAGGAGTACTTCTTCTATCTCCGCGAGAAGTACGGGGTCAAGCTTGTTAACAACGACGAGTACGCATCTCGCAATAACAACGGGTCTCTCTGGCGCGTACGAGATCGCTTGAGCAACACCTACATTTGCTCAAGCGACGACTACTTCACTCAGAACCCCTTCGAACCTTACGTTTTTAAGGCATTTTACGCTGCGCAATATGCTGAGGGGCCGACGAAGGAATGGTGCATGACCACCGGCACGAACGACCGGATCGTTAAAGTATCGATCGGCGGCTCAGATTCCTGGTACATGCTGGGACACGTTTATTTCGACCGTGAGTTCTCAAAGCGCTTCGTTCAGATTCTCGAGGCAGAGTACGACCTCCCCGAGACCACAGACAAGCTCTGGGAAGATCTCTACATCGACCATATCAAAGAGCTCGACATGGTCATGCGCCCCTACCCCGCCGGTGTCATCAACGAGTTCGACTCCCTCGACGAACTACGCGCCTTTGACCCTCATTTCCTCGAGAATGTGGATTCAGAGATCTTTGACAACATAGTCGATATCCTTGGCTGCACCAAAGCAGAGATTCATAATGTCTATCCGCTAAAGCAGGGGCTTACTAACCTCAGCTGCCATTTCTCCACCAACACCGGCGAGTATGTTTACCGTCATCCCGGCGTCGGCACAGAAATGCTGATTAACCGCAACGGTGAAGTCGCGGCATTAAAGAAGGCAAAAGAGCTCGGCCTCGACGATACTTTTATCTACGAAGACCCCAAACGGGGCTGGAAGATTTCCAAGTTCATCGTTGATGCAAAACAGCCCGACCCCCACAACCCAGAGCAAATGGCCCGAATGATGCAGATGTGCCGTCGCCTTCATGAATCCGGAGCTGAAGTTGAAACCGAGTTTGATTTCTACAAAGAGGCGAAGCGCTACGAATCCCTCCTCCTTGAAAAGGGGCCCATTGATATCCCGGGATACTGGGACCTGGCAGCCAAGGTAGACCGACTCGAAGACCATGTCTTATCAGATAATGCGCCAAAGTGCCTCTGCCACAATGATTTCTTTTACCTCAACTTCCTCATCGATGATTCCGATAAGTACTACCTAATCGATTGGGAATACGCCGGAATGAGCGACTACGCCAACGATTTTGGCACCTGCTGCGTTTGTTGCGAGCTTAAAGCCGATGAAATCGAGCAGGCGCTCAACGCTTATTTTGGTCGCAAGGCCACCAAAGCCGAGGTCGCCCATAACTATGCCCATATCGCCCTCGCGGGCTGGTGCTGGTACCTGTGGGCGCTCCTCAAAGAGGCCGAGGGAGACTTCGTCGGTGAATGGCTTTACATCTATTACAACTACGGGACTGAGTATCTGAACAAATCTCTTGCGCTCTACGAGGAGGCATAGCATGAAATACGGGCTGTTCAGCGGCATACTTTGGGGTTTGGACACTGTAGTTTTGGGCATCGCCCTCTCCATGAGCCCCTACATCGGCACGGCAGAAGCGATAGCTTTTGCCGCAATAGCAAGCTCTTTCCTGCACGATGCCGGATGCGCTCTTTGGCTCCTTCTTTATATGGGCGTCAAGAGGCGCCTCGGGGACACCTTGAAGGCGCTCAAAACAAAAAGCGGCCTTGTCGTAATCGCAGGCGCGCTCCTGGGAGGCCCCATTGGCATGACCGGATATGTCATCGCCATCAATAATATCGGCGCAGCATACACCGCCATTATTAGCGCCTTCTACCCTGCACTCGGCGCATTTCTATCCTTCGTCCTGCTGAAAGAGAAGATGAGCGCCAAACAAATCGGCGCACTCATGGTCGCCCTCGTTGGCGTAATGGCCATGGGTTGGATCAGTGCCGGTGACTCGCAGATCGAAAACGCTGCTCTTGGATTCGGCGGGGCCATCTTGGCAGTCATCGGATGGGGCTCCGAAGCCGTTCTGTGCGCTTGGGGCATGAGAGACGATGCCGTAGACAACGAGACGGCACTGCAGATTCGTGAAACGACATCCGCATTGGTCTACGCCATCGTCGTTGTGCCTCTCTTTGGCGCGTGGGGCTTTACCGCTCACGCCATTCCTAGCGGCGCTACAGGCATCGTCATGCTCTCAGCACTTGCGGGCACCGCATCGTATCTCTTCTACTACAAGGGAATCTCAGCGATCGGCGCAGCCAAGGCAATGGCTTTGAACATCTCGTACTCTGCATGGGCCGTTGTTTTTGGATTCGTGCTTCAAGGAACCGTGCCTAGTCTCGCGACGGTCTTCTTCTGCATAATGATTCTTGTCGGAACGATACTCGCGGCATCCGACTGGAACGAACTCTTTGGCAAGAAAGCAACCGCATAACTCCAACGGCGACGAATTTCATCTAGCGCCCCCGAGCATTCCAATAGCTTGGGGGCGCGTTTGCTTCTATAAAGGCACGTGTCCTTTAATTTCCACATTCTCCCATATCGATACGACACGTTAATTCTAATGGGTTCAATTGGAGAAACTTACCCCCTCCTAGACCTAGCAAAATCTTGAAAGAGGTAAGCTATTTTTTTATCTGAACGAAAGGATGGAACATGCTGCATTCCAAACGTTTCGCGGCGAGCATTATCTGCTTCTCAATGTGCGGGTTCATGGCTTTCGCAATACCCGAAAATTGCCAAGCAGAAACCACAACAGGCGCGGCTCCAACCGTTGAAGCGATACAGAGCTCTATAGACGAGGAAACAGGAGGCCCCTCTCGCCCCAAAGAGACAAATCAGAGCGATGTCGAGGAAGCCCCGAATAGCGTCGAGCAAAGCAGCGAAAACGCACAAGTTTCAACAGTGGACAAGCAAGCTTATCCCACAGTTATAAAAGACGGGTGGCACGGCGGCTCGGGCGAGCCTCTCTGGTATCAACAAGATGGCGAGAGGATCACAAATCAATGGTTCGAGGATAACGGCAACCGATACTATTTTTCAGCAAGCGGTGAAGCATATATCGGGATACACGAGATCGACGGGACCCTGTATTGCTTTGACGATAGCGGCCGCATGCAGGTTGGTTGGATTCTTTATAACAATACTTGGTATTATGCCTCATCTACTGGCGAACTTGATACCGGGTGGCTATATGACGAGGGCTCATGGTATCTCCTCGGAGACGATGGTGCCATGCTGACCGGAATTCAGTCATCGAACAATTCCGACTATTTACTTCAAGCGAATGGTGCAATGGCCACAGGATGGGGCATCGATCCGATCTCTGGTAAGTGGTGCCTCGCCGATAAATCCGGCAAGCTCTTGACGGGATGGCAGTATGTCGGAGATGCCTGGTACTTTCTTGGCAGCGACGACCTTATGCTCACCGGCCTTCAACGTTTAGGAGGAAGCTTCTACTACCTCAAGGATTCCGGTGAAATGTCAACCGGATGGGCTTGGGATAGCACAAATCAAGACTGGTACTACAGCTCCGCATCAGGCGACCTTGTCTCCGGTTGGCAGTTTATAAACGGCTCGTGGTATTGGATTGACCCCCAGACAATGGCGATGAGAACAGGCTGGGTGACGCTCCAGAATAAGACGTACCACCTTTCTTCATCGGGTGCCATGGACACCGGATGGCTGCTCTGCGACGGAGCCTGGTACTGGCTTGATAACCAAAATGGTTTCATGATCACAGGTTGGCTGCAGGTCTCCGGTACTTGGTACTACATGAGCAGCACCGATGGCAAGATGCAGACAGGCCTTCTGGACCTCAACGGCAGCAAGTATTATCTTCTGCCTTCAGGGGCAATGGCGACCGGTTGGGCATGGGACAACGGCGCAGCATGTTGGTATCTCGCCTCGAGCGACCCTGCAGACGGGCACTTGCTAACCGGTTGGCAGCAAGTTGGAGCAACTTGGTACTACCTAAGGCTAGAAGATGCTCACATGGCCACGGGTTGGCTCGAAATCAGCGGCAGCCTTTACTATCTGAAGCCCTCGGGTGCAATGGCCTCTGATGAATGGGTCGATTATCTTGATGGAACCAAGCTCTTTATGTGCTCCAATGGCAATGACACATTCATGATTCGCGACGGTCGCGTATACAAGAGTCGAAACTCCAATGAGGTTGTTACCGGTTGGATCAGCAACGGTGGCATCTGGATGTACGTCAACGATGATGGTTCTTTGGCAAAGGGCTGGATTCAGCGGGGGTCATACTACTACCTTGACCCGGAGAGCGGCGCCATGAGAACCGGCTGGTTGAACCTGGACGGAGCCTGGTATCTTCTCGACGACTCCACGGGCGCCATGAAAACCGGTTGGGCTTACGAGGGCTCGCACTGGTACTTCATGGGCGGAAGCGGCAGGATGCAGACCGGTTGGCTCAACCGCGGGGGAAACTGGTACTACCTTGACCCGGTAACCGGCGTCATGTTGACTGGTTGGATCATTGACAACAATCAATGGTATTGGTTCAACGATTCCGGAGCGATGGTCACCGGATGGGTGAACATCGGCACGGGCCGATGGCAGTTCGACAAAGAGACCGGGGCTCTTCATGAGCCGGAGCAAGACCCGGTAACCGACCTTCAGTCCAGAGTCGTAAGTGCTGCATACAATACGCCAAGTCCCGGTGGTGGGCTCTGTGCCATGTGGGTTAGCCAGGTTTTTCAACGAGCGGGTCTTGGCTACCCCTCGGGAGACGCATGCGATATGTACTGGCAGTGGTGCGACAAATCCGATTTAAAAGATCTTAGGGTCGGCATGATCATCGCGGTCCCCTCCCACACGCATACTTATATGGGTGGATTGTACGGGCACATAGGTATATATATTGGCAACGGTATAGTCATGGATAACGTTGGTTACGTCCGCACAACGCCGCTAAATGAGTGGATCGCTTATTACACCACGTCATACAGCCCCCAATGGGGATGGGCACAATGGATGGCACTCGCTTAAGTCGAATTGTTTTATTGAACTTATCAATAGGCGTCCACTCGATAGAAAACAGGAAAGGAAAACGATGGGCTATAAGAGCAAATTAGCTACAGCACTTTTTGCAACATTGGCTCTCGGTGGCTCCCTAATTGCGCCATCGATAACCGCTCCCTGCCTTGCAAAAGCGGATGAGGTCCCTCCTACAGAAAACGTAGCGGCTGCAGCCGATTCTCAGGAGATGCCTCAGGAAGATAATGCTGAGACCCCAGAGAAGTCCACGGAAACAGCCGGCGAGGCTCCCTCCCCCGAGAATTTAGAAATAACCGAGGAACCATCCGCGGCAACCAAGAGGGGTCTTCAGCTCGAAAACGGCACTTATCGTTACTATGACGAGGACGGTACCCTCCATAAAGGTTGGCTAAAAGATAACGACAACTGGTACTGGTTCGATGAGAACACCGGCGATATGACAATGGGTTGGAAGTCTCTTGGCGATTCTTGGTACTGGTTCGACCCCGAAACAGGGGTAATGGCAACCAGCCGAACGGAATGCGACGGATCTTGGTCAGACTTCTCCTCAGATGGCGCATGGCAGGGTTATGCTTCCGGCTGGGGCCAGAGGAATGGATCATGGGTCTGGTTTGAGAACGACGGCCTATACGCTCATGGTTGGAGACTGATCAATGGGGCTTGGTACTGGATGGATGACACCGGTATCATGCAGATTGGCTGGGCAACTGTAGATGGCAAGCGATACCACCTCTCTGAATCTGGAGCGATGAGCACAGGCTGGCTGCTTGACGACGGAAGTTGGTACTGGCTCGATCCAGCAAATGGAAACGTGTGCACCGGCTGGCAACGAATTGGCGGCCGTTGGTATTGGGCCGATCAGCAAACTGGCAAATGCGCCCAAGATATAGCGATTCAGATAAACTCTGTTGAATACGCCTTTGATAACACCTGCGCCATGGTCCACGATGGATGGGGCTACGTTAACGGGGCTTGGTACTGGGCCTCTGATTCTGGTCTACTGGAAGACGGCTGGCACAATATCAGCGGAGACTGGTATTGGTTTGACCCTGAATCTAAGGCTATGTCTACGGGCTTGATTACCGTCGCTGATACGAAATATTTTATGAGCGACTCCGGAGCCATGACGATAGGATGGGGCTACGACGGAACTAAAAATTGCTGGTACTATGCCGATCCAACTGGAAAGCTTCTGACCGATTGGCAATACATCAATGGTGCGTGGTATTGGTTGGACCCGTCAACGGCCGTGATGCAAACGGGATGGCAGAAAATTGAAGGTAAGTCCTACTATTTCTCTGATTCAGGCTCTAGGGATAGCTCATGCTGGATTGACGAGGCAAATGGAAACTCCTGCTACCTTAATGAAGATGGCATCGTAACGGTAACTATCGCGGACAGCGTAATTACCATGACTGATGGCTCGAACCCAAAAGAGGGGCTCGTCCAAATTGGAAATACATGGTTCTACGTCCTCGATGGCAAAGTTCAGCATGGTTCCGTCGTTATTGACGGTAAAGAGCACCTTTTTGACGAAGCGACAGGCAGGGCAATCACCGGTTGGCATGTCGACGAGAACGGCATACGCCGTCATTACGACAGCGAAGGTGTAGTCCAAACAGGTTGGGTACTCGATGGCTCCTGGTACTACCTCGACGAAAATGGCATCGCCTTAACTGGTTGGCAAAGTAATAGTAATAAGGATACTTACTATTATCTCAACCCAGAGACAGGTGCCATGGAAACCGGTTGGCTGAACCTGGACGGAGCCTGGTATCTTCTCGACGACTCCACGGGCGCCATGAAAACCGGTTGGGCTTACGAGGGCTCGCACTGGTACTTCATGGACGAAAGCGGCAGGATGCAGACCGGTTGGCTCAACCGCGGGGGAAACTGGTACTGGCTCGACGCGGCGAGCGGCGCCATGGGAACCGGCTGGTTGAACCTGGATGGAGCCTGGTATCTTCTCGACGACTCCACGGGCGCCATGAAAACCGGTTGGGCTTACGAGGGCTCGCACTGGTACTTCATGGACGAAAGCGGCAGGATGCAGACCGGTTGGCTCAACCGCGGGGGAAACTGGTACTGGCTCGACGCGGCGAGCGGCGCCATGGGAACCGGCTGGATATGGGACGGTAGCGATTGGTACTTCTGCGCCGCAGATGGCCGATGGATCAGCGTTAACGTTCAGTGGTACGACATGTTCAACTGGGCACAAGACTATTCAAGCTCAACGAACTATCTTATTCTTGTGGACACGCAGAACTGCAGGGTAGGTATCTATACCGGCCAGCATGGTGCATGGTCCCCTGCTCAGGAGTTCATTTGCTCCCCTGGAGCCCCTTCAACGCCCACCGTTAAGGGACAGTTTACTGTTCAGGACAAGGGCTATGTCTTTGGTCATGGCTATAGCTGCTATTACTACACGCAGTTCTATAACGATTATCTCTTCCACTCGGTTCTGTATAACGAAGGCACAAGAGTCGTTCAGGACGGCCGATTGGGCCAGCAGCTCTCTCACGGTTGCGTGAGACTCGCCATTGACAACGCCAAGTGGATTTATGACAACGTTCCTCGCGGAACCAAGGTTGTGGTCTGGTAGCGATCAATCGCTAAATACAGATTGAGTACCATTTAGGGGATTTACTGAGTATTCCAGTAAATCCCCTATTTGCTAAGATGCCTCTTCATCGCACGACAAATGAATCGGATTATGAATTCGACAGCCTCGAAGATGTTGTCCAACTTCCCTCTCTGCAGTGAGCTTAGTATTTTTAAAGCAAACCAACGGGAGGGCTAAAGTGTTCGAAAAAGAAATTGGAACTCGCAATGAATCGGCGACCAGATCGCCTTTATCCGTCAAATCCAAATCTATCTTTAAGGGCATGCTCACTGCAGCAGCCGGCTTAGCATTATTGTTGCCATTCTCTGCAGTTACACCATGTTTAGCAGAAGAGCAAGAGACGATCAAAGTTGAAAGCTCCGAAGCAGCTCAACCGCTTAATGGGGATATCTCATCTAGCGACGATAGAATTTCAAATGAAGGCGCCAACAATCAGCAACAGCCAGAGGAGTCTCTTTCTGTTGCTGATGCTGCATCAAATTCATCGTCAAACAACACTACAGTCTGGCACAGCGGATGGAATGGACCCGATGACAACGGCAACTACCGCTGGGAAATCACAGACGATGAGCTAGCAAAAAATACTTGGCTGTTCATTAACAATCACTGGTATTGGTTTGATAGCAACGGAACAATGGCACGAGGACTCGTCAACGTAGCTGGCAAAAATTATTTCTTTACCGAATCCGGTAACTACGCCGGCGCGATGGCGACCGACTGGGC
>ERZ808246.1011-NODE-1011-length-21637-cov-4.340932_pt1 | contig 21637 bp, 44 predicted proteins | sample MGYA00521083_ERZ808246 | MGnify/ENA primary metagenome ERZ808246 (study PRJEB31516, sample SAMN03275577) | gut metagenome | biome: mammalia-associated habitat; material: feces | host: Papio cynocephalus | place: Kenya | collected 2012-07-07 ... | reverse complement strand
CTACATCGTTTACTAAAGGTGAAAGCCGTGGAGAAATCTGCGGCTTTTTATTTTTTATGCAGGCGCGAAAAATGCGGGCTCCTTTATGGAGGTGATCAGTTATGATTGATCTTAAGGTAATGAAAGAAATTGCAGAGAAATCGAATGAAGCTGTTCGTTACATGACGGTACTGAAATCCATGGAAAAAAGAGACATGAAGTGGGATGTAGGAGGAATCATGCGCGCAATGGAAGACTACGACGACCTGTGCAAAGAAATCAAGAAACTGGTGAACGAAAACTGACACAAAGCGAGAGCTGCGGAGAAATCTGCGGCTTTTTCTTTTTATGCAGGCGCGAAAAATACACCTTCTATTATGAAAGGTGGTAATGATTATGTTTAATTTGTTATTGGCTATTGGACTGTTGGTGCTGCTGTGCAAGCTGATTGGGCTTGTTGGCGCAAAGACGGAAGAGGTGAAACAAAGAACAAAACGGAAACACTGATTTCAAAATGGAGCTGATGGAAACATCGGCTCTTATTTTTTTTTCGCAGGCGCGAAAAATACACCTCCTATTATGGAAGAAATACAACAAATTTAGGAGGTAACTACTATGCTGAAGGGTTTTGTGAAGGGTTTCGAGGAAATGATGAACTGCATCAAGGCAGCGTTTAACGAGTCGATGAACGACAAGTACGCTGGCTGGGATGAGTGGCGTGAACTCGAGATGCTGAACGAGGTCCGGGCTGGTATCCGCTGATGGATATTTCCACCCGGAATGGGCCGTAGAGAAATCTGCGGCTCTTTCTTTTTGCCTTCTATTTTTAACCTAGATTAAAATTCAAAATGGCATCCTACGTTGCAACGCGAAAAATACTTCTTGCTTTATGGAAGAGAGATGTCTTCCGAAAAAAACGAAAAGGAGATTGATATTTATGAGTAAATCGATCAAGAGAAGATACGACAGAGGTTACATCGATGCGACGGACAAGCTGAGAGTGTTTATTGAAAGCCGGAACAAAGTGATGTTTGTGGAACATGACTATGTTACGAGCGAATCGGCACGATCGGCTTACAACAACGCAATCGATCGGATCCGCTGCCGTGGTCTGGTACGGGTGATCGTATCGAATGGCGAACTCTTTATGATTCGCAAAGACATCTAAAGCCGAGAAGAGTTTGTGGAAACACAGGCTCTTTATTTTTTCAGAACGCAGACGACCAAACGACCTGCAATATTATTACAAAGGAGAATTTCAAAATGATCGAAAAAGAACTGATTCTGTTTGTCCTCTGCCTGACACTGGCACTTGGGTTCATCCTTGGAGTGACGCTGGGATTTCAGCTGTACGCCAAGAGCAACACGGTCGGCGACATGGTGATCGCACCCGGTGACGAGGATGCGCCGCACTATATGTTTCTGGACCTTGACATGGAGCCGGAGCTGCTGGAACGGCGCAGGCACATTGTGCTGAACATCAAAATGGTGAAAGCGCGAAAATAACATTCCGCTTTATGGAGAAAAACTCCAATGATATTTTTGTAAAGGAGATTTCAAAATGGAAAACTACGAAAACAAAGAATTATTGAAGGGAGCGGTAAAAACGTCGCTGGAAAGTCTCAAGGACCTGAAACCGGGTTCGGACGAGTACAATGCGGTGGCGGACAAGGCACTGAAGCTGTATGAGATGCAGTTGAAGGACGATGCGCAGGAAAACGAAAAGCAGATGAAAGAGGACGAAGCAACTCGAAAAGAGCATGAGATCGAACTCGATCAGGAGCAGAAGAAGAAAGCGCACCGGATGGATATTGCAAAACTGGCAATGCAGGGTGTTGGTCTGCTGGTGACGGTTGGCACGACGATCTACTGGTCGGTCTGTGAGGCTGGCGGCGTGATGCCCCTTTCGAGGTCTATGAATGAGGGAATCCGTGAGATCAAGAGAGGATTTACAGAAAGAAAGTAAAGGAGGAGCGGGAGGGCTCGTGGCGAAAGCTGCGGGCTCTCTTTTCTTTTTATGAAATACCATGATATTCCACCCGAGCAATGGACGAATTACTACGGAAGCGTCTACCGGTGCGATCATCCGGTTTACCACACCGCAACGTTATATTATGAGCACCAGAAAGGTTTGTGCGTCATTCAGCAGAGGTTTAACCCGAAGAACAAGACGACCTATTGGAGTGCCATCGACCCTTGGCTGACCGACAAAATCTACCTGCACAAGGGGTTTCCTAGATATTTTGAGGAGCACGCAAGAAAGAAAAACAAGAACGGCGAATACCCGACCGTGACAGTCCGGCAGATCATGTGGGCGTTGCGGATGAAACCCATCAAGCGGGAACGCTGGGAGACCGTGTTTGATCGGAATTTGATCTAGCCGAATTTTACTTGCCAATACAACTTTTTTGTGTTATGATGAGAAAAAGAGGTGATATCCATGGGTGCAGCGGATGCCGTAACAAAGGCATATATGCGAGAAAACAGCGTATTTGCTGATGCGTTCAACTACATCATCTACAATGGCCGGAAAGTGATCGATCCAGACAGTCTGAAAGAATTGGACACCACCGAGATCGCACTGCCATTTGGTGACGATCACACAGATGAAGCGATACAGAAGTATCGTGATGTTCTGAAATCTGCGGTTATCAAGTGCGATGATAAGGCGTCCTATGTGTTGCTGGGCATTGAAAACCAGACAGATATTCATTATGCAATGCCGGTTCGTAATTTGATTTATGATGCACTTCAATATGGCAAACAGGTGAATGACATTGCAGCAAAGCATCGGAAAGAGACAGAAGTAGCTGCTAGTCGAAGAGAGTATCTGTCCGGGTTCTATAAAACAGACAAGATCACACCGGTTATTACGTTGGTGATCCATTTTGGTGCAGATGCGTGGGATGGGCCGTTGTCGATCCACGAGATGATGACAGTGAGAGACCCTGATATTTTGCGACTGGTGCCTGATTATCGGATTCAGCTGCTCGACCCGGCAAAGATGGAATGGAACGAGCTATTGAAGCTCCAGACCAGCCTGCGGGAGGTCATAGGATATATCAAGTATTCCAAGAACGACGAACAGCTGACAAGTTTTCTTACGGCAAGCTCCCGGACATGGATCGAGCGGAACGCCGCACAGGTCATTAAAACAATTACGAAAACCCCGATTGAAATTCCGGAGGGAATGGAGGAAATCAATATGTGCGAAGCAATTGAGAAGATGATTGCAAAAAGTGAGAGTAAGGGAAAAGCAGAGGGTAAGGCAGAAGGCAAGGCAGAAGGTGCATTGGAAACTCTGTTTGGCCTTGTGAAAGATGGACTGCTCAATGTTAAGGATGCTGCTGCACGACTGAACATGACAGAGACGGAATTTCAGGATGCTGTGAAGAAGCTGTCATAAGCAAATATTTTCAGAAGAGCTTACGAGAAATCGTAGGCTCTTTTCTTTTGCTATGACGCGAAAAATACTCCTCCCTTTATGGGAGAAGCCCAGAAAAGGAGTATGAAAATGAGCGAATCTATTTTTAAGAAGATCTGGAATTATTCGATTACGGTTGGGCAGATGATTATGACAGCCCTCGCAATGGCGATTGTAAGCCTTGTAGTGTGGGTGCTGTTTCGGGCGTTCCGACCGAGAAAAGACTGATATTTTTAGGTAGGCCGGGCAAACATAATCGGATCGGGCTGATCCCGGAGAAGAGCTGATGCGAAGAGCATGAGCTCTTTCTTTTTCTTCTTGAGACGCGAAATTTTCAGCTTCTATTATGGAGGTAAGAGGGCTTACATTGAAAGGAGAAATGACTTATGATGAAAGCTATTAAGAACTTTATGAACAAACCTTGGACTTGGGGGACTTACTTTAAGTGCTGGGGTATTGGCTCCGGAATTGCATTGGCAATTCTGGGCGGTACTTACGCATGGGCGAAGTATGAGAACAAGAAGGCTTTGAAAGAAATGCAAGAGAGCAATCAGGAAGAGTACGAATTCTGAATGATCACGCCCTCTTATCTTTTTATTTTTCAAAATGGAGGTTGAACAACATGGAGGACATTATGCACATCCAATCGGCGTTTCTGCGCGGAATCCTTGCACAGGCCATCCGCAAGGCGGTACGAAAGCAGGGATGCAAGAGCGCAGAGGTAAAGCTCAATGATATTTTCGCCGGGTACAGCGAGAATGAGAAGAAAGTTCACGTGCATCTGGACATTGATGCCGAGCTGAGTAAGGACGACCTGACGGCTCTGTTGAAACAGGCCGGAGTGCTGTGACGCAAAAAATACAGGCTGCTTTATGAGATGATTAGTCTCAGAATGATATTTTTGGAGGTACAAAACTATGAAAAAATTGATTGGAGCAATGGCAGGTTGTATTGTAGCATATTATGCGGTGGATGCAATCGGTACGTTGAGCATGGCAACGGTATGGCGAGATTTGGTAGAAGCCAAACAGGATCATGCAGCAAATGCACTCAACGACGTGATTCATGCAAAATATTGCGAACGCAACCGGAAGTTCTTTGATTTTTGCACGGATACACTTCTCAAAAAGATGGAAGAGAAACACTAATCAGAGCATGGAGCTTAGGAGAAATCCTAGGCTCTTTATTTTCAGACTGATATTTTGGAGGTTGAACAATGAAACTGACGAAATCATGCACAAAGATCCTCAAAAAGCATGGCGGGACCATCCTTGCGGTGGCGGCGTCCGTGGGCGTGGTACTGACGGCTGTGGAGACCGGCAAGGCGACCATCAAGGCACAGAAACTGATCGAGATGAACACCGTGCCGGAGGAAGAGTACACGACCAAGGATAAGGTCGTAGACTGCTACAAGTTTTATATTCCGGCGGCGGTGCTGGGAGCAGGAACCATCGCCTGCATCCTCGGCTCCAATGCGCTGAACCGAAAGCAGATTGCAAGCCTGACCGCCGCATACATGGCGTTGGGAAAGACGTATCAGGAGTACCGCAAGCAGGTGATAGAACGCTACGGTGCGGATATTGACAAGGATATTTGGAAAGATGCACAGACGCTGAAAGAAAAGCCGCTGGAAACTGCCGAAACGGAGAAACTGCTCTGCTATGAGCCTGTTTCAAAAAGATATTTCCATGCGACCGAAGTGGAGCTGACGGATGCGTTCTACAACCTGAACCGGGATTTTGCAATGCAAGGGATGGCGTCTTTTAATGATTTTTGCAATTATCTCGGCCTCGACCACGTTCCGGAACTGGACACCATGGGATGGTGTGCAGATTATCTGGCCAACGAATGGGAGTATTTCTGGATCGACTTCTATTATTGCAAGCAGACGACCGACGACGGACTGGAAGTGTACTATGTGGAAGCGTTCCAGCCGCCCATTGAGAACTTTGAAGACTATGATCCCTATGAGGAATACTGCGAAAAGAAAAAGGAGATTGAAGCATGAGTAAGATCAATTGGTGGAAAGTGGCAAGCGTGGCTCTGATGGCCGCAAGCGCAATTCTGGGCTTTGGGCATGACTTGATCGAAGACCAGAAGACGGAAGAGGAATTACAGGACCGGGTGCGGGAGGAAGTGGCCCGGCAGCTGGCAGAAAAGAACCGGTAAGCGCGAAATTTTCAGTCTCCCTTATGGAAGAGAATCCAAACAGAACAAAAAAGGAGATTGATATTTATGTATGATCCCAACTATTACGCAAAGCTGGACAAAGCAATGATGCGCTTACTGAAGGGGGTTGTGCGTTCGATTGGATACGGTTTTACAGGACTGTATCACTATCTGAAAGTACAACCGGCCCGACTGTATGAGTATATTTGCTATCGGGTCCGGCTGGAGCAGGAAGTTCGGCGTGAAGCAGAAATTCGGTTTCAGAATTTGAAGAGAACTGGACACATCTGACAAAAGCGAGAGCTTACGAGAAATCGTAGGCTCTTTCTTTTTTATATTTGGAGGTACGAAAAATGAATCTTAAATCACTGGCAAAAGCGGCACACCGGAGCGCAAGCAAGAACGCATCCAAAATTCTGGGCGGACTGGCGATCACGGGCGGCATCACGGCGGTATATTTTGCAGTGACCGCCACCCCGAAGGCCATGATCCTGCTGGAGGAGAAAAAGAAGGAGCTGGGCGTCGAAAAGCTGGATGCAAAAACCATCGTAAAGACGGCAGGCCCGGTTTATATTCCGACAGCTCTGAGCATGGTGGTATCTGCGGGCTGCGTCATTGGAGCCATCCATGTGGACGAGCGGCGGAATGCAGCACTGGCAGCCGCCTGCACGCTGTCGGAGAGTGCGCTCAAGACCTATCAGGATAAGGTACTGGAGACCATCGGCCCGGAAAAGGAGCAGGAGATCCGGGAGACCATTGCCCTCGAGAAAATGGCAAAGCATCCGGAGCCTGCAACCGTACCTACGGCCAAAAATGTGGGCGAGGACATCGCCTACGACCAGCGGGTGAAGTGCTGGGAGAGCTTGTCCAACACTTATTTTTGGACGACCCGGGCGATGATCGAGCGGGCAGTCAACGGCGTGAACAAGCAGCTGCTGAGTGACTTCCGGGTGAGCGAGAATGATCTGTTTGATTATCTCGGTATCGACCACTGCGGCAATGGCGATCTGCTGGGATGGGATACCGACCAGACGCTCTCCATTGATATTTTCTACGCCTCGAAGCTGGACGAGGACGGTATGCCCTGCCTTGTGGTGGACTACCGGACTCCTCCGAAATGGCTGGGCGGGTATTGATATTTTCAGCACCCCGGCGCGAAATTTTCATCCTGCTTTATGGAGGTAATACTCCAACATTATATTTCGATAAAAGAAAGAGGTAACGAAAATGGACGAAATGAACAACATGAACGAAACTACTGTTGAGATGGAGACTGAGACTCCCGTGGAAGTGGTTCCGAACGAGAACGTTGTGGTGAATGAACCGGAAACGAACTCGGAAGCTGGTGGGAATGCCAAGCTTCTTGTTGGCGGCGTGATCGCCGGTGCAACCGTTGTGTACGGACTGTACAAGCATCACAAGGCCAAGAAGAGCAAGGCAGACAACCAGAAGCCGAAGACGAAGAAGAAGATTCACCTGCGCAATCCGTTCGTGGTCACGGAGGAGCTGGAAGATCCGGAACAGAAGGACGCTGAGAAGGACGTCGAAGAGACTTCGGAAGAAGAATAATGTTTGATGGAGCGAGAGCTGCGGAGAAATCTGCGGCTCTTACTTTTTTATATTTTGGAGGGACTATATGGCACAGGTAGATATGCCGAAGAACAGCATCAACAGCGCACCCGCTGCGGAACCCAAAAAGAAGCTCGAGAAAGTCGTCCACGGCAAAGTCAACGTGAAAGAGCAGAGCGACATCCAGAAGATCGCCAATGATTTTCTGGCGGAGGATCTCAAGACCGTCAAGAACCGCATCCTTGTGGATTACCTCATCCCGATGGTCAAGAACGGGGTGTGGAGCGTCATCAACTCGGCCATCAGCATTGCGTTGTTCGGCGAAGACCGCTCCCGGGGCACCACGAACAGTTACGGCTCCCGCACCCAGCAGAACAGCTATGACCGCTATTATCAGGGCGGGCAGAACCGTCAGGCAAATCAGAACACGCAGGGTGTGCATAGAAGCATCAACAACATCGATTTTGAATTCCGAGGGGATGCAGACGACACACTGTTCCAGCTGAAGGATTCCATTCGGCGGTACGGACAGGCATCTGTTGGCGATTTGTGGGACCTGATGGGCGTGACCCCGGACAACACGGACTACAACTACGGTTGGTACAACCTCGACGACGCCTACATCCGGGCAGTTGCGGGAGGCTACAGACTGATATTTCCACGCCCCATCGCTCTGAACCGATAAACAACACAGAAAGGATTGATATTTTATGAAGTTTCTGAACAGCATCAAAAAAGACGAACTTACTGCGACCGTGACCCGGGCAGCATCCAAGTACGGCTACAAACTGAAGAAGGCAAGCCCGACCATCATGATCGTAGCGGCAGGCATTGGCGGCGTGACCGCTGCAGTGCTTGCCTGCAAGGCAACTCTGAAGGCCGAAGTCATCATGGACGAGCACAAGGCACAGGTGGCCAGCATCCACACCACCAAGGAGCAGATCGACAAGGGTGAGATCGAGCTGAAGGAAGGCGAGACCTACACCGAGGAGGATCTGAAGAAGGACATCACCACGACTTATGTACAGACCGGCCTGAAGCTGGCGAAGGTCTATGCACCGGCTGTCACGCTGGGTGTGGTCTCTCTTGGTTGTATGTTCGGCAGTCATCACATCATGACCAAGCGCAATGCAAGCCTGACTGCGGCTTATATTGCTCTGGACAAAGCGTTCAACGAATACAAGGGCCGTGTGACGGAGCGGTTCGGTGACCGAGTGCAGCAGGAGCTGGAGCAGAACATCAAGGCCGTAGAGCTGGAGAGCAAGCAGGCTGACGAGAACGGCGTGGAGGAGATCATCAAGGAATATAAGGATGTCGCCGTTGGTAAGACCGATCCATACAGCCTGATCTTCGATGAGACGGTTACCTCATGGGACCGGGATGCGCAGCTGAATATGTCCACGTTGATCCAAGCACAGGCGGCAGCAAGCCGGAAACTCAAGTATGACGGCCATCTGTTCCTGAACGACGTTATTGATATTCTCGACCCCTATGGTCACGGTGCGCATCACACTCCCGCAGGCCAGATCGTGGGCTGGATTTATGACCCGAATGATCCGACCAAGGACAATGCGGTCGATTTTGGCGTGACGCAGTACATCGAAAATAATGATGCACTGAACAATTTTATTGACGGATTTGAGAAATCGGTCATTCTGCATTTCAATGTGGATGGCCCGATCATTGACAAAATCTGATTGATATTTAGGAGGTATGCGCTATGACCAGATACGTTAAGACGCTTTCGTATGTATTCGCTGCCATGGCCGGAGTGTGTTTCGTCTCTGGCATGGCCATCCTTTCGGAGTGAGGTGCATGATGGACAGTTTGGAAAATATGTTTCTGTTTCTGGACTATCTGACCGACACCAAACGCAAACGTCATGTGGTGGGAGGCGTTCTGATGAGCGTCTCCCTTTTCTTTGGCGGATTGGCGTTTACGATGATGACCATCAAAGGAGAAGAAAACGATGAACAAAACCATTCGTGAAGCAATGATATTTGCAGCCGGTTTTGGCTGTGGTGCATTCTTTATGCACTCTCTGTTCCGCAAGAAGTACGAGGAGCAGGCCGAGAAAGAGATCAGCGATGTCCGGGAGCATTATCGGCAGAAAGAGGAGGACATGGACAAGGTGATCGAAGAGAAAGCCACTCAGAAGAGCATTGAGCAGCTGACCGGCCCCTACCGCACGGAATCCGACCCGGAAGATCTGGCGGAGCACGAGGAAATCGAGATCATCCAGCCGGATGAGGTTGGCGACACCGACTACGAGGTGTCCAACATGACCTACTATGCAGACGGCAAGCTGGTGTATGACGGTGAGGATGAACCGGTGGACGAGGAGGATATTCCGAAGGTCCTCGGCACTGAAGCTCTGAAACGGATTGGAGAGTTTGCGCCCAGCATGGTCTGCGTGCGAAACAACAACTATTTGAAGGATTATGAGGTTCTTCAGGTTCGGCAGAACTGGTGTGACCTCGAGGAGGAAGAATGATATTTTCGGAGATCGGCGATCGTTATTACGATTGGCTGTACAAACTGGTCTGCGGGGAATGGGAGCCGAGAAACCTCTCGTTCCACCGGATGCTGAAGTTTCTCTTTTACCGGGAGTATGCGCCAGCCTGCGAGATGGACGACTCCCGGGCATCGGATGGCGTGAGTCTGCGGTATCGGTTTGCTACCGGGAATGATATTCCGTATGTGCAGATCGATGCAGCGTTCCGGGACCGCCCCTGCACCATGCTTGAGATGATGGTTGCGTTGGCCATCCGAATCGAAGAGCACATCATGGAAGATGCTGCGGCCGGTAACCGCATTGGGCAGTGGTTCTGGAGCATGGTGGTCAGCCTCGGTCTGGCTGCCATGGACGATACACGCTTTGACGAGCACAGGGCGGAGTATATCATTGACCGTTTTGAGCGGAGAGACTACCAGTACAACGGTGCCGGTGGTCTGTTTACGCTGAATAATCCAACAGAAGACATGCGCCAGATTGATATTTGGTATCAGCTGATGGCATATCTGCAAGAAAATGATTTTTAAAGGAGAATTACCATGGAAATGATCGACGTTATGTATGAACTGACCAGCACCAAGTCGGCTCTGGAGACTGCGGGCAAGACCATCCGCAAGCTGAAGGGCAAATGCGCACGGAAGAATCTGCTGATCGCAGGCCTGATGTGGTTTGGCTTTACCGCCTGCAAGATGCTGGGAGAATCCGAGACGAAGTGCAAGGATCTGGAGAAGAAGAACCGGGATCTCGAGGCAGCATATGCGACCTGCGCAGCTGCCACCTATACGGTTGTGGACAAGGATATTTGCTGCGACGGCAAGGCAAGTATTGACAAGAAAGAAGTCTGAGAGAACCCCACAGAAAGGAGGGAAATCAGTTGTCAATGATTGATTTCCTGATGATTGCTACCAGAACAGGAAAACGAGGTACAATCGAGATTTATCCCAAATTTATCATCAAGAAGTCGAAAGATTTGATGATCCGGGGTTCGGACTTCTATGCGATCTGGATGGAAGAGCGGGGGCTTTGGAGCACCGACGAGCAGGACGTGATCCGGACGGTTGACCGGGAGCTTGATATTTATGCGGATGAGCATAAGGCGTTGCTCGGGGATAGCGTCCGGGTCCTGCATATGTGGGATGCGGAAACGGGCATCATTGATAATTGGCACAAATACTGTCAGCGGCAGATGCGGGACAATTATCATACCCTCGATGACACATTGATATTTTCCAACACCCCCGTCACAAAAGACAGCTATGCTTCCAAGAAGCTGCCGTATCCGCTCGAGCAGGGGAATATTGCGGCCTATGACGAGATCATGTCCACGTTATATTTTCCGGATGAGCGAAAGAAAATTGAGTGGGCGGTCGGGGCCATCGTGAACGGAGATTCGCGGAAGATCCAGAAATTCCTCGTCCTGTACGGTGAACCGGGCAGCGGCAAATCCACAGTTCTGAACATCGTACAGAAATTGTTTGATGGATATTGGTCGCCGTTCGATGCAAAGGTTCTTGGATCGTCGTCCAACGCCTTTGCGCTGGAAGCGTTCAAAGCAAATCCTTTAGTTGCGATCCAGCAGGATGGCGATTTGTCCCGGATCGAGGACAACACTCGACTGAACTCGCTGGTTTCCCACGAGACGATGCTGGTCAACGAGAAGTTCCGGAGCCAGTACGCAAACCAATTCAAATCATTCATGTTCTTGGCGACGAACAAGCCAGTCAAGATCACCGATGCAAAATCGGGCCTGATCCGACGCCTGATCGACGTGGAACCCAGCGGAAACAAGATCCCTGCAAAGAAGTACCGCAATCTGGTGGCAAAAGTGGACTTTGAGCTGGGCGGCATTGCATGGCACTGCAAGGAGGTGTACGAGAATAACAAGCACATCTACGACGATTATGTTCCGACCCGCATGATGGGGGCATCCAACGACTTCTACAACTTCATGCTCGATTCCTATTATATTTTCAAGAAAGAGGACGGCGTTTCTCTGAAGCGTGCATGGGCGATGTACAACGAATACAACACGGAAAGCAACGTGCCGTATCCGTATTCCCGCAGAGCTTTCCGAGAAGAACTCATGAACTATTTTGAGGATTATAAAGAACGTGAGACCGATGTAAATGGAGAACGTGTGCGCAGCTATTACAGCGGTTTCCGGTGGCAGAAGTTCAAGGAATTTGCAGAGGCATCGCCCGGGGGGATCGAGGAAAAAGACACCCCGGCGGCATCGTGGATCGAGTTCAAGGAACAACATTCTCTCTTCAATGATATTTGCAAGGATTGTCCGGCGCAGTATGCGAACGAAAATGGCACTCCTACGCAAAAGTGGGAGAATGTCAGAAGCAAACTGAGCGGACTGGATACTTCGAGACTACACTATGTGAAAGTTCCAGAGAGTCACATTGTCATTGACTTTGATATTCCGGGGCCGGACGGAAAGAAGAGCTTTGAGCGGAACCTCGAGGCGGCTTCCAAATGGCCCAAAACCTATGCGGAACTGAGTAAGTCTGGTGCAGGCATCCACCTGCATTATATTTACACGGGCGATGCAACTAAGCTGAGCAGGATTTATGACGAGAACATTGAAGTCAAGGTGTTCACCGGAAAATCCTCTCTGCGGCGGAAATTGTCGAAGTGCAATGATATTCCGATTGCAAACATCAGCAGCGGCTTGCCATTGAAGGGAGAAAAAATGGTTGACACGAAACAGATCCAGAATGAGAAGCATCTCAGGATTCTCATTAAAAAAGCCCTTGCCAAAGAAGTTTTTCCGTACACCAAACCAAGCGTGGATTTCATCGCGCACATCGTGGACGAGGCATATCAGAGTGATATTCCTTATGATATTGATGATATGCGGAATGTGATCCTTGCCTTTGCCGCAAACAGTACCAATCAGGCGGATGCGTGTCTGAAGATCGTATCGAAGATGCACTTCAAATCGAAAGAAGAAGTGGACCGGGCAGCTCCTTCGGGGGAAGAAAAGCCCATCATCTTCTTCGATTGCGAGGTGTTTCCGAATCTGCTGCTTATCAACTGGAAGTTCGCCAAGCAGGATACCGTCTATCGGATGATCAACCCGGCACCGAGCGAGGTGGAAAGTCTGACCAAGTACCGTCTGATCGGTTTCAACAACCGAAAGTATGATAATCATATTCTCTGGGCCCGGATGCTGGGATGGTCGAACGAGCAGATCTACACACTGTCCAATAACATCGTTAACAGCAAGGACCGGAAGAACTCGTATATGTTTGGTGAGGCGTATAACCTGTCTTACACTGATATTTACGATTTCTCGTCCAAAAAACAGAGCTTGAAGAAGTTCGAGATCGAGCTTGGTATCCACCATGAGGAGCTGGGTCTGCCGTGGGATCAACCGGTACCGAAAGAACTCTGGAACAAGGTTGCTGCCTACTGTGACAACGACGTGATTGCAACAGAGGCTGTGTTCTACTCGAAAGACCGGCAGGCGGACTTTGTGGCAAGAGAGATTCTGGCAGACCTTGCAGGAATGACGGTCAACGACACCACCAACACCCTGACCACCCGCATTATATTTGGCAGGGAAAAGCACCCAAAGCTTGTTTATACCGATCTGGCCACTGGCGAAACGGATACTGTTGTCGAGGTGGAGCCTGATATTTTGATCAACAAGAAGATCATCAATGCCTTCCCGGGTTACGAGTTCGTCCGTGGTGAGGATGGAAAAATGCACAATATGTTCCGAGGCACCGATCTCGGCATGGGCGGTTACGTCTACGCCGAACCCGGTATGTACTGGAACGTTGCGCTTCTGGACGTCGCATCGCTGCACCCCCACTCCGCAGTTGCAATGGATTACTTCGGCGAATACACAAAGAATTTCAATGATCTGATGGATGTGCGTATCTACGTCAAACATGGCGAGTACGACAAGGCCAAGAAGCTCTTTGGCGGAAAGCTGGCCAAGTATCTGGATGATCCGGCACAGGCGAAAGCATTAGCACAGGCTCTGAAGATTGCCATCAACTCGGTTTACGGTCTGACCTCGGCAACTTTTGATAATCCGTTCCGGAACCCCAAGAACGTCAACAACATTGTTGCGCTTCGTGGGGCTTTATTTATGCGCACTCTTCAGGATGAAGTGCAGCAGCGGGGATTCACAGTGGCGCATATCAAGACGGATTCCATCAAAATTCCTGAGGCAACTCCGGAAATCATCGACTTCTGCATGAAGTTCGCCGAAAAGTACGGCTACACCTTTGAGCACGAGGCCACCTATGAAAAGATGTGCCTTGTGAACAATGCGGTCTACATCGCCAAGTATCTCGATGCCGATGCTGCGAAAGCACAGTACGGTTATATTCCTGAGAAAAACGAGAAGAAAGGTGGGCAGTGGACTGCGACCGGAACTCAGTTCCAGATCCCATATGTTTTCAAGACGCTGTTCTCGAAGGAGCCAATCCAGTTTGCGGATCTCTGTGAGACGAAGACGGTATCCAAGGGGGCAATCTACCTTGACAAGAACGAAGATCTTCCGGAAGGTGAGCACAATTATGTGTTTGTCGGACGTGTGGGTCAGTTCTGTCCAATCATGCCCGGGCACGGTGGCGCATTGCTTGTCCGGGATGCCGGGGTGACCGACACTGGCGAGAAGAAATATTCCGCTGTCACCGGCTCCTTGGGATATCGGTGGCTCGAAAGCGAATCCGTCTACTCCCTTCAGATGGAGGATGCAATCGACAAGGGATATTTCAATAAGGAAGTCGATGATGCAGTCAAGGAAATCGCCCAATATGGCGATTTCGAATGGTTCGCTGCGGACGACTCGGGAGAACCGCCTTGGCAGAAACCGGACGTCCCTTGGAATGATATTCAAGAGGAAGCTGCAAGAAATTACGAAGTGAGGTAAACATTATGAATTTGTACAGGTCAGATGGTTCTCTGGCAGGACATGTTGATGTCGTTACCACTTATGGCAATGGCAAAATCAAGCTGACCATGGAAAATGGCGGCAATTTCAACTTTAACAAGGGGGAGGTCGTGTATCATCGGGCAGGTGATTGCTGGATCATGACAAAACGTGAGCAGAAGCCCGCCAGTAAGCTTACGTTTGCGAGCATCAAGTGCGTCATCTTCAACCCTCCGGCAACGATCGTTTTCTGGTCGGACGGCACAAAGACTGTCGTGAAGTGCAGCAAGAATGATATTTTCGACCCGGAAAAAGGCCTCGCCATGGCCATTACAAAGCGAGCGCAGGGCAACTGTAGCAACTACTATAAGGAAATTCGGCATTGGGTCGAGAAGAAATGGCCGAGAAAACCGATCCCGGAAAATCGGCCCACTGATTACGAGGTTCTGAAGAAGTATATTTCCAAAGCGAATAATGACTGCAAGGAGCTTATCAATGCTTCTATGGAAGGCGAGGAATCAGTGGTAATTCTCAGAAAGCTGACCGCACTCACTTCTGACTTGACAATTCTGGATGAAATCATCAACAAGAACTAATAAGGAGACCATAACAATGTACAGCAAACGTCAGAAAGTCAATATCGACGATACCCGTTTTATCTTTGACACCAATTTCAGTGGTGATCCGAACCGTGACCGCTTTGGCTCTGACACCCGGAAGGTCAATGTCGTCATCCCGACCGAGGAGCAGGCACAGCAGTTGATCGACATGGGCGTGAATGTCCGTATGACCAAGCCCAACCCGGAGCGTACTTACGACGAACCGTTTGTGCCGACCTATTTTGTGCCGGTCATCATCAACCTGAAGAGCAACTGGCCCCCGCACGTCTACTGGATCACCACCAACGGCAAGCGGATCCTCTGCACGGAGGACACCATCGGCCAGCTCGACTTTATCCGTGTCAAGAATGTCTGTGTGCAGGCCACGCTGTTCGAGCAGAAGCGTGATCCCGGCAAGTTCAGCCTGTATGCAGATATCATGTATGTTGAGCAGGATGTGGATGCTGACCCATATGCCGACCGGTACGCCCGCTATGCAGTACCCGAGGTGGCGAATGACGGTCAGCCCGACGATCCGAATGACCTGCCGTTCTGAGGAGGATGCATATGAAGAAATTGTTTGTTTCCTGCCCGATGAAGGGCCGCACTGAGACTGATATTTGTCAGTCCATGGAGAAGATGCATAAGATCGCAGAAGCGGTTTTTGGTGAAGAGCTGGAAATGATCCAGAGTTATATCGAGGATGATCCTCCAGAAACCATGGACGCTGCACTCTGGTGCCTCGGGGAGTCTATCAAGATGATGGCAGATGCGGATTACTTTATCGGGATCTATGATTCTGCCGATGAGTTCCGTGGATGCGCAATTGAAAGGGAAGTTGCGAAGCGTTATGGAATCCCTCGCTACATCATTGCATTGTCCTTTGTGGCTCCGGACGTGATCGATGCACGGAAGGCAGCAAGAGAAAGTTATAACAGCTGCACCCAGCTGCTGTAAGGCTTATATTTCGAGTGCCAGAGTGAGTCTTTGGTTGAATGTCCAGCCGGTGAGTGCCCACGTCGCAAATGGCGTTCTCAGAGGAACCAGCTCGATTTTTGCAGAAGGAGCCCCGGAGAAATCTGGGGCTCTTTTATTTTGAGTCATTAGCATGGGCTGTACGGCAGGTTCGATTCCTGCATGACTCGCAAGCGACGGAATATGTCGCCTAATAACACTTTAGATTGGAGGATCAATATTTATGCCCAGCAAGAAGCAGTACAAGGTATTCACGAAAAACGGCAAGGAGCTTTGGGCCTACACTATCGAAGGTGAAGGCGAGGATGAGCAGGAGGCAACGATTTCATTGCTGGCTTACGAAAACCACTGCAAACCGTCCGCAATACATGTGCACAGAGAATGGAGGTGACACACGCTGATGGCAGGAGTACAGCTCTACGACTACCAGCAGGATGCAATCAAGCGGATGAAACTTGGCTGCATCCTGTGTGGTGGTGTCGGGAGTGGAAAGTCAAGGACAAGCCTTGCATTTTACTACACAATGTACGATGGGAAGGTGAATACGAAAGATTACGTTAAGATGGTTGAGCCACCGGATCTGTATATTATCACAACGGCCAGGAAACGTGACACCGGAGAGTGGGAAGAAGAGCTTGGAAATTTCTATATGTCCACAGACCCGAAGCTTGATATTTACGAGCACAAAGTTGTTGTTGACTCGTGGAATAATATCGGCAAGTACGAAGGTGTCAGAAATTCGTTTTTTATATTTGATGAGCAGCGAGTCGTTGGTGATGGGGCATGGGTGAAATCCTTCCTGAGAATTACCCGGGGAAATGAGTGGATCCTGTTGAGCGCAACCCCCGGTGATTGCTGGACGGATTATATTCCTGTATTCATCGCAAACGGCTTCTATCGGAACAAGACCGACTTCCGAAACCAGCATATCGTGTACAGTCGGTTCAGTAAATTCCCGAAGATTGACCGGTATTTGAACACGCAGAGACTTGTCAGGCTGCGAGAGAGGATTCTGGTCGATATGGACTTCGAGCGGCAGACTGTTTCGCATCATGAGAACATTTTTGTGGAGTACAACAAGACAAAATATCTCGAGATATGCAAGAGCCGTTGGAATCCATGGGAGAAGCGACCCATCGAAACAGCGAGCGAGTTTTGTTATTCGCTGCGAAAGCTAGTCAATGCCGATAAGAGCCGCCAGCAGGAAGTGCTTGATATTTGCAGGACCCGCCCACGAGTTATCATTTTTTATAACTTCGACTACGAGCTTGATATTTTACTCGGGCTGGATTACGGAGAAGGTGTTGAGGTTGCTCAATGGAACGGCCACAAACATCAGCCGATTCCCGATAGCGATAAGTGGGTTTATCTGGTGCAGTACAATGCCGGGGCCGAGGGCTGGAACTGCATCAAGACGGACACCATTATATTTTACTCCCAGAATTACTCCTACAAAATCATGGAGCAGGCATCTGGGCGTATTGACCGGCTGAATACGCCGTACAAAGATCTCTGGTACTACCACTTGAGGAGTCGGGCTGGTATTGATTTGGCCATTTCCAGAGCACTGAACTCGAAGAAGGCTTTTAATGAAAGGAAATTCTATGGAGCAACTTAACTTTGAAGAGCTTTTTGCTGAATTGATTAGTTCCATTGAATCTGCTACGCAGAAAATCGAGAAAATCACTGATGAAATGGAGAATGAAGTTTATATGAGAATTACAAATGACCGCAAGGCTGCCAATGGGTTCCGTCCGAGCTATTCGAAATGCAGGATTCCGAAGCCCACTATGACAAACAAAGTAATGCAGGGACGAATCCATAAGCATTGCTGATTATATGAAAGGATTGATATTTTATGATTAAAGATTCTGGAGATCGCACGGAGTTTGAAACGGGTGCCAAACGTGACATGCACGCAGGGAAGGGTAGGATGGATCTCCTTCCTTGGTACGGTATCATGGAGGTCAGCAAGCATTGCGAGGAAGGGGCTCTGAAGTACGGCGAGCATAATGTGGACAAGGGTATTCCGCTACACTCGCTGCTGGACAGTGCTGCGCGGCATCTGGCTAAGTATATGGTTGGTATGGACGATGAGGACCACCTGCGCGCTGCTTGCTGGAATCTGCTTTGGGCATTGAACCAGCGGACGACTCATCCTGAGCTGGATGATAGGTTTGTAAAAGAAGGTGAAATCTGATGAATGATTGGATGCGTGAAGTGGACTATGCAACCTACTGCCCGAAGTGCAAGAGCTTTAAGGTGCTGGAAACAGATGAGCCCTGCAATACCTGTCTGACGGAGTGTGCACGAGAAGGCAGCGTGAAGCCGGTGAAATTTGAGGAGAAAACGCAAAAATAACAGACTCCTTTATGGAGGTGATTAACAATGGAACGTTTTCAGAAACAGGTATTAGACGAAAATGACTACATGCCTATGGTGAGAGCTGCAAATGCTGTGAGGACTATAATAAAGATAATCCTTATGCCGATTGCGGTCTTTGTGGCGTGTATGATTACCGTCTATAAATGGACATGGAAAACTATTGATTTGTAATCAGTAAAACTGAGCCGTGGAGAAATCTGCGGCTCTTTATTTTTTTGTAAGGAGAACCAACATGATTAAAATGAAATTTGGGGCTATCGGAAATTATGAAACCGGCAAGTATGAGGATATTATAGTGAAAGCTGCTGCTCCCAATGACATAAAAGACATTTTAATTGGCGGTAGTGTAGTGTTAATCGGCATTATGTATCTGACCGTTGCTGCATTTAAGAAAGGTGCTAGAGCATACGAGAAAGCCGAGTTTGAAACCCTCGAAAAGCAGGATTTAATACACTAAGAAAGGAGTAACCATGCTACGTAAAATCGCTGAATTTATCAAAAAGATATTCTCCATCGAGCCCATTCCTACGACGGTCAATACGCTGCGGGAGGCTTTGCGTGATTTGGAAGTGGCTCGGAACCATTTTGAAAACTGTGACCCAGAGTTTGTCACGGCAGCAATCTTTGAGCTGAACGCTGCAGAGAGCCGGTTGGAAGCGGCAAGGAGGTGTGCAAGATGAAGCATGATTTGTACCATCAGATTTATAAATGCCGACTGTGCGGAAAAACGTTTTGCCCGGTGACAGCCCACGGTCTTGATACGGCTATGAGCGACATGGAGAACCTTACTGGACGCTCCAACGGCGGAAAAGACAAATACAAGCCACTTTCACCGACATTGTATGAGATCCACTGCTGCGATGATGGCAATGGTGAATCTACTGGTTTCGGACTTGCCGACTTCATCGGATATGAACGGGAGGAAATCAATGACTGATAAATTTTGGGAAAAGCTTGGCCGTTTCTTCGGTCATGTCCTGTCTGCGACCATCATTGTTTGTGCATGGCTGTTGATCGTTGTATTCACACTGAAACTGATCTGGTTCATTCTGTTCCGGATTCTGCTGTGAGGTGATAAGTATGACCCGTAAAGAGTGGGATAATCTAGACGCCCCCGCCTGCGCAAAGTTACTTTGGATGCGTTTGGGTGCAGCAATTGCTTTGACGCAGGAAGAGATGGATCAGGTGGTTGCAGGCGATAAGCACATTATTCTCAATAAAATTCGAAAAGGGGAGTTCCAAGTTACAGGAGATTCATATGCTCCGGAGGCAGAAGAAGATGAAGGCTATTGGCCAGTGGAACACGAAATTAATTTTGATTTTTAAGAAGAAAAGGGGGATTGATGATGACCGTAGGGTTGGTGAGGAGCTTTTCATATGAAAAATCTACCAGATTAGACGGACTTGATAACGCACTTACAATCTCTGACATGATGATCCATCTCCTTCATTTTCTATCTGGAGTGTAACACATATGAATATGGATTTCAACAAAAGGAGTTAACGAAATGTACAATAATTTAAGATTCATTGATTGGTTCCTTATGAAACTGACCAACTTATGCTGCTTTATAGGTATGGCATGGATTATGAGCAAAGTATACGAAATCAAATGGATAGTCCAAGATGCACAGGATGGACATTTTATTTATCAAGACAAACTTAAAAAGGAGAACTAACTATGAAAATTATTGAACCTAAGTACGAAATCCTCACCGAAATCTCGGAAGGTGGCATTAAGGAACTCCAGCAGATCGAGCGCGTGGCCCGTGTCTGCTATAAGAGCGAGAATAAGATCGTCCCGGATGGCTCATCGGCGAAAAAGCTGGTGGGCTTTCTTGTTAAACAGGGGCATGAGGCCATGCTGGAGCACTCACAGTTGTCTGTGCTGTTTACTTGTGACCGGGCCATTGCCAACGAACTGGTGCGGCACCGCATTGCGAGCTTTGCGCAGGAGAGTACCCGGTACTGTAACTATGCAGGGGAGAAGTTTGGTGGAGAGTTGAGCTTTATTAAGCCGTATTGGATTCCTCAAGTATATGGTGATGTTTCTTCGGATGATATTCAGGCGTGGAATGAATGGTATGATGCCTGCGCTGAAACTGAAAAGCAATACTTGAACATGTTGCACGATGGCATGCGTCCCGAACAGGCTCGATGTGTGCTGCCTTTGTGTCTGAAGACCGAAATCGTGGTGACGGCCAACTACCGTGAGTGGCGTAACATCTTCAAGCTGCGCACCCCTGTGGCGGCACACCCTCAGATGCGTGAACTGATGTGCCCGCTGCTGCTTGAACTCCAGAAGAAGATTCCGGTGGTCTTTGATGATATTTGGACTTACTGGCCCAATGATGACCAGACTCGGAAGAAAGTTGAGGAGAATGTCCATGAGTGACGATATGATCCATGCCATCGGTGTTGCGGTGGTGTTATTTGCCATGCTTTACTTTATTTCTTTGTGAAGGAAGGTGATTCCGATGCAGCAGGAAGTGTTGGATTTGCTAACTCGGGTACGGGTGCCGACCATGATGACCGGTGGCTGGATGCTCGGAGAGGCAATCGAGATTGCTTGTGAGGAATTGAAGGTACATTCGCTTATTCAGCTGTCTGATATCGAGTCGGAAATTGCTGATCAACATAGAGTTGGCGTTAAGACAGTCGATCAAAATTTGAGGCGGGCGTTGTCCATTGCCGAGTTTCGATCAGGCAGATACCCAAATGTTGCATTGATGGATCTCATGGATCATTACGGCTTTGCAGCAGTGACGCCGAAGAAATTCGTTTACGCTGCGGCTAGGGAGGTGATTGAGCGTGAAGAGTCATGTTAAATGCTTTGTCATCTGCCTGATGATGCTGATGGGTACACACTTGCTTTGCTCGAGTGTATATTGCGGTTGATTTGTAACGATTCGACGCGAAAAATACGGGCTCCTTTATGGAACGAAAGTTCACAAAAATTGATTATGTAAAGGAGATTTTACTATGTTTAAGGCAAAGAATCACTATATGTACATTGATGTGAAGGGTGTTAACGATAATGAGTATAGTTGCACGCTTATGAAAGCAATTATCCGCAGAAATTGCGATGTTGACTATCGGATCATTAATTCGATGGTGAACAAGCA
>ERZ808246.1009-NODE-1009-length-21664-cov-7.826739_pt1 | contig 21664 bp, 21 predicted proteins | sample MGYA00521083_ERZ808246 | MGnify/ENA primary metagenome ERZ808246 (study PRJEB31516, sample SAMN03275577) | gut metagenome | biome: mammalia-associated habitat; material: feces | host: Papio cynocephalus | place: Kenya | collected 2012-07-07 ... | reverse complement strand
GTCTACTAACGATTTTTTACAAGGATTTTATCACCCGAAATGTCTACTTGACCTAATTATGTAGATTCCGGAAAGATGAATCTCCTTGCCATAACGATTAACAAGGAGGGACGTGCCCCCGGGGAATTCTGCGACATCCTGAACACGTTCTACGGGCATCCGGAAATCCCGATAGGGGTCATCCGCGAGGGCGCGTCCTATTGTGAGGATGATGCGGTAAATTATGCGAAGGCCGTCGTGGAAATGAAGAATGAAGACGGCACGCCGGCTTTCGCCCGTTCAGTCAGTGACTACGACACTCTTCCTGACGCGCCCGTGCTTTACAGGAAGATTCTTGCGGGACAGGAGGACAAGTCTGTCGTTGTCGTTTCAATCGGCTTTTCCACTAATCTGATTAAGCTTCTCGAAACATCGGGTGACGAGTGGTCTCCGCTCTCGGGAAAGGAACTTGTGGCGAAAAAGGTGAAGCTTTTGGTCGCCATGGCCGGCAACTTCGAAGATCCGAATTTTCATGAATACAACGTTATGAAGGACGTGCCGTCGGCCAAAGCCGTGTTGGAAGGCTGGCCTTCGCCGGTGGTTGTCACACCGTTTGAACTTGGCATAAAGACCTGCTATCCTGCCGGGAGCATTGAGAACGACTTCGACTGGGCATCGCTCAATCCTATTGTCGAGGCATACAAGTCCTATCTTCCGATGCCTTATGACCGTCCTATGTGGGATCCGACAGCTCTTGTCTATGCCGTTGAGGGCGAGGATTGGTTCACGATGTCTGAAAAGGGGCATATTACCGTGACTGACGAAGGCTCAACGCTGTTTACGCCAGATGCTGTCTGTGACAGGCAATATATGATGGCAGATTCCCTTCAGAGAACGGCTCTTGTAGAACATTTTGTGGAACTTATACCATTCAAACCAAAATCGAAATGAAAATCACTCGACAACTGATTTGCCTTGCACTTGTTCCGGCGTTTCTGTGTGCCTGCGCTCGTGAGGATGCTCCGGCTCAGGAAGGCGGTGGCGGTCACGCATACAAGTCCGTCACAAAATGGTGCGAACCGATTGACATTTTCGGATTTCAGCCGGAGAACCGCTATGCCTATTGCCCTTCCGTACTTGAAATGGAGGACGGCTCATGCCACATGTTTTTCTGCGGAAACCCTGAAGCCGGCAAGATGGTTGACAACATCTACCATATAGAAATTAAGGCAGACGGGACAAAGACGCTTCCTGTGAGTGTGCTCCAGCCAACACCGGACACGTGGGACAGCTATCATTGCTGTGACCCGAGCGTCATCAGGGGCAACTTCAGAATGGGCGGAGTTGACTACAAATACGCCATGTTCTATCTTGGCATAGACAAGGCTGACTGCAAGGGAAATGAAGTTGGAGTGGCTTTCAGCAATGACTTGAACGCGACTTCGTGGGTGAAATACCCCAAGCAGATTGTAGCTTTCCCGGACGACAGAGACAAGGCCTGGGGCGTAGGACAGCCATCGGCATTCTCACTCGACCGCGAGGGCTCAGTGCTGCTTACCTACACGCGAGGCGACACCAAAGGCACCGGTGTGTTGTTCTGCCGGCTTGATATGAGTGACATGGACAACCTTAAAGTTGGTGGGGCAAAGTCGGTGAGTTCTATGGGATTTAATATTTCTTTGCACAATTGCGACTTTGCCGTTGACGAGACGAATCAAAAGGTTGTCGGCGTATTCTCGGGAACATGCCCCGATGTGTATCCATCATACATAGAATCATATCAATGCGTGGCATACACCGCGTTGGACTTATTTCTGGAGGGCAAAGGCACATGGACTCGTCTCCCGAACATAGACTCTTCTGTCACCGGATTCTACAGAAACCACAATGCCTGCCTTCTGCGCGATGAATACGGCTATCTGAAGACCTACAGGATCCCGTCAGTGTTCTACACTGTCTCGGGGACCGCGCACATCGCGGAATGGTCATACCACATCTACCGCGTTGATTCCGTGATTGAGAAAGTTGAAGTCACCGGCTGATGAGCTTCAGTCCCCCCCCTTGCCCGTCTCGTTGAACTGACGGCTAAGTAGGTTGATAACCAACATAATACAAAAAATGTCGGTTGGAAACCGCATTTTTCTTACAAGAGTGTCGGTTAGAACCGACACTTTTTGTATATTTGCAAAAATCAATGAATTATGGACTCTCTTTTTTTGAAACATGACCGCTATTATGCCGAGACATCGACGGCGATTATCAGGGAATGCATCAATGAAATAGACTGGGATGCCCGTCTGATTTCCATACAAGGGCCCAAAGGTGTAGGAAAGTCCACTTTAATAAGACAGTTTATAAGGCTCAATTATCCTCCGCATTCAAGAAAGGTCTTGTATTGCTCTATGGATTCCCTATATTTCAGCAACCATAGCATAAGCGAACTCGTTGAGCGCTTCGTTTCCATTGGTGGTGAGCGGTTGTTATTGGATGAGATTCATAAATATGCCGGACCATGGAGTACGGAACTTAAGGAGATATATGATCTGTATCCTCGTCTGAAAGTTGTCATCAGCGGTTCTTCTCTTCTCAAGATATTGAACTCCGAGGCCGATTTGTCCAGAAGATGTGTGAGATACGACATCCAGGGGCTCTCGTTTCGTGAATATTTGCGGTTTTATCATGGTATGGATTTTCCCAAAGTCACACTTGACTCTATCCTGACCTCTCCGTTGGAACTGGCGGATTCTGTCATATCAAAGTGTCATCCATTGGAATATTTTAAGGATTATCTGAAGCATGGGTATTATCCATTTTACCTTGAAGGTTCAAGGTCGTATTATATAAGGATAGAGCAGGCGGTCTCATACGCCCTTGAAGTGGAACTGCCGGAACTTCGCCTTGTGGATATTTCCGGCGTGATTAAGCTCAAAAAGCTTATGGACATTATCTCAGATCAGGTGCCGTTTGAACTTGATGCCAGCAAACTGTCGCGTGCGGTAGGTTCAACGCGGGAAACAGTTGTTCTATACCTTCATTATCTCGGCAGGGCCAAGATGCTGAATCTTCTTTTCTCCGGTTCTAAGGATTATGCAAAGCTTGCCCGCCCTGACAAACTGTATCTTGAGAATACGAATATGCTCTATGCGCTGTGCAGTGATAGCCCGGAAACAGGAACAGTGCGTGAAACGTTCGCCGTAAGCAATCTTTCATTTGAACATAAAGTGGAATATGGCAAAGAAAAAGGAGATTTTAAGGTGGATGGCAGATACACCTTTGAAGTCGGCGGCCCGGACAAGGGGTTCTCTCAAATAGCCGGCGTGAAGGACTCTTATGTCCTTGCTGACGACATAGAGTCTCCGTCCGGAAGAAAAATTCCTCTATGGATGATAGGGTTTATCTATTAAAGAAGCGAGGAATCTTTGCGCTCTGACTTTGCGCAATAAGATTCCTCGCCTTTGAAAATCTGTCAGCCACTCCAACGCGGCAATCTTCATTCAGCAGGATCGCTTGGGTCTTGTGGCGTGTATTTGAGATGGGATGCAAGGCGGGCAGTGAAGATGAAAGCGCAGCAACCTTATGGTTGTGAGCATTTCATCAAGCTGCCCAACGCCGCAGACCGCTCAAAGACACGTCACAAGTTGTCTCGTTCGATGTCCTTAAAGTACTTATAGGTGTCCAGCATCAGACAGCCCGCTGCAAGTTCGTCGCAGACGATGATGCCGTGGCGGTGGTTCTGGAGGGCCGAGAGGGTACAGGTGTGGGAATATGCCCCCTCGATGGCCTGCTGGACGGCGCGTGCCTTCTTGTGGCCGAACGCGAGCACGAGAACCTCCTTGGAGTCCATCACTGTGCCGACCCCGACCGTGAGGGCGAGTGCCGGAACCTTGTTCATGTCGCCGTCGAAAAAGCGGGCGTTGACAACCCTTGTGTCGTAGGTGAGTGTCTTCACGCGGGTGCGTGAGACGAGAGATGAGAACGGCTCGTTGAATGCGAGGTGGCCGTCCTCACCGACCCCGCCCATAAACAGGTCGATTCCGCCTGCGGCCTTTATCCGCTCCTCGTAGGACGCGCACTCCGCCTCAAGGTCAGGGGCGTTGCCGTTGAGGATGTTGATGTTCTCCTTCGGCACGTCGACGTTGTCGAAGAAATTGTGCGCCATGAAGCTGTGGTAGCTCTCCGGGTGAGACTCCGGCAGCCCGACATACTCGTCCATGTTGAACGTAATCACATTCTTGAATGAAACCTCGCCCGCCTTGTTCATGCGGATGAGTTCCTTATAAGTCCCGAGCGGCGTCGAGCCTGTCGGCAGTCCAAGTACAAACGGCTTGTCAGTCACGGCGGCCTTAGCCTTAATCCGCGAAACGATATACCGCGCAGCCCAAACCGCTCCCTGCGCATCCGTATTCTCAATTATAACTCTCATATTTAAAATAATTTAACAAAAACCTCAATGGCTTGATATTCCGCCATTCCCATCTCATCGTACAAGCGTGCGGTATTCTGCGTCCGCTCCTCGGCTCTCTGCCAGAACTCGCGGCTGTCCTCGCCTGGGAACGGCACGATGTCCTTCTGGCTCAGGTGCCTGTAAATAGCGTGCCTCTTCATGATAAGCTCGTCCGGACTCAGCGGAACCGCCATATCCACGCGGCCGAGTTCCCACTCCATCCATGCACCCCTGTAGAGCCACACATGGCAGTGAGCTAGCCACTCCTCGCCCTCGCACTGGCGCAGCGCCTCAAGTACTGCCTCCGTGCACACCCTGTGCGTGCCGTGCGGATCGGCGAGGTCGCCCGCGACATAAATCTGGTCAGGCTGAACCTTGTGGAGAAGGTCGAGTATGATGTCGATGTCTTTCTGCGTCCTCTCTCCTTTCTTGATCCCGCCCGTCTCATAGAACGGGAGATTGAGGAAATGCGCGTTGGTGTCGGCGTTCAGACCGAAAGAGCGGACGGCGGCGCGTGCCTCGGAACGGCGGATTGCCGCCTTGATGTTCAGAAGTTCGCGCGGCTCCGGCTCTCCGGGGCGTTTGGTAGCGATGATTGCCTTCACCTTGTCGAAGTCATCCCCGTAGCCTAGTTCGTGGATTGCGTCCATGTGTTGAAGAACCACATCGTCATGCACCGCGACATTGCCGGAAGTCTCATAGGCAACGTGGACGTTGTGCCCCTGCTGTACAAGCCTGATGAATGTTCCTCCCATCGAGATCACGTCGTCATCAGGATGCGGCGAGAAGATGAGCACGTTCTTCGGGAACGGCTTCGACGGAACCGGCCTTGTGCTGTCGTCCGCGTTCGGCTTTCCGCCCGGCCAGCCGGTAATCGTGTGCTGGAGGTCGTTGAACACGTCTATGTTAATCTTGTCGAAAGGCCCCTTGAGTTCGAGCAGTTCGCCGAGGGAATTGTCGAGATAGTCCTTGTGCGTGAGCTTGAGAATCGGCTTGTGAACCTGCTGGCAGAGCCATACTACCGCTTTTCTCACGAACTTCGGAGTCCACTCGCACGGGCCGATGAGCCACGGCGCGACGAAGCGGGTGAGGTTCGCCGAGGAGTTCTCGTCAGTGTAGAATGTCACGTCGTCGTGCTGCTGTAGAAGCGAAGCCGGATAGTCGCTCGTCATCTCGCCTTCCACAACTTTCTGTACGGAGGCCGCCTTGTCCTCGCCCCATGCCATCAGGATTATCTTTTTCGCGGACAGCATCGTGCTGATGCCCATCGTGATGGCAGTCTTCGGCGTGAGGTCGACATTGCCCTTGAAGTTCTTTGCCTGCCTGTTGCGCGACTTGTAGCCGAGAAGAACTACCCTCGTGCGGCTCTTCTCCGACGAACCTGCCTCGTTGAATCCGATCTGACCGGTCTCTCCGATGCCCATCACCAGCAGGTCGAGATTTCTCGCGAGCCTGTCATATTCGGCGCAGTATGCCCCGACCGAAGCCCTGTCCACCGTCCCGTCCGGGAAATGAACGTTCTTTTCCTGAAAATCCACGAGGTCAATGAGTTCCTCATGCAGGCAGGTGTTGCGGCTCGTTTTCTCGATGCCGTTGCACGGATAGTATTCATCAATGCTGAAAAGCTCCACGTCCTTGAACGAGACGAGGCCTTCCGCATATTTTCCCGCCAGAATCTTGTACAGAGTCCTCGGCGACGAGCCCGTGCTGAGCCCGAGCCTGAGCTTCCCGCCGTTGGCCTTTATCGTGTCAACAATGATGTCCGCGATGGCTTCGCTTGCGTCCGCTTGCTCGGAGAAGATTTCCGTAGGGATTTTTTCGTAACTGTGAAGAATGTCGTCAGGAATGCTGTCCGGAATGAGACCGCCGTCCTTTGGAAGAGAAAAATGTGGCATAATACACTAAACCTTTTTTAAGTGAACTGCAAAATTACAAAATATACCAAAGTTTTGGGTGTGTTATTTTAATTTTTCATCGATGGAGGAGTCGAAAATGTCATATTCGTACAAAAAATACTAACTTTGTGAGTTGTACGAATTGGATATGGAAGAAAAATATACAGAAGAAAAAAATATAATCGAGGAAATCGCCGGAAAGGAATATGAACACGGATTCGTGACGGATCTGGAGCAGGAATTTATTCCCAAAGGTCTGAACGAGGACATCATACGCCTCATTTCAGCGAAGAAGGAGGAGCCGCAGTGGCTTCTCGACTTCCGTCTCGACGCCTTCCGCAAATGGCAGGGGATGAAGGTGCCGACTTGGGGGCATCTGAACATTCCGGAGATTGATTTTCAGGACATTATATATTATGCCGCGCCCAAGAAGGACATCGACCGTCCGAAGGATATAGACCCGGAACTTGAGAAGACTTTCGACAAGTTGGGAATACCTCTCCACGAACGTGAGACGCTTGCGGGTGTGGCGGTGGACGCCGTTTTCGACTCCGTTTCGGTGAAGACGACTTTCCGTGCCGCGCTTGAGGAAAAAGGCATCATCTTCTGCTCGTTCTCGGAGGCCGTGCGCGAACATCCCGACCTCGTGCGGAAATATCTCGCGACAGTAGTGCCTTCCGGAGACAATTTCTACGCGGCGCTCAACTCGGCGGTGTTCAGCGACGGCTCTTTCTGCTACATTCCGAAGGGGGTGCGCTGCCCGATGGAGCTCTCCAGCTATTTTCGCATTAACGCAAAGGGCACCGGACAGTTCGAGCGCACGCTCATCATTGCCGACGAGGGCTCGTATGTAAGCTATATGGAGGGCTGCACCGCCCCTATGCGTGACGAGAACCAGCTGCACGCAGCGGTGGTGGAAATCGTCGTAGAGAAGGATGCCGACGTGAAGTATTCGACGGTTCAGAACTGGTATCCGGGCGATGCCGAGGGACGCGGCGGAATATTTAACTTCGTGACCAAGAGGGGGATATGCAAGGGTAGCGGAAGCCATCTGTCGTGGACTCAGGTCGAGACGGGCTCTGCGATTACATGGAAATACCCTTCGACCATACTCAAGGGGGACAACTCCTCTTCGGAATTCTATTCCGTCGCCGTCACGAACAATTTCCAACAGGCTGACACGGGAACCAAGATGATACACATCGGGCGCAACACCCGCAGCCGCATAGTCAGCAAGGGAATCTCCGCCGGGCACAGCCAGAACAGCTACCGGGGGCTCGTCAAAATGCTCCCCGGGGCGGACAACGCGAGGAACTACTCCCAGTGCGACAGTCTGCTGATCGGCTCGCGCTGCGGCGCGCACACCTTTCCTGACATTCAGAACTCCAACCCTACGGCCGTCGTGGAGCACGAGGCGACAACCTCGAAAATCAGCGAGGATCAGCTCTTCTACTGCAACCAGAGGGGCATAGGACCGGAGGATGCCGTCGGGCTTATCGTTAACGGATATGCAAAGGAGGTCCTCGCCAAGCTCCCGATGGAGTTCGCCGTCGAGGCGCAAAAACTTTTGTCAGTGTCACTTGAAGGGTCGGTGGGATGATATATATTATGGATTTTATAAATTATACACTCTTCACAATAGGCGGCGACCGGCCGGTGCTGCTGATAGACCTCATCACTTCGGTGCTGGGGCTGACCTGCGTGGTCCTTGCCGGGCGAAACAGCAAGTACAACTTCTGGGTGGGCTATCTCTACACCGCCGCCCTTTTTCTCATGTTCTGGAACAAACATCTCTACGCTTCCCTGATTCTTCAGCCCATCTCATTGGGAATCAATATTCTGGGGCATTGGCGCTGGACGCATCCCAAGGCTGGCGAGCAGTCCTCCGAGGATAACGGAGAACTTAAGGTGTCGATGCTGACCTGGCCTCAGAGAGCAATTGCCGTCGTATCGGTGTTTGTCCTGGCTGGAGTCTGGGGCTGGCTGATTCACAGGCTCGGGACGGTCTGGGCTCCGGGAAAGTTCCCTGCCGACCCGGTTCCGTACCTGGATGCCTGCGTGACGGTGCTGATACTCGTGGCGCAGTTCCTCTCCGCACTCAAGAAATGGGACTGCTGGGTGGCGTGGCTGCTTGTGAACATAACCCAGCTTGCCCTGCATATTTCTGTGGGACACGTGTTCATGCCGATAATCTGCGGACTCTACCTTATCAACGGCATCGCATCGCTTGTGTCGTGGATGAAACTGTACAGGAAGAACGCCTGAAGATTGGTGCGTGTCGGAAGCCGCTGAGTAGGAGCCGTTTGAAAACCGCGTTTTGGATAAAGTTGAATTGACAATATATAAACATATGTCTGACATCATACTTAAAATAAAGGGTCTGAGGGCCGGAATCGAGGGAAAGGAAATCCTCAAGGGCATAGACCTCGAAATCAGGAAAGGGGAGATACACGCCTTTATGGGGCCGAACGGCGCAGGAAAGAGCACGCTGAGTTCCGTGCTCGCGGGAAAGCCGCAATACACTGTCACCGAAGGTACAATCGAGTATATGGGAAAGGATCTGCTGGCCATGTCTCCGGAGGAACGTTCATGGGCTGGAATATTCATGTCATTTCAGTATCCGGTGGAAATTCCGGGAGTCAGCATCACGAATTTCATGAAAACCGCTGTCTATTCGCACCGCGAGGCCAAGGGGCTGGAGCCTATGAAGGCCGGCGAGTTTCTGAAGCTGCTCCGCGAGAAGATGGCTTTCGTTCAGATGAGACCCGAGTTCGCGAAGAGAGAGGTGAATGTCGGGTTTTCCGGAGGCGAGAAGAAGCGCAACGAGATTTTCCAGATGGCGATGCTCGACCCTGTGCTCTCGATTCTTGACGAGACCGACAGCGGGCTGGACGTGGACGCGCTCAGAATCGTTGCGAACGGCGTCAACGCACTGCACACTCCGGAAAAGGCTTCGATCATAATCACTCACTATCAGCGACTTCTGGAATACATCGTGCCTGATGTGGTGCATGTTCTGAAGGACGGACGCATCGTGAAGACAGCCGGGAAGGAACTTGTCGATTTCATTGAGGAGAATGGTTATGACAAATTTTAGGACATATTTCCTCGGACGCGACGCCGTTCCTGAGTCAATTGCCCTTGGGCGTGATGAGCAACTTTTCGTGCTGCTTGTCGCTCTTCCCGGAGTCAGTGCTGACATCTCGCTGAAAGTTGAGCTGAACGGGGAAGGCGCCCGCTTTACCCTTAACGGCGTCGGAATATCAACGGCAGACGAGAATGTCCGCATACACATCGAACTGAGGCACAATGTGCCCGGCTGCTCGTCGTCACAGCTTTTCAAGAATCTTGTAGGCGGCTCTGCGCGTGTCGATTTCTACGGACGCATCGTCGTGGCGCAGGACGCGCAGAAAACAGAGGCCTATCAGGCGAACCACAATCTGCTGCTTTCCGAAGGCGCGAGGGTGAACACCAAGCCCCAGCTTGAGATTTACGCTGATGACGTGAAGTGCTCCCATGGGGCCACAATCGGCAAGCTCAACGAGGATGAGCAGTTCTATATGCGCTCACGCGGTATTTCTCTTGAGGAGGCACGTTTCCTCCAGATGATTTCATTCGTGTCGCCGGTGTTTGACATCGTTCCTGACGAGTCCGCCCGCGAGAGACTGAAGAATGAGGCGGGGGCGGCAATCAGGCGGATTTGTCTGTAGTCCTTTCGATAAGCGGGAGCCGTCCAAATGGATTTGATACTCTAATTCGGATATGATCACTTACCCCAACGTCAAGGTCAATCTTGGTCTGAACGTGCTTCGTCGGCGTCCTGACGGCTACCACGACATCGAGACCTTGTTCGTGCCCTACTTCGGGATGACGGATGTTCTTGAAATAGTCCCGGCGGACGAGTTTTCCATCAGCATAACTTCTTCCAAACCCGGCATCCCAGACTGGGACCCGATGTCGGACCTCTGTGCAAAGGCGTGGAGGCTGATGAATGAACGGTTCGGAATCGGGCCGGTCGCGATTTCGCTTGAAAAACGCAACCCGGTGGGCGGCGGACTCGGAGGCGGCTCATCCGACGGGGCATTCACGCTGAAAATGTTGAACGAGCTCTTCTCTCTCGGCCTTGGGATGGCTGAACTTGCCGCTCTTGCCGCCGAACTCGGCAGCGACTGTCCGTTCTTTGTTTATAACCGCCCTATGATTGGGGAGGGCAGGGGCGAGATTCTCTCTGACTTTGACTTGCCTGCCATTGATTTTGGCGGCGAGGCAGCTGGTTGCCGTGACGGCCTTTGCTCCGTTCTGAGTTCGTGTGAACAGGCATACGCGGCGCCGGGACCGGCTGAGGTTTCGGGCACTGCATATCGTCTGGGAGTCATTGCGCTTGACTCCCGCCTGAAAGTTTCCACGGCTCAGGCCTACCGCAGCATAACTCCGTCCGTTCCGGAAATTAGCCTGTGTGATGCTCTTTCCCATGACATAACGCAGTGGCGCGGTCTTCTGAAGAACGACTTTGAGCCTGTAATTTCCGCAGCGCACCCTCTTGTTCGCGAGACCATAGATGCCTGTTATGCACGGGGATGTGTCTATGCCGCGATGTCCGGAAGCGGCCCGTCAGTTTATTATATAGATAAAAAAAGATAAAAATCGGGCTTCCACGCGTTTCAAAACGTGTTTTCCTCGAAAATCTATAAAAAGAGAAAAAATCTATAAAAAGAGAAATTGGTGGCGAAACGCTCTTATGTGACGCCACTTTTTTGTCGTTTATGTTCCTTTGCCATTTCTTTGCAGTCGTCGGATTTTTACCCCGGCGTTTGAACTTTATGAAAGGAGTGCGTATGCGAAAACTTGTCTTTTTGCTGCTTGCCGCGGTTGCGCTGACATGCTGCGGTCTGAAGGAACTTGGAGAGATAGTGCCCGAACCGGGAATCCCGGATTACATTGACCCTCCGCTTCCGAAGACGGAACTTGTGGTGACAGGGCTTGAATATCCGGAAGGCTATGACTGGAACCATCCAGAAACGGCTAACGGAACTCCGGACATCGTGATGTATCGCGGGGATCGGCTTGTACTGCGTATTCCTACGGGTGAGGAACATGCAGTCTCTGAAGATCTCGACATGCACCGCTATGTCGGAGGGCATGTCTACACGGACTATTCTACTGACACTCACACTATTGTATCTCGGGACGGGGCGGAACTCTTTCGCTATGCAGGGCGCGAGCGCATCGTCTTGTTGGCAGAGCGGGACGGTCGCGTGCTGACTCTCGGGGAGGCGCGTGACGGGCGCGGGTTTTCTTCGCGTGTCGACGGAGTTCCCGTCTTCATCGGTTTTGACGGCAGTGTGTTTCAGAATGCCGGGGTTTCTCCGGAAGGGGAGATCCGCTTCTTCTACCGTTTGCCCGTAAATTCCACTTCTGGGATAACATATCTGTACTATGCGGTCACTGGTCCGGATTGCGTGATGATAGAGTTGCCTGCGGACATTGTTGAGGTTTATGGCTTCGTTTTCCGGGAGGCCCCGTCTTCCGCTGAAGAGTCGTCTGATGCGGGAGGCGGCATAAAAGTGCTGTGCCTCCGCTCGAATCCGGACTTTCCGGACGCGACTCAAATGGAGATATTCGATGTCGACGCCGGCACGGGGAGGACTGTGCCCACGTCCGGGTTCTTAAGTTCCATCAAAAACGGAACCGTGCTGTCAGACGCCGCGCCTCTTCTTTCCGTGCTTTCGGTGTCAGCAATGTTTTCGTCCCGCACTGCCGTCTACTCCGGCACGCGCTGTTGGCAGGAATGGAGCCGCAGTGACATTCCGACCGGATTCCGCCATTTGGGGGATTCCGTGGCCGGAGTGCGCAAGTCTCTGTATAGCGGTGGAGTCGACATCCTTTGCAACGGCTCGGTATGCGACACTCTTCCACGAGGCTACACCACAATGACGGATGCCGCGCTGTGCTGTACCGACCGCGGGATAAAAGTCGGGATGACTTCGACAAGCGGCGGCCGCGCCATAGTCTGGAGGAGTGGCAAGGTTGACAGTCTCGCTTTCAGGGGCATAGTCACTTCCGTCATGGAGGAACTTGAGGCTCCGGCTGATGAGTGAGCCTTTAACCGCTCAGTCTGTCCAGCTGAGTGTCCTGGACTGGTCCTGGTTCACGGAAATGCGGACACGGAGAGTCTCCCCCGGCAGCAGATCCTCGATGTTCTCCGGCCATTCCATAAGGCAGAGACATCCGCTGTAGAGATAGTCGTCAAGTCCTATGTCGATTGCCTCGGAATTTTTGGTGATGCGGTAGAAGTCAAAGTGGTAGATTGATTCTCCGTTGGCTGAGACATATTCATTTATTATGGTGAAGGTCGGAGAGCAGACGGGGTCGGTCACTCCAAGACGCTTGCACAGCGCCGTCGTGAACGTTGTCTTGCCGGCGCCCATGGGAGCGTAGAACGCTATGAGCCTGTGCTCCCCAATCTGTCTGAGGAATTCCCCGGCAGCTCTGTCAAGGTCTTCCGTGTTCCTTATCGTGATAGTGTGCTCCATGTCCGTCCCATTTTTTGTCGTTACTTTCTTTGCCGTTGCCATGTGAAACTATCTGATAGATCACAAGGTCCCCGCTATCAAAAGAGGAGGCGATTCCTCATCGTCTCCTCTTCCTTTGTCGGGGTACTGTGACTCGAACACAGGACCCTCTGGTCCCAAACCAGATGCGCTAGCCAACTGCGCCACACCCCGAGTTCCCTCAATTGGGACAGCAAAGATAAGCCACTTTTTGAAAACGACCAAAATTTTTTGAATTTTTTACCGTTTTTCAGCATTTTCATCGTGCGGACGGACTTTGAAACCTTCAAAAAATAACCTGCATCATCTTTTTCGTTCTTTTCAGTCTATATTCCTTTTCTCATCAGTCATGTACATCCAGTACACTCCTTCTTCAAAAAGAAATCTATACTCGAAAATAACAGGAAAATCTGATGCAATTTATTTTTTTCATGTTTCTTTCTTGCTACCTTTGAACGGCGCTTCCTGTTTCCTGCGTTTGCCAAAACAGTGCCATGATGAAGATTGCAGGAGGGCGGCGTATGCAATACGGAGATGTTTTGTTGATATGATTACAGCGGAGAACATAACGAAAAGTTTCGGGAACCTTCAGGTTCTCAACGGAATAAGCCTTGAAATAGGAAAGGGGGAAGTCGTCTCTATCGTCGGAGCCTCAGGCGCCGGCAAGTCCACTCTTCTTCAGATTCTCGGCACGCTCTCGCGGCCTGACGGCGGAAGCCTGGCAATTGACGGCTATGACGTGCTGTCCATGAAAGGAGACAGTCTTTCAGAGTTCCGGAACAGAAAAATAGGATTCGTGTTCCAGTCCCACCATCTGCTTCCGGAGTTCACGGCACTGGAAAATGTCATGATTCCGGCATTCATCGCAGGCACGGGACGGAAGGAGGCTCAGGCGAGGGCACGTGAGCTGTTGGCGGAGGTCGGACTTGAGGGACGTCTCGACCATAAGCCGTCGGAACTCTCCGGAGGAGAGGCCCAGAGGGTCGCCATCGCAAGGGCGCTCGTAAATGGTCCGGCGGTGCTCTTTGCCGACGAGCCTTCCGGAAACCTCGATTCCGTGACCAAGCAGGAGATTCACCGGTTGTTTTTTGACATGAGAGAGCGGCACGGCCAGACGGTCGTGATTGTCACTCATGACAGCGCCCTTGCGGACATGTGCGACAGGAAGTTCACCATGCAGGACGGGCTTATCCTCAAGGTGGAGTAGCGACCGGAATGGTGAGGCTCCCCCCCTTGCGCAGCTTTGCGACCGAAAGGATAAGGACACATCCTAAGAAAAAACGGAGCCCACACCAACCAAACCGAAGAGACAATGAGAGAATGGGAATTTTCAGATTCAGAAAATTTGAGGTGCGGAACGAGAACTCCGCAATGAAGGTCAACACCGACGGCGTGCTGCTCGGCGCGCTCATGACCATCAACGGGAATGAACGCCGCCTTCTTGACATCGGCACGGGTACCGGTACCATAGCCCTTATGGCCGCGCAGAGGCTGTCCGAGGCTGCCTGGAACCATGATGACCGGAAATTGTCTTCAAGCTTGTTTCCAAACGTAGAGTTGCCTGGACGGCTGCCTGGAACCATGGACTTTCTCGTGGAAGCCATTGACATCGACAGTGCGTCAGCCGAGGAGGCAGGGGAGAATTTCAGCAACTCTCCATGGGCCGGTTATCTGAAAGCGCATCTCTGCCCGCTGTCTATGTTCCGGCCGGATGCGGAATATGACCTGATATTCTCCAATCCGCCCTTCTTCACCGAGACCCTGCACTCGCCATCCTCGCGAAAGGCGCAGGCACGCCATGCCGACGCGCTTCCGACGGAAGAAATCATGGACTTCGCAGCAAGCCATCTCAACGAATACGGAGGGCTGAGCCTGATCCTCCCGGCGGAACGCGAGGCCGAGGCAGAAAGGACTGCCGCGCAACATGGGCTTCGGCTCTCCCGCATAGTGAGAATACAGTCCTCCGACCGCAAGCCTGCCTATCGGGCAATAATGGAATTCTCCCGCGACACCGGGCAGAAAACCGCAGTATCGCAGGAGAACATTACAATAAATATGAATGGAAAGTATTCAGAACAATATCTCGATATTGTTTCTGATTTTCTTCTGCTCGGAGACTGACAATATTAAGGCGGCAAGAGCCTAACGCTCGGCATCCGTCATGTCCGCTCTTCTGCCACGAGGTTCTCCGCGTCCTTGAGGTGGTGCATCGGGACCGCCCCGCCGACCGTCAAGCCTATGAATCTGTTCCCGGCGGAAATCCTCCTCCGCCACCATAAGACGGGCAATCTGCTCATCTGTGAGCAAATCCGAAAACTTTTCATAGTCAGACGTTTCCAAGGCCTCCAATTTGGCGCGGGCTTCAATGTACTTTTTCAGAACAGCCTGGATATCCGTCTCCTCTTTTGACCTCAACGCCTTCTTCAACGCCATGAAAGCCTCCTGGCGCTCGTGGAACAACTTGCCCTTCTGTTCCTCGTATTCGTTATAGGCTTTCAGAAATGCTTCCGACTCGTCCTTCTGCAGTCCCATCCGTTTCGTGATGAACTCAACCTTTTCCGCCTTGGCCTTCTTCCAAAATTCCGGATCCTTGTCCTTTTTTTCTCCCTTAGGCTGGGCTCCCAGGTTCAATGTCCCCGGGAGCATTGCCAGCGCTAACAAACAAACCTTATAAACATTTTTCATTTTTGAGTTTCTTTTTGGTACATATTGACATCCTCAACCGATGTGCCGGTATATATCAGATATTCAATGATTTCATCACTACTCATTGCCGTCGCGACGTTGTCCGAGTAGAGCGTGTGCTCCGGTGCTGCCATGCGGCCGTCAAAAAGCAGCATGCCGGAAAGAATCAGAGCGATGGAGGCGGCCGCCGAGAGAACCGGTACCAGAATCCGGCGGACTTTCCTGCTGTGAACCTCCTGAATTTCAGGAACTCGCGAAGCCCTCTCCCTCATCGCTTCGAAATAGCCTTCAGGGACGACGAAAGGATTGCCCTTCAGCCTTGCCTTGTCTTTCAAGATGTCCATATCATTCTGTTTCATACTCACGGGTTTTTAGACAGATTACTCATTCAAAAGTTTAGACGCGCTCCGCAGAATCTTTCGCCAAGTCATCGCGTATCTTGTTGTAGGCGATGTGATATGAGGCTTTCAGCGCCCCCTCCGACGTTCCGAGAATCCTCGACATTTCCTTGTATTCCACCTCGTCGAAATATCTCATCTCAAACACAAGCCTCTGTTTATACGGGAGTTTGGCGATTGAGCGATAAAGTGCGGCCTGCGCATGGTCTCCGTTAAAATATGTGTCGCCTTCGATATGCCTGACGGCCGAAGATTCGAAGTCTGCGGATGAAAAACGCGAAAGAATATCCCGTTTCCTCAGAAAATTCAGGCTTTCATTGATTATGATTCGATATATCCATGTGTATATCCCCGAATCCGCCCTGAACTTCGGAAGGTTCTTCCATATTTTCACATAGCAGTCCTGAAGAACGTCGTCCGTGTCGTCGTGGGAAAAAACCAACCGTCGAATCTGCCAATACATCCTCTCGCCGTAGAGCGCGACTATGCCGTCAAACGCCCCTCGGTAATCCTTCGCCCCGAGCCTTTCGGATATATGTTCTTCCGCAGTGTTCATAAATGTTTATCTTTCAATGATAAATCCCTCGTTAGACAAGACTTTTCAACATAAGTTTAGCGCTGGTGTTGAAAAAATGTCACAAAAAATGCACTTTTCCTATATGAACTTACATTTTCTTTATATAAATTTGTTGACGTTAGTGTAGTGTATGGCCGCATTGGAGCCTTACGCGTGTTAGTTACAATAAATCTTGTTTCATTATGAAAGTATTTAGTGTTATGGCCGGCGTATGCGGCCTGGTGGCTGTGCTTTGCAGCTGCACGAAGAATGAGACGGTGACGGAGCCTGAAAAGGAGCCTGTGGCCGTTGAGGAAGTCAAACTTGATGCCACGACAGTGCGTGTCGCGAGGGGGGGGGAATGCCAGCTGACGGCAACTGTGCTCCCGGAGGACGCGACATACGAGGCTGTAGTGTGGTCATCGGATGACGAGGCTGTTGCCACGGTTGATGAAAAAGGGCTCGTGAAGGCCGTGGCTCTTGGAACAACCAAGATTAAGGCGGCTGTCGGAGAAAAATATGCGGAATGCGAGGTCACCGTTTATGTGGCGGCTACCGGGATTACGCTGGACAAGACTGAACTTGAGCTTGCGCTCGGCGGGACTTCGGTGAAGCTTGTGGCGACGGTTGAGCCGTGGAATGTTTCCGAAAGTGAGAAGACTGTTACTTGGACAAGTTCAAAGCCTGAGGTTGCCACTGTCGCTGAGGACGGAACCGTGGCTCCGGTTGCAGTCGGGGAGACCGTCGTCACTGCGGAATGCTCAGGATTTAAGGCCGAGTGCAAGGTGACTGTCATTGTTCCTGCAAAGGTCTGGGCGGTCGGCGACTATTATGAAGTTGACGGCGTGCAGGGTGTCGTATGTTGGGTTTCCGACGATTCGCAGCATGGAAAGATTGTGTCGCTGGATGAAACAGGTTATGTGGTATGGTCAACTGAGGAGACAACCACGGGAGCGACAAGCGAGACCAGCGGTAAGGAGAATACGGCAAAGATAAAAGACTCGAACCCGTCGCTTCGCGGTTATGAAGAATCATTCAAATGGTGTTTGGATCATGGTGACGGATGGTATTTCCCGGCGTGCGACGAGGTGGAGGCCTTTATGGCCAACATGGCTGTTATAAATCCGACACTTGAGCAGAATGGCGGAGAAAAAATCCAGAAAGACTACTATTGGACATCGACGGAGGCAGAAGGTGAGGATGGTGAGATTCTCGCATTTCAGACATCCCTGAAGAAGGATGGTACGCCAACAACTTCAGGCGAGTACAAGGCTGATGAGGAATATTCTGCGCATGTCCGTGCAATGTACGAGTTTTAATCTCATGCAATCAATTTGAATTCGTACAAGATGAGATTTATCAAATTTGCTGTCAGGGTTGTATCGGCTCTGGCAGTTTTTGCGGCTTTAGCCGTTTCCTGTGCCAAGGAGGTCGAGCCTGTGACTCCTGGCGGCGGAAATGGTGAGCCGTCAAAGCCGGAACCTGAGCCGGAGCTTGCCTCATACGAAGTCGAGGCTGCCGATATGACCACCTATTCCGTCAGCGTCAACGTCAGGATGCTCGACGCGGATCTTGAATACTACGCCGGCATCGTCTCCAAGGCGGAATATGACAAGCTCGGCTCAGATGCCGCTCTGATTGACAGCGACATAGACTATTTTCACGAAATGGCCGAGCTTTACGAGGAAGACTACACGACATTCGTCAAAGAGCAGTTTGTCTACACAGATGACATCGCGGGCAGCATCGACGATCTCAGCGGAGACACGGAATACTATGTTTACGCATTCACTCTTGACAGCGACTATCTCGGCGGGAAAGGCCTTGTCAAGACGGCGTTCCGTACGCTGGAGGTCGAGCCTGTAGACTGCTCGTTCGAAATAGAGGTCAGCGACATCACCTCCGTGTCTGCCGGCATCAAGGTGACGCCGTCGGACAATTCCTGCAGCTATTTCTACAACTATCTTTCTGCCGCAGAATATTATGGCGAGGAATATGGCGGAGATGACGGCATAATCGCGAAGAACATTGAACTTATCCGCGGCGCCGTTGAGATTTATCAGATGATGGGAAAGGATGCTTCGTTCGCCACATTCCTGGCCGCGGGAGAGGATTCGTCGGCCGCCAAGCAGCTCAGGGCCGGTACGGAATACGTGGTCTTCGCTTTCGGCCTTGACCCGTCAGGAACAGGCACCACTTCCGTGTTCAAGAAGACATTCACGACTACGGAACCCGAACCGTCGTCAATGACGTTCAAAGGCGCAGTATATGACCTCAAGTTCAACGGGGCCAAGATTCAGTTCACCCCGTCCACTGACGAGGAGACCTATTTCACGGACTGTATGGACTGGGAAACATTCTCCAAGTTCAAGGATTACAAGGATATAACATCCTGGGTGCTTTCCGAGGCCGGCGAGTCTATCGACAGTTACCTCGCGCAGGGAACTCATGTGGTTGACGCGTCGGATATTCTTGTGTCCAAGACGAAATATGTAGCGTATGCGTTCGGCTACAACGGAGGAGCCACGACAGGTGTCACGACAGTGGAGTTTACCACGCCGGAGATGCCTACAGGTTCCGGCGTCACCGTAGGGATTGACTGTCAGATTGTTGACGGAGCAAAATATGGGGCGGAGTATGCCGGCAAGAAAGTGGCCGCGCTGACGTTTTCTCCGTCCGTTGCCACTGAACATTGGTATACCGGTGTCTACAGGAATCTTGACGGATTTGACGAATATGACATCATCGAGGCTCTCAGGATGAAGGGAACTGTGGATCAGAAAGAGGCGGCATTCCCGCTTCAGGAGACGGATGTGGTTGTTGCCGCCGTGGCATTCGATGCGGCTGGACGTGCCGGGGCTCTTAACCGTCTGACGGTTAAGCCGGACGGAACGGTCACCAAGACCATAAGCATGAAGTCAGTTCGTTTCCATAGTGAAAACAAACCGGTCGTGTCGGAACTGACAATCAGCGCTAATCCTGCCGGCGCTCTTTCAGGGCGGCTTTCCTCAGTTCCTGCCAATGAAGCGGTTCTAGTGCCTGGCGGTTGCAGGGCTGCCTGCAAACGGATAAAGGCCTTATAGTTGTAGACACATCGAAACGAGTTCGGCCGAAATTCATCAGTGACTCTTGCACCCGATGAATTTCGGCCTTTTCGTAAAATACGGAATTTTGTGATTATCTTTGCAGGTTGTACGTCACGAAATAAGAAAATATGGAATATATACGCAACTTCTGCATAATCGCGCACATCGACCACGGAAAAAGTACGCTCGCCGACAGGATGCTCGAAATCACAGACACTTTGAACGCGAGGGAAATGGAGAACCAGGTGCTTGATTCTATGGATCTTGAACGGGAAAAGGGCATCACAATCAAGAGCCACCCGATTCAGATGCAGTATAAATATAAGGGGGACACCTACACTCTGAATCTCATCGACACTCCGGGGCACGTCGATTTTTCATACGAAGTTTCCCGTGCAATCGCCTCCTGCGAGGGGGCACTTTTAGTCGTTGACGCGACGCAGGGCATTCAGGCGCAGACGATCTCAAATCTCTATCTTGCTGTGGAGCATGGACTTGAGATAATTCCCGTGCTGAACAAGATTGACATGGAATCGGCGATGATCGATGTCGTTTCAGACCAGATTGTCGACATGATCGGCTGCTCACATGAGGAAATTCTGCTGGCTTCGGGAAAAACGGGGCAGGGAGTAAAGGAGGTTCTGGACGCTATCGTTGAGAGGGTTCCGGCTCCTAAGGGAGACCCGAATGCACCGCTTCAGGCACTGATTTTCGACTCCGTGTTCAACTCGTTCAGGGGCATCATCGCTTATTTCAAGGTGGTTAACGGGACCATCCGCACAGGCGACAAAGTCAAGTTCTTCAACACGGGCAAGGAATATGTCGCCGACGAGGTGGGTGCGCTGAAGATGAAACTCTGCCCTCGCGACGAGATTGCCTGCGGAAGTGTGGGATATATAATTTCCGGAATAAAGACCGCCAGCGAAGTGAAGGTGGGAGATACGATCACGACCGTCGCTAATCCATGCCATGAGGCGATTGCCGGATTCGAGGAGGTGAAGCCGATGCTCTTTGCCGGAATGTACCCGGTGGAGACGGATCAGTACGAGGAACTGCGCGCCGACCTTGAGAAGTTCCAGCTGAACGACGCCTCGTTCGTGTTCGAGCCGGAGTCCTCGCTCGCATTGGGATTCGGCTTCCGCTGCGGTTTTCTCGGTCTGCTGCATCTTGAAATCGTGCAGGAGAGGCTGTTCCGTGAGTTCGGAATGGACGTCATCACGACCGTGCCGAACGTCTCCTACAAGGTCTATACGACTCAGGGCGAGTGCATCGACGTCCATAACCCCTCAGGACTGCCGGCCGCTACCCTCATCGACCACATCGAGGAACCGTACATCCGCGCCCAGGTCATCTCCAAGGCCGACTTCTACGGCCCGATAATGAAACTCTGCCTCGACAAGAGGGGCACGCTCATAAACCAGCACTACATCACGGCCGACCGTCTTGAGCTTACCTACGAGATGCCGCTCTCCGAGATTGTCTTCGACTTCTACGACAAGCTCAAGTCCATTTCTAAGGGCTACGCCTCCTTCGACTACCACATCGTCGGGTTCAAGGACGCGAAGCTCGTGAAGCTCGACATCCTCCTCAACGGCGAGCCTGCCGATGCCCTCTCGTCCCTCATCCATGTCGATCACGCCTACGACTTCGGTCGCAAGATCTGCGAGAAGCTCAAGGAACTCATTCCGCGTCAGCAGTTTGACATTGCCATCCAGGCGGCTATCGGAGCCAAGATCATCGCCCGCGAGACAGTCAAGGCTGTCCGCAAGGATGTGACGGCCAAGTGCTACGGTGGCGACATCACCCGAAAGCGAAAGCTGCTTGAAAAGCAGAAGCAGGGCAAGAAGCGCATGAGGCAGATTGGCACCGTGGAGGTCCCTCAGTCCGCGTTTATGGCCGTGCTGAAGCTGGATTAATTCGCGCTAATTGTCTTTGTGGCAGAGTACAGAGTAGAGTCTGCCCGTATTTCAGACTTTTATTCTGCGGCGGTCATCTCGAAGGTGAGCTCGCCGCCTCGGATTATGTCGCGGTAGTCGATGTAGGGCTTGTCGTGGGGAATGCCGTTGAGGC
>ERZ808246.1008-NODE-1008-length-21677-cov-3.171446_pt1 | contig 21677 bp, 15 predicted proteins | sample MGYA00521083_ERZ808246 | MGnify/ENA primary metagenome ERZ808246 (study PRJEB31516, sample SAMN03275577) | gut metagenome | biome: mammalia-associated habitat; material: feces | host: Papio cynocephalus | place: Kenya | collected 2012-07-07 ... | reverse complement strand
CCTCCTAAGCGGGCTGCCGTAGGTTCAAATCCTATCTGGGTCGCCATTTTTTTGTACTTAATTATTAATTAGCTATATATAACTAATATTGACAAAATTCACTCTTATGCTAAAATTTTCTTGAAAAAAGGAGAATAATTATTATGAATGAAACAATTAAAACTCTTATTACTAGAAGAAGTATAAGAAAATTTAAAAATGATATGATACCTGAAGATATTTTAAATCAAATATTACTTGCAGGTGAATACGCTCCAACTGCAAAAAATATGCAAGATCCAATAATTATTGCTATAACTAATAAAGAAATGAGAGATAAAATAAGTAAATTAAATGCTGAAATTATGCATGTTAATATTGATCCATTTTATAATGCACCAGTAATCTTACTTGTTATTTGTAAAAAATCACCACTTGCTGAATATGATGGAAGTTGTGTAATGTCTAATTTAATGAATGCAGCATGGTCGCTTGGAATAGGCTCATGTTGGATTCATAGAGCAAAAGAAGAAATGGAAACACCATTTGGGAAAGAATTATTAAAATCATTAAATATAGAAGGTGAATATGTTGGTATTGGTCATGTAGCACTTGGTTATATAGAAGGAAACATACCACCAGAACACCCTCGTAAAGAAAATTATATTTATTATATAAAATAGTAAAAAATTATATTGTTGATAAAAGTTTCTTACTTTAGTATCATTAAGATATTAAGAAAGGAACTTTTTTTAATGAAATTAATAATAATTAGACATGGTGAACCTGATAATCCAAATAACACTTTAACAAGTCATGGATTTATAGAAGCAAAAGCTTTAGCAAAATATTTAAAAGATGTTAAATTTGATGCTTGTTATACTTCTCCATTACCAAGAGCAAAATTAACTAGTGAAGAAGTTTTAAAACCGTTAAATAAAGAAGCTATTATTTTACCATGGTTAGCAGAATTTTCTCATTATGTAAATGTTCCTTATAAAAATGAAAAACAAATAAATTGGGATTTTTTACCAAGCTTTTTTACTAAAAATGATGACTTATATGATAATAATAAATATTTAGATACTGAAGTCATGAAAAGTGGAAATGTAAAAAAATATTATAAAGAAGTAATTAAAGAATTTGATAAATTATTAGAATATCATGGCTATAAAAGAAAAGGTAAAGCTTATAAAGTGATTAATTCAAATAGAGATACCATAGTATTATTTTGTCATTTTGGTATGATGAGTGTTTTAATGTCAAGATTAATGAATATTCCTTATACAGTTTTAGCTCAACATTTTATATGTCAACCAACAGGAATAACTATTTTTGTAACTGAAGAAAGAGAAAAAGGAATTGCTCAATTTAGATGTTTACAATATGGTAGTGTCACTCATTTAGAAATGGAAAATATCACTCCAAGCTTTCATGGAAGATTTTGTGAAACATTTGATTCAGATGAAAGACATTAATTAATTGATTTAAGTTGATTTTTTTAAATATTAATTTATAATAAATCTAGTGAATCAATGCGGGATTGGTGAAACTGGTAGACACGCCAGACTTAGAATCTGGTGGGCGACCGTGCAGGTTCAAGTCCTGTATCCCGCACCAATTAATAGATAAATTGCCTATTTTTAGGCTTTTTTATTAACTAGGAAATTGTAAATGGAAATATAAGCAAAGAAAAACCACCAAAATGGTGGCAAAATTTTTTTTAATATTGTAAAAGAAATTATCTTTAATTTGATTATTTCTATCATTGTAATGAAAGCAATAAAGAATATTCTAATTAAAATCAAAACATTTTAAATTTACTAATTTTAATTTTTTTGTTTCTAAGAGGAATAAATATTAATGCAAAAAAAGAACATAATATTTAAAACATAATGCTATTAATACTCATTGAAATATCTTTAGCTTGAACATTTCCTAATTTTAATGGTAAAGAAGTACTATATGAAGTTCCATTGATAGAACAAGAATAATCAAAAACTGGATTAGTTCCATTAAATAATTCATTTAAATGAGCCGAAGTAATATTTTTTAATTTCATTGTGTAATTAAATGCATCAGTTTGATTTTCAGATACTCCTCGCATACCTGCTAAATTGTAACACTTAATATTTAATTTTGCGGTAATAGAATAAATAAATGATTCATAAGTAAAATCAGTAAATGATTCTGGATCAAGAGTAGATAAAGTCGAGCTTACTAAAGTTGTTTCTTTTTCATATAATGCTTGACCAGAAGTTGTTTTGTATTTTGTAGCTTTTTGTTTTACAGAATAAGCATTAGATTCATAATTTTCAATATTATAAGAATCTAATCTTAAATAATTATTTGCTTTTGAAATAAAGTCTTTATTAAATATAAATTTTTCATTTTTTACAGTTTTATCAACTTCAATTGAACCACCTGTTGTGTTAACAGTAGTATTAACTTTTAATGGCTTATTATCTTCTGCTAACAAAGAATATGAAGGAGTTATTCTTTCTATAAAATCAATTTTTAAAGTAGCAAATACACTTTCATTAGTTTCAGCATATAAAGTAAGAATTATTTGTTTTAAAAAAGGTTTTAAACATGTAATAGTTAATTTATTATTTTCAATATCATGTAAAATAGAAAGTATATTTTCTTCAAGCGGAGCATCATCATTAAGATAATTTAATTTATAAATAATTTGCCCAGCATAAAATGAAGGAGTAACAGTATAAGTAATTTCTTGAGTTCCATAATCATTATCACTTTGAATTGATTTAACTACAAGATTAATACCTTTATTGTTATCAATAGAAGATACTAAGTTACTTTCGTTAAGGTTAGAGTTATTTTTTGTTATTGTAGGAATAGCAACACTAGAAGCTAATAATAGTCCTACTAAAGAAAAAATAATAATTTTTTTGTTTGTTTTTTTCATTTAAAAATCCTCCTTAAAAATCAAACATTTTTTAGTGCAACCATTATATAAATTGTTAAAAAAAAAGAAAAATTAATAAAAAAAGTTTAAAATAGGCAAAAAAATATACAAAAAGACTATTTTTTTCATACTTATAAGTTGTAAATGAAAGGAAAACAATGGCTGATACAAATATTGAAACACTTTTAAATTTAAAAGGAACAAATATCTCACCCACATCTAATGCTTTAACATGGAATGGAGTTCCAGAAGCAGTAAATTACGTTATTTATCGTAACAATACATTAGATGGAACCTATGATAAAATAGGTGAAACTAACACTACTACATATTTAGATGAAAACTTAACACCTAATACAACTTATTATTATAAGCTTATGGTTGTTGATGAAGCTGGTGGTGAAAGTGAACAAACTTCACCATTAGAAATAACTACATCAGTAGATGGTTTACCTGCACCAAATAATGTTAGTGTAACTCCAAGAAATTGTCATTCATTATTAATAACTTGGGACTATGTTGATGATGCAAGTAGTTATAATATCTATCAAGCATTAACTGAAGATGGAACTTATACTTTAGTAGGTACTGCAACAGGTAATCAATTCATTATGGATAATTTAATAAGAAATACAACTTATTATTATAAAGTAGCAGCAGTTAATGATTCAGAAGGTACTATGTCTATTGCTAATAGCGCTACTACTTCACAAAATTGTCCAGAATGTTGTAAAAGAGTATGTTATTTAAGTAATAGTAATGGTTATTTATATAGGTGCTGTTATTATACACATGTTAGATGTGTGTGCTGCGATTAATTAACTTTCATAAAACTATTATTCTAGTTTTAAAACTAGTTTAATAGTTTTTAATTTTGTTAATTTTATGATAAAATAATTATCAGGTGGAAGAAATATGAATGTAAAAGAAAGAATAGAAACATTAACAAGATTGTTGAATCAATATGCTTATGAATATTATGTTTTAGATAATCCAAGCATTTCTGATTATGAATATGATCAATTATATAAAGAATTATCTTCTTTAGAATTAGCATATCCTCAATATGCTTTAGTAGACTCACCTACTAAAAGAGTAGCAGATAAAGTATTAGATAAATTTGATAAAATAACTCATCAAGTAAAAATGATGTCAATTAATGATATTTTTGATTATGAAGAAATAAAAAAATTTGATTTAGATATTAAAAAAGTTATTGATAATCCTACTTATAATTGTGAATTGAAAATAGATGGCTTATCTGTCTCTTGTATATATGAAAAAGGTGTTTTAAAAACTGCATCAACAAGAGGGAATGGAACTATTGGCGAAATAATAACTGAAAATGCTAAAACAATAAATTCTATTCCTTTAAAAATAAAAGATCCTTTAGATATAGAAGTTCGTGGAGAAATTTTTATGCCTAAAAAATCTTTACAAAAAGTTAATCAAGAAAGAAAAGAACAAGGCTTAGAAGAATTCCAAAATTGTAGAAATGCGGCTTCTGGTACTATAAAATCATTAGATTCTAAAATTGTTGCTAAGAGAAAATTAGATAATTTTATGTATCAATTAATTACTAAAGAAGATAATGTTGTTAAACAAAGTGAAGTATTATCTTTTTTAGAAAATGAAGGATTTAAAATTAATAAAGAAGGTAAAGTGTGCAAAAATGTTGATGAAATAATTGAATATATTTCTTACTGGAAAGAACATAAAGATAATTTACCTTATCCTATTGATGGAGTGGTTATTAAAGTAAATCAATTAAATGCTTATGATAAAATTGGATATACTGTTAAATGCCCTAAATGGTGTATTGCTTTTAAATATCCAGCTGAAGAAGCTAGTACTATTTTAAGATCAATTACATTTCAAGTTGGAAGAACAGGTGTTATTACTCCAGTAGCAAATTTTGATACAGTTTTTATTTCTGGAACTGATGTTAGTAGAGCAACTTTACATAATGAAGATTTTATTAAATTAAGAGATATTAGAGTGGGTGATACTATAAGAGTAAGAAAATCAGGAGAAATAATTCCTGAAGTCTTTGCAGTAGATTTTTCTAAGAGAAAAGAAGATTCTAAACCATTTAAAATGATTGAATATTGTCCTGTATGTGGAGAAAAATTGGTTAGAAAAGATGGTGAAGCTGATTATTTTTGTGAAAATGAAAATTGTAAAGCAAGGAAACTAAATTCAATTATTCATTTTGCTAGTAAAGGAGCAATGAATATTGAGTCACTTGGTGATAAATTAATTGAAAATTTTTATGATGCAGGATTGTTAACTGACATTGTTGATATATATACTTTATACACTAAAAAAGATATCTTAATTAATATGGAAAAATTAGGTGAAAAAAGTGTAGAAAATATCTTATCTTCAATAGATATTTCTAAATCTATGAATCTAGATAAAGTAATATTTGGTTTAGGGATAAGAAATGTAGGGGCAAAAGTAGCTACATTATTATGTGAAAAATTTCCTACAATAGAAGAATTAGAAAAAGCTACTTATGAAGAAATAATATCTATTAATGATATAGGAAATATTATTGCTCAAAGCGTAGTTGATTATTTTAAAAAACAAGAAAATCTAGAGCGAATTAATAAATTAACAGAACTTGGTGTAAATATGAAATATAAAAAGAAAGACACTATCAATGGAGCTTTTGCCCATAAAATAGTAGTCTTAACTGGTAATTTACATAATTATACTAGAGACGAAGCTAAAGATATTATTGAATCATTAGGAGGCACAACTTCTAGCAGTGTTTCTAAAAAAACAGATATTGTTTTAGCAGGTGAAAAAGCAGGATCTAAATTACAAAAAGCAATTGAATTAGGTATTAAAATAATTGATGAAAATGAATTTATTAAATTAACAAAAAAAGGTGAGGATTAATTCTCACCTTTTAAAATATATAAAATACCAATTGTTCCTCTTCCACAATGAGAAGAAATAACACACCCTGCATGAGTAACCATAATATGACTTGGATCAATTACTTTTGACATCTTATCATAAAGATATTTTTCTGATTCAGGAGCAATAGAAGAAGTAATCATTACAGTTCCTAATTCAATATTAGGTAAATCATTCATAAAGATATTAAATAACGTATCTAAACCTTTAATTGTTTTACCAATTACTTTTCTTTTAACATACATTACACCATCTTTTACACCAATAATTGGTTTGATACTTAAATGTTTACCAAAGAAATAACTTAAAGCAGAACATCTACCACCTTTAAATAAATAATCTAACGTTTCAATGATAAATTGTGATACAACTTTTTCTCTAATAGACATTAAATTATCATAAATTTCATCTAATGTTTTACCTTGGTCTCTTAATTCAACAGCGCGTAAAACTTGCAAACCAATACCTGTTGATAAATTATATGAATCATATACTTTGATTCTACCTTCAGGAAATTCTTGACTTGCTAAACTTGCATTATTGCATGATGATGACATTTTAGTAGAAATACCTGTGTAGAAAATATCATAACCTAAATCAATATATTTTTTAAATACATCATGAAGCACTCCTACTGGTATAGCGTTTGTTTTTGGTAATATTTTTAATTCATCAACTTTTTTATATAATTCTTCAGTTGTAATATCTTCACCATCAACATAATTTGTTTCGCCAAAATTTACTCCTAATCCTACTACTGTTATATCGTGTTTAGCAATATATTCAGGTGTTAAATCGGCAGTAGAATCAATAATTATTTTAATTTTATTCATAAATTAACCTCTCGTAAATTAGTATAACATAAGAAAAGTAAAGATTAAAAGATGCTAATCTTAAAAAATAGTGATATTTTGACTATTATTTTTATCAATTAAATTAAATTTTATAAATATTGGATTTAATGCTTTAATAACGATATATAAAATAATACTTTGTGGGATTAAATAAATTAAATTTTTAGGTATTACAAATAAAATCATATAAGAAAAAGTTTGAGTTAGAGTATAATTAGCAACAAAGCCCCAGCAAAATGAACCGATAATAACATTGCATACTAAAGCAATCGTTAATCTTAACATTAAGCATCTACAAAAAGATAATTTTTTATTGTATAACATTAGTCCATGAATTAATCCTGATATCATTGCTTGAAAAACATAACCAATAAAAAATGCAGTTCCTGAAGTATCAAAAAGAAAATAACCGACAATATCAGCAATAAATCCTATTAATAAGCCACTTATTGGTCCATAAATAATTCCGATTATAGAATAGAATATAAACCCTAAACCTAAACCCAAAGAAGCAAATCCTGAAGGTATTTTAATCATCTTTGATATTAACAAAAGTGCAAGAATCATAGCTAATGAACATAATTTTTTAGGATTAGAAATAAATGAAGTAGCTTTTATCCAATATTCTTTAGAAAATATTGAAGGTAAAATTATATCTTGATTATATTTAATGTTTTTTTTCTTTATAAATATGATTATTAGATAATAAATTAAAATAATAAATGATATAGAAATACTTACTATTAATCCAATTAAATAATTGTTTGAAGAGTTGCTTTCTTTAATAACATCTTCATTAATAAAATTTATATTACTATCTTTTGATAATAAATAATCTTTAACAAATGTTTTAGCTCTAGTGGAAACAATTTGTTTATCTTTTAAAAAGAAATTATCATAATATCTACAAAATGTTGTTAAGATGTATGTATTATTATTTTTGTTAATATAGAATCCTTTTTCACTTTTTATTAAATCAATATTAATATTTTTATATTTGTCATTATTGTTCTTTATATTAGTTAATTCTTGATAATCAATGCTTTCATTTATATTAATGGAAGATGTAAATTCACATGTGTAAGTTGAATTAATGTAATTATTAATACAAGATGATAAATACCCTACTAAAAAAGAAAAAATAAAAGTGAAAATAAAAATAGATAATATTTTTTTTATAATTTTATTCATAAAAAAGACCTCCAAATAATGAGGCCCGCTTGATAAATCTCACGGACATTTTTAGTAAACCGCCCAAAATGGTTCGTCCATATCATTTATCCGAAATAATATAGCACTTGACGCTTACTAAAGACTCAAGATTGATATACTTAGTATATGTTAAATTTGCTTTTATAACAATGAATAAAAGAAATTAGTAAAATATTTTGTTAAAAATTATTAGAATTTAATTTTATTATTAATAATATAAATATAAGGAGCAAAAAATAATTGAAAAATGTGTAATGTTACAAAAATCTATATTTATATATAAAAAGCTAAAATAATATAATTTATAAAAACACTCTATTATTAAAATTATGAAATTATGAGTAAACTTTTTTATTTAATTTAAAGATATAGCTTGATTTATTAACAAAAAGTAAATACATTATTTATAAACGATAAATATTCGCATTTTTATTGTTGCTTTGAAATATAAGGAGGAGAAAAATATGAAAAAGAACGCAAAAGCATTTGTTTTAGCTTTAACTGCCTTAACCACAGCTGCTGGCTTATCAAGCTGTTTTGGTGATGTCTATAATAGCGACAAAGAATATACATATTACACTTATTTAACAACAAAACCTAGTACATGGAATACACACGATTGGGAAACATCAGATGAAAGTTATGTTACTAGCTTTACAGAAATGGGATTCTATGATGTTATTCTTGATGAAACAAAATCAAATTATAAATTTGTTACAGAAATGGCAAGAGAATTCCCAGTAAAAATTTCTAGTAGTGATTTAAAAGAAAACGAAATTGATGAATATTCTGAAAATTATTTTAATGGACAAAATATTCCAGAAAATCAAATATTTGATATTAAATTAAATAAAAATGCAACTTGGGAAGATGGTACACCTATTACTGCTAAAGATTATGTTGATAGTTTAGAAAGACAATTATCACCAAAATATGTTAATTTCCGTGCTGATAGTTTTTATTCATCAAATTTAGTTGTTGCTAATGCTGAAAAATATTATAAATCAGGTCGTTCAACACTTGAGCCATTATACAATTATATTGATAATAATTATGATTACATCGATGACAAATATAAAGAATCGGCTGGTACAACATATTACCTTAATTTACAAAAGAATGCTCCTATTGCTGCTGAAAAATTTACTGATGGTAAATCAGTAACGTTATCTGAATTGTTTAATCAAAGTATAATTACAAACAATAATGAATCAAAAGAAGCTGCAAGAAGAATTTCAGAAAGTGTTAAATATTTTTTATTTAAATATGGCCCACAAGATTGGAAAACAAAAAGCGATAATCATGAAGATTGGGCAAAAGCAGAATCTCCAGCTGATGTTAAAGATGCTATGACAGATTATGATATTGCTTTATCTGAATATAGTAAGGAAAATAAACCGATTAAAGTTAGAAAAAATCTTGGTGATAATGGTAATGGTGGTTATAACTATTCTGATTGGAAAAATGAAAAAGAATTAGTCATTTATAAAAGATTAGATTTAGTAAATGATATTAATATTATTTTAAAAAATGCTTTTGGTAAAACTATCAAAGATAAATCAGAAAGATTAATGTTATATGGCTATATTAAAAATGATGAATTTGATGATTTTAATAAAGTTGGTATCAAAGATGTTGGTGATAATACAATTAGATTAATTTTGGGTAAATCAATTAAATTACTTGATTTAAAATTCTCATTAACAAGCAACTGGTTGGTTAAAACAGATTTATATGATAAACTAAGCTCAAAGAGTGGATCAAAATGGTCTACTGATTATGCATCTAAAAAAGTTGAAAATTATAAAGCTTATGGACCATATAGACTTGTTAAATATGAAGAAGGTAAATCATTTGTTATTGAAAAGAATGATAAATGGTACGGATATACTGATGGTCAACATGAAGGCCAATTCCAAATGACAAGAGTCAAAACAACAATTGTTGAAGATCATTCAACAGCAGTTGGTATGTTTGAAAAAGGTGAACTTGATGATTTAACACTTGATTCAAATGATATGTCAAAATATGGTAATTCTAGAAGAAGCCAAACTGTTTATGAATCATACACTCAAAAGATTTCATTCAATTCTGATAGAAGCAAATTAACTAATAGGCAATCAAATGGAATTAATAAAGTTATTTTAGCAAATGATGATTTTAGAAAAGGTTTGTCTTTATCATTAAATCGTACTGATTTTGCTTCAAAAACTACTGCTGGTAGTAAAGCATTTACTGGTTTATTAAATGATTTGTATTTAACAGATGTTCAAATTGGTGAAATGTATACTTCAACAAAACAAGGCGTAGGTGTTTACGATGATGTATATGGTAAATTAGGTGGAGACCCTTATTCAGCTGATTACAAAGAAGAAAAATTAAGCAAAGACGCTCAAGGTTACAATTTACAACAAGCAACATATTTTGTTGAAAAAGCAATTACTACTGAAATTGAAGCAAATAGATTGAAATTAAATGATAAAATTGAATTAGAAATTCAAGTTTACGATAATAGCTCAACAACAACTATTAATATGACAAATTTCATTAGAGATTCATTTAAAACAGTTATTGCTAATGCGGTAGCTAAATATAATGAAAAACAAACTGATGATGCTAAAAAAGCTTCTATATCATTTGATTTAAAAGTTACAAAAAATGAAGATTATTATAATGCTGCTAAGAGTGGTAACTATGATATGATTTTCTCTATTTGGGGTGGTGCTGCTATTAACCCATATGGATTAATGCAAGTTTATTGTGATACAGATTTTGAATCAACATGTGAATATGGATTTAAAGGAAATCAAAAAACTGTTAATTTAGAAATTGATTTTGGTAATGGAAATAAAGAAACAAGATCAATTTATGAATGGTATACAAAATTAAATGGTGATTTAGCTGAAATGGATATCGATGAATTGGTTTCAAGTAGAGATTCTGTAGATGAAGATGAAAAAGAATTAATTGCTCAATATAATGAGCAACACTCAAAAAGAGTAACAGTTTTAGCTAAACTTGAGGCTGCAATTTTAAAAAGATTTGAAGCTATTCCACTTGTTGCTAGAGGTTCAACATCACTTTATTCACTTAAAGTTAAATATGCTACAAACAAATATGTTAACTTAGTTGGATATGGTGGAATTAGATTCATGACATTTAATTATTCTGATAAAGCATGGAATGAATTTATTAAGAGTAAAGATTATAGTAGTAATTTATATAAATAAAATCTAAAATAAAAATATACTAAAACCAAAATAGTTTTAAACAATTAAAATAAAACTGTTTTGGTTTTTAGATAGTAATAGAGGTTAAAAAAATGAGAGACACAAAAGAGATGTTAATCTACATTGTAAAGCGTATTTTGTTAATGTTATTAACTTTTAGCATTATCTTTTTAATATGCTTTATTTTGATTCGTCTTTTACCACTTAATCCCCCAAGTGGTGCGGGTACTGATGTAGAAAAATTTTATATTCAACAAGAAGCTCTTGGAAGAATGGTTAGAACCGGAACTGGTTCAACAGATTATGAAGCACTTCCTGTTTTGCAACAATTAGGGAACTTTTTAAAAAATTTATTTTTTCCAAGTTCATATGAATTGCCAGATGGTACTATTGAATATGTTTCAAGATGGGGTTATTCCACATCAAGAAATGCAACACCACCTGAATTGTTATTTAGTAGAATGGCACCTACAATTTTAGTTAATATTTATGCTATGATTTTTTCTGTTCCTTTAGGATTAGCTATAGGAACATATATGGCATTAAAAAAGAATAAATGGCAAGATAATTTTTTAGGAATAGTTGTTATGTTATTTATTTCTGTCCCTAGCTTTGTTTATTCTTTTTTATTACAATACATTTTTGCATTTAAATTAGGTTGGCTTCCTGCTACTAGAGCTGATTTTGATGGTTCTTGGTTTTCTGGAGAAATGTTTGTATCTATGATTTTACCAGTTATATCGATGTCTTTTGGATCGATTGCTGGATATGCTAGATATACAAGAGCTGAACTAACTGAAGTATTAACATCTGATTTTATGTTACTTGCAAGAACTAAAGGATTAACTCGTGCTCAAGCAACAATTAGACACGCATTTAGAAATTCATTAGTACCAATTTTCCCAATGTTACTTGGAGAAATTTTATCTGTTTTAAGTGGATCGATGATTATTGAATCAATTTTCTCTATTAATGGTGTTGGTTCTTTGTTCTTAGATTCTATTACAGCAAGAGATTATGATGTTTTCCAATTTGTTGGTATGTTCTATATTTTAATTGGTCTTGTTGGTGGGTTAGTTGTCGATATCTCTTATGGATTAGTTGATCCAAGAATTAGAATGGGAGGTAGAAAATAATGAATGAAAATATAAATAATCTCAATGAGATTAGAACAAAAGATAAATTTAAATTTGCACAAATTGATGAAACAATTCATGATACAAAATTTGAAACCAAGCCTGTAAGTTATTTACAAGATTGTATGCGTAGATTTGTAAAAAACAAAGCATCAGTTGTAGCCGCAATTATTATTTGTATTATTTCTTTATTTGCTATTTTTGAACCGATTTGTGATCCAAAAAGTAGAGTAGCATCAGAATTTACAAGTGGTGAATTTAATGACCCAGTATTTGCAGGTGTATTACCTAAATTATTTAATAATACAGGTTTTTGGGATGGAACAAAAGAAAATGTTATATCAAAAGAAAATTATAATTTAGCAGTTCAAACAGATTCAAATTATGAAAAAGTAAAACTTATTAAAGAAGAAGTACCTAATTATGCACTTAGTTATCCTGAAGAAGAAAGAGATTCTTATATAATGTGCACAGTTAGAGAAAATACTTACGCTGTAGGTTGTTATAATGTTGAATTAGCAAAAGCTGATTATGATAAATTGGTTGAAGAAAATAATAAAAGAATCGCTAATAATCAAAAATCCATTATGAAACCTTTAATTGATTATAGAACTTACACTAATAATTATAAATCAGTATTAATTAATACTTATCATTTAAATGAAAATGCTGCATCAGGTATTGTTGATAAAATGAATTTAAGATATGGTAATAATTCTGATTATTTCTTCCAAATTGTTCCAGAAATTATTAAAAATAATGATGGTACATTTGATATATCTGATAGTAGATTTGTTTTATATAAAGATGAAAATGGCAATATTGCAGATATTTATAAAAGAAATAGTGATGGTGAAGTAATTTATTTTGAAGAATCTAATGGCATGTATAATGTTAGAGTGGATTATTATGATTATTTTACTTATAAATATGGTGTTGAACCTACATATTTATTTGGCGCTAATATGCAAGGGAAAGATATTTTACTCCGTTTAGCAAATGGTTGTAGATTTTCTTTGTTACTTGGTTTAGCAATTACTCTTATTAATTTTATTATTGGATTGATATGGGGAGCAATTTCAGGCTATTATGGTGGTACTATTGATCTTATTATGGAAAGAATAACTGATATTATTTCTAATATTCCTACTATTATTATTATGTCAATAGCAAGTATTCAATTTGTTAATAACCAAGATTTAAAAAATGCTATCGGGCCTGCTGGAATTATTGTTTTGGCTATTTTTGTTGCTTTTATTTATAATGGATGGGTTGGAGTTGCTGGTACAACTCGTATGCAATTTTATCGCTTTAAAGGGCAAGAATATGTTTTAGCGGCTAGAACATTAGGTGCTAAAGATAGAAGATTAATTTTCAAACACATTTTACCAAATGCAACTGGTACATTAGTTACTAGATCTGTATTAATGATTCCTGGTGTTATATTCTCAGAAGCAAGCTTGTCTTATTTAGGTATTATTGATTTTGAAAATAGTGGTATTAATTCTATTGGTTCTATGATTAATGAAGGAAAAATTGCAGGGCTTGCAACATATCCACATATATTATTATTCCCATCAATAGTTATCTCTTTATTGATGATTTCCTTTAACTTATTTGGTAATGGTTTAAGAGATGCATTTAATACAACTTTAAGAGGAAGTGAGAATTAGTTATGGAAAAATTAAGAACAAATGATAAAGTCTTAGAAGTAAAAAATCTTAGAATTTCTTTTAGAACTAATACTGGTACTGTTAAAGCTGTTAGAGGAATTGATTTTTCTTTAAGAAAAGGAAAAACTCTTGCTATTGTTGGTGAATCTGGAAGTGGTAAATCAGTTACATCAAAAGCAATTTTAGGCATTTTAGCAAATAATAAAATTGTTGAGGATGGTCAAATTATTTATGATGGAAAAGATTTATTAAAATTAAATGAAGAACAATTTACAAAAATTCGTGGTGTAAAAATTTCCATGATTTTCCAAGATCCACTTTCATCATTAAACCCTATTATGAAAGTTGGTAAACAATTGACTGAAGCAATGTATTTAAAGGCTAAAGCTACTAGAAAAGAAGCTTTTAAATATCTTGTAAAAGTTAATAAAGTTTTATTAACTGAATGTGAAAAAGAAAATGTTAATGAAATTAATGCAATGATTAAAGAAATTAATAATATGAAATTAGGTTCTGATTTCAATGCATTAGTTGAAACCCATAAACATTTATTTGTTGAAGCAATTAATAAATCTGTTGAAAAACAAAAAGATGCAATAAAAAATGCATTAGTTACAATAAATAATTTTAAAGATACTGAATTAGCAAATGAAAATTCATTTAACCCTAACAAAGTAAAAGTAGAAGCTAAAAAAATAGGCTTAGAATTAAAAAAAGCAATTTTCAATTTAGAAATTGAAGCTGATGATATTATTGAAGTATATGAATCTTCTTTAGAATTTTATGTTAAATCTTATGAAGAAGCAATTAAACAAACTGAAGAAAGAAGCATATTACTTGAAAAACATAATGTAAAATCAGTTTATGATTTACCTGCAGAAATTAGAGTGGGCTTAAAAGAAGTCATTGTTGATAAGAGTGTTTATTTTAAAGATATTGTTAATTCAACTAATCAATTAATTGAACATTTAAATTTTATCTTAAATGATAAAGAATTTATTGCAGATAATATTGTTAATGATTTAATAAAATATTATATTGAGCAAATCATTGCAAGTAAAACAATTTTAACAAAAGAAGAAACTAAAAAAAGAGCAATTAAACTTCTTGAAGAAGTTGGCATTAATGATCCTGAAAGAAGATTTAATCAATATCCATTTGAATTTTCAGGTGGTATGAGACAAAGAATAGTTATTGCTATTGCTTTATCAAGTAATCCTGAAGTATTAATTTGTGATGAACCAACTACAGCTCTTGATGTTACTATTCAAGCTCAAATTCTTGAATTGATTAATAAATTAAAAGCTGAAAAGAATTTATCAATTATTTTCATTACTCATGACTTAGGTGTTGTGGCTAATATGGCTGATGATATTGCAGTTATGTATGCAGGCAAAATTGTTGAATATGGTACAGTTTATGATATATTCTATGATCCAAGACATCCATATACTTGGGCTTTACTTGGTTCAATGCCTGATTTAGATACAAAAGAAAAACTTGATGCAATTCCTGGTACTCCGCCAAACATGTTATTGCCTCCAAAAGGTGATGCATTTGCAAGTAGAAATAAATATGCTTTAGAAATTGATTATGAAGCTCAACCACCTTTCTTTAAGGTTTCTGATACTCATTATGCTGCTACATGGTTACTTGATGAATACGCTCCAGAAGTTGAAGCACCAAAAATTGTTAAACAAAGAATTATTAATTCATTAAAGAAAAATTCAAGTAACAAACCAAGTTATACATTAGAAAAGAATTCAATTTTAAATCATTTAGGAGGTAAAGAAGATGAATAATTTTAATAGAAATTTTTTATTACTTTGTGATCCTGAAGCTAATGTAGGTGGTGCTAAAATTGAAGAATATTCTACTAAAGAAAATGAAGATGAAATTTTAAAAACTACTAAAAAAAGTAAAAAATTTGATTATGATAATGCAGAAGTTATTTTAGATGTTAGACATTTAAAACAATTCTTCCGTTACGGTAAAGGTGCTTATAAATATACTAAAGCCGTTAATAATGTTTCTTTCAGTGTTTATAAAGGTGAAGTCTTTGGCCTTGTTGGTGAATCTGGATGTGGTAAAACAACTACTGGTAGATCAATTATAAAACTTTATCAAATCACAAGTGGTGATGTTTGGTTTAAAGGTGTTAGAATTGCAGCAGGTACTAGATGGAACGAAAAAGAAATTAAATATACTAAAATTAGATTAAATGCAGCTTTAAAGAAAAATAAAGTTGATAAAACTTCTGATTTAAATGTTTTAGATAATGATTTTAAAGAAAAATTTAATGAACCATTTAATTATAAAAAAGTATTAGAAGATGTTAATGCAAAAATTACTGATAATTATTTCGACAAAGAACCTTTTTTACGTAAATATGAAGCAATAATTTCTAAATATGAAGAATTAAATAATGCTGAAATTGAAAAAGCAACTGCAATAATTAAAGAACAAAGAAAGAAAATTGTTGCTGCTAAACATGATAATAAATATTGTGATAAAGATATTTCTTTAGAAGCAATGCAAAAAGTTAAAGATAAATATTCATATTTAAAAGAAGATCAAAAATCTAAAGAAGATAAAATTAAACAAACAAAATTAGATAATAATAATGAATTAACTTTAGCTTTAAAAAATATTACAAATAAAGATGATATTAATAAAATTAAAGAAGAATATAAAGTTAAATTGGAAACAAAATTAAAAGAGATTGAAAATGAATATAAATATTTAATTGATGATACAAAGAAATTTAATGAAGAATTAAAAAAAGCAAAACAAACATCAATTACATCTCAAATTCAAATGATTTTCCAAGATCCAATTGCTTCACTTAATCCTCGTATGACTGTTAGAAATATTATTGCAGAAGGTCTTTATATCAAAGGTATTAAAGATGAAGCATTCATCACTTCTGAAGTTAATAGAGTTCTTGAATTAGTTGGATTACTTCCTGAACATGCAAATAGATATCCACATGAATTCTCAGGTGGACAAAGACAAAGAATCGGTATAGCTAGAGCAATTATTATGAAACCTGAATTAATTATTGCTGATGAACCAGTTTCTGCTCTTGATGTTTCTATTCAAGCTCAAGTTATCAATTTATTAAATGATTTACGTGATAATTTAGGATTAACTATTTTATTTATTGCTCATAATTTATCAGTTGTTAAATATTTCTGTGATAGAATTGCAGTTATGTATTTTGGTAATTTAGTAGAACTTGCAACGAGCGAAGAACTTTTTGCTCATCCACTTCATCCATATACTAAATCTTTATTATCAGCAGTTCCTCATCCTGATCCAAATATTGAAAAGAATCGTAAGAGAATTGTTTATAACGCTCAAACTTCACATGATTATTCAGTTGATAAACCATCAATGAGAGAAATTTCTAAAGGTCATTTTGTATACTGTAATGATAAAGAAGAAGCTGAATATAAATTAGAATTAAAGCCTAAGAGAAAAGGTAAAATAAATGAAGAAAAATAAAGACATTATTGATGAAAAAAGAGGCATTGATAAAGGCTTTATTATTGGCTTTATAATTAGTTTAATCATATGTGCATTTATTGCTGGATTAATTATTATTCAAGAATTGTACGGATTAAATAGAAATTTTAATGATAATTTAAATATAATATTATGCGATGCTTTCTCAATATCGGGATTATTATTATGTTTATTTTATATATTATGTTATGTTTCTGATGAAGGAGCATTTGATATTATTGCTTATTCAATACAATTAGTTTGGGTTATGACATTTCACAGAAATGTTAGAGAAACAAAATTACCTAAAACTTATGCTGAATATCGACAATTAAAAAGAGAAAAACCAAGATTAAATTTGAAATTTATATTGTTATCTGGCTCATTATTCTTAGTAGTGGGCATAGTTTTCTTGATTTTATACAATATAAATCTTAAGTAAAGGAGAAGAATTATGAAAAAAAGATATTATGGATTATTAGTTTTATGCGTTGCTTCTTTAGTTACAATGGCTAGTTGTGTAGGTAGTAATGAAAATTCATCAAGTTCACAAGAAAGCTCAAGCTCACAAACAAATATCACTAAAACTAATGCTGATTTTCAAAAAGCAAATACTACATATGAAGGAAATCAATTGAATGTTAACACTTTATATACAAATGATAATCATCCTCATATCAATCCTCATGAAGAACAACATGTTTTAGTTGTACCTTTTGGATTTACTAATTATACAGATGTTCAAACTCAAGAAAATAGAGACAATATTGAAACAACATTTATTGGTAGTCAAGAAGATATGGATACAAATAAAGGTTGGATTTCTGTAGCAGATTATTATAATCGTTCAAGTTTTGGTAAAGCTAAATTTAACGCTACAGTATTGCCTAGTTGGGTTGAATATACAGGAACTGATACTGATTTCTTTAATGATACTAAAGGTACAGGTGCAGGATTATATGCTGCTAAATGGATTAGAAACTGGTATATAGATGAATATGCAAAAGAAAATCATGGAGCTTTAGGTAGTGAAGCAAAACCATTAACATATTATGACCATGATGGTGATGGATATTTAGATTTTGTTTGGATTGTTTATTCAAGAAATCAAACTCAAAGTGATACAAGCTTTTGGTGGGCATATGTTACTTATAATGGCGCACCAAGTCCAAATAAAAATGAACCAACAGTTAATACATTAGGTTGGGCAAGTATTAATTTCATGAAGAGTAATTATAATGGATTTGATGCACATACATTTGTTCATGAATCAGGACATGGTTTTGGGTTACCTGATTATTATGATTATAATAAACAATGGTCACCTATGGGTGGTATTGAAATGATGGATCATAATGTTGGAGATCATTGTGCATATTCAAAATTTACATTAGGATGGGTAAATCCACTTGTAGTTGATGATTCCGCTGTTATTACTTTAAAGCCAACAACTACATCAGGAGATTGCTTTATTATTCCTTCACCAAATTACAATGGTACAGCATTTGATGAATATATGATGATAGAATTTATGGCACCTATTGGATTGGCCCAAAAAGATTATACTAAAGGATATGAATCAACAAGTGGTTATTCTGATTATGGAATTAGAATTTCTCATGTTGATGCTAGAGTTGTTGAAACTTCAAGTGCTACATCAGAAGGATATTTAACAAATATTAAAGATATTTATGAAAAAGGTAAGACAATTAGAGTAAGTAATTCAAAAAATGGTCGTGACAATAATCCAACTGATACAAATGCATTTCCAGTTAAAGATAGCAATGGCAAAATTTCTTGGAATTCATATGCAGAAAGTATGATTTTTGAATCAACATTTGATCTTAATGATAATATTACAACTGCGGCAACAAATTCTGCTTCTAATAATTCTTTATTTAAAGCAGGAGCTAGATTCTCTCTTGAAAATGGGAAAACTTGGACAAATTATATGCCAAGTAGATCAAATCTTTGGAATAAAGCTAAAACAATGACAGGTGGAACTATTCCAAATAAACAAAAATATACTATTGATGAAAGTTGCACATTCAATTACAGAATTAGAGTTAACAAAATAAATGTTGATAAAGATAAGCCTGAAAATTCAACTGCAACTATAACAGTAGAAAAAATAAAATAAAAAATTATAAAAAAAGATATTTTAAACATAAGGCATTAAATAATTGTATAAAAAAATATGTGAAGAATATCTTTTTTTAAATTATGATATATTTATGTTTAATTTTATTTAAAAAAATGGTTTAATTAATTCAATATATGAAATATATATTGTTTTTATAAAGGAGAAGTGTGTATGAAATTAAAAAATATGCCTATATTATTGATACCTTTGTTATTATTATCAACTCTTACTGCATGTGATACAACAGGTGGAAATAGTGCAAGTAATGAAACAGTGGATAATATTGTTGTAAAATCTATTGATGGAGCTGTCGTTGGTGATGTTATTGATTTAAGTGAAATGGTAACAATTGAAGGTGGTAATCAAGTTTTTGATTGTGAATTATTAACAGAAGATACTGCATCTATTGATGGTAAAAAAGTTACTATTATAAGTGAGGGTGTTGTTGATATTTTAATTACATCTGGTGATAAAGAAAGAGATGTTACTTTTAATGCTTATTCAAAAGAAAAATATGCATATAACAAATATACAAATAGTATTGGTGATGAATTCTTTGTTGGTGTAGTTAATAGCACTTCAACAGGAACTTATCTTACTAATGATGGCTGGTTATTTGGTGAAAATTTTACTGTTTATAGTAATAAAGCTTTAAATAATTTTGGTTATGGATATCAAGGTCAATATTTCCAAGGATCAAGTGTTTATACATTTACTATGGATGATGATACTGGTGAAAATTTTAAATTTGGTCCAGGAGCAGTAAGTGGCCTTTACTATAGTAAAAGCTCATTTACAATGTCTACAAATTTATTTACAACAGGAGAAAATGGTATTCTTGAAGGTGGCGCAAATGCTGCTGAATCAATGTTAGATATGCTTGGATATAGAACAGATTTATTTGAATATTATCTTGAATTATTGACTGATTATTATAAAGGCAAGGGTGAAGATGTAAATTTTGAATTCCAAACTAAAGGTGTATCAGTAATGATGTATGATATGATTAATACATCTAGTGAAATAGTTGCTTCATTCCCAATTTATAATTTATATTGCACATATAATGAAACAGTTTCTGGACAAGCTGGAACATTAACTTGGGGGACATATTATTTACGTTCTGAAAGCGAATATGTTAAAGATAGTGATTTATATAAAACTATTACTAAAGAGCTTGAAAATACCCCTGAAGGTGCAATCCCTGAATTATTTGATCAAAGACTTACTTCAATTGCTAATAGTAAAAATTATACAATGACTGTTAAAAGTGGTTGGTATGACTCAAGTGATTTTAAAACTGCAAAACCAATTGAAACACCTAGCTTAACTATTGATGGTAGTTCGACTATTTATGAAGAAATTCGTAGTGAATATATGGCAGAAACCGATGAAAAGACATATGTTAATAATGAAGAAGTGTTATATACAAAAAATATAGTTATTAATAATGAAAATAAAGTCGCTTATGATCATTTTACAAAAGTTGAAAATAGCATTTCTAAAGTAACTAATTATACAATTAGTAAAAATGAATATAGTATTGTTACTCCTGTTACTTCATCAGTTGATGGAACAACTCTTTGGGATAAAGAACACGGATTAATTGATTATTTAGCAGATAAAAATCTTGTTTCTAAAGCAAATCGTAATGTTCTTTATTCAGAAGAATATGATAAAGATGAAGATGCAGATTATAATTATGTTTTTAGCGGAGCAGCAGGTGGATATTCTTATTTATTAAGTCTATTATCTATGAGTCATTATACTGGTTCTATTTGGTCTGGATTAAGTTTCGGGTTAACATATACTGATGGAAATACATATTCAGTATTTGAGGCATTGAATTTAAATGCATTTGTTTATATGAGCGATGATACCACGACAATTAATTTCAAATTCGGTTGGAATACTAATCAATATTACCATATTGTTATTGAATTTAGTGATGTTGGTACGACAGTAATCCCTACTTTATAAAATTAATGTTGATATTAAACCTCTCTTATGAGAGGTTTTTATTTGCTTAAAAGTATACGTCAAATTTTAACACACTTACAAAAAAATAATAAATCGCTATTCTAGA
>ERZ808246.1006-NODE-1006-length-21691-cov-5.971621_pt1 | contig 21691 bp, 18 predicted proteins | sample MGYA00521083_ERZ808246 | MGnify/ENA primary metagenome ERZ808246 (study PRJEB31516, sample SAMN03275577) | gut metagenome | biome: mammalia-associated habitat; material: feces | host: Papio cynocephalus | place: Kenya | collected 2012-07-07 ... | reverse complement strand
ACTTGAAGAAATCACGGAGAAGGCCCGCAGCTGCGCTGCTAAGGCTGGCGACTCTTTGGACTTCCGGCCGTCATTCAAGGGACGAGGGTAGAGTTCGGACAATGCTGACATTGAAGAGACCACCCTCGCACCTTTCGCCGGAAGTCCTGAACTCCCTGACGGGCCTGGAGGCCGTTGGCCCCTGAAGGGAGTTCAATGTCGCCAGCCGCCCCGACGGAGCGGATTCGGAGGCAGGACGGTCGAACTCGCACTGACGGAGCAACTTAACATAATCTAGATTGCGTGCGGAGCGAAAACAGACGGTGGGAAGGGACCCGCCGATCTGTTACGCAATCTCGATAGGATTATGTTAAGTTGCGGGATTCGAGGAACAACGCTCGTGCCGCATTTGGGGAGCGGAGTCGGTTATGGCCCCTTCGGGGCTGTGGGGGATGAAAGGGTCGAGTCTTCTGGCTTTCGGAGTAAAGCGGAGAAAGACTGAAGTCTCGACACCGCTACTGTATTACCGAGCGAAGCGAGTTTGGAATGTTCGGAGGTTTGGCGGTCGAAACGCAGCGGAGAGCGTCAATCTTCCGGTTTCGCTCTGCCCATAGAGGCAATTCTTTCGGCACCGCAGCGGATGCAGAGATGACGGATGTCTTGCCGGGCGTGTATCAACAACTCCACTTAATTTGCTCTATGCTTTGTTCTTACTGATATTATTTGTAGCTTTGATGCAGTAACTCTAATATCCATCTGATTATGAAAAAGTTTATCCTATTGATGATTCTGATTGTTGCTGGTGTTTCTGCAAAAGCGCAGTCCTATTCTGGTCCTACGGACAGCGATGTGAGGACATATTCTGTCGAACAGGCGACAAATGTGCCATTTAGATTGTTCCCGACGAGAAACAACTGGAATTTCATGAAGTTGGATACTAGGACGGGACAAATATGGATGGTGCAATATAGTGTGGAAAAGTCGAGCAGTGCCTTCACCTGGACTTTGGATGAGACAAAAATTGAGGAACCGATAGCTGAGAATATTGGCCGGTTTACATTGTATCCGACAAGCAACAGATTCAATTATATCTTGTTGGATCAGTTTGACGGGAGGACTTGGCAAGTTCAATATTCGTTGGATAAGACTGAAAATAATTTTAGAATTAGAATTTACTGAATTTCTTGGAGTCTATGAAAACTTCCCACGCTGTGGGGAGTTTCTGTTTCGTGATTTTCTCCACAATGTCGAGAATTTCTGGGGATAGGCTTTAGACTTCGTCTTGCTGAATCTGGAAGATTTCCTTTTGCTTTTCGATTTCGCGTTTGAGATCTTCTTCGGATGGGAGGTAGGTGAGGTATTTGGCAGCGAAGAGCTGGGGATTCTCGTGAAGGACTGAATATTTGGCGATGTCCTTGCTGGTTTCCGTGCAGAGGATGAGCCCGATGGTGGGGTTGTCGCCTTCGGTGCGCTTGAGGTCATCGTACATTCGGACATACATATCCATCTGGCCTACGTCCTGATGAGTTATTTTAGCGGTTTTGAGGTCAATGAGCAGGAAGGCTTTGAGGAGGTAGTTGTAGAAGACGAGGTCTATGTAGAAGTCTCCGGCATCAGTGGTGATGTGCTGCTGGCGGGCGACGAAGGCGTAGCCTTTGCCGAGTTCGAGGAGGAATTTCTGAATGTGGGTGAGGATGGAACTTTCGAGTTTGGATTCTGTGAATTCAATGTTGCTTGGCAGTCCAAGGAACTCCGCGATGAACGGGTTCTTTAGGAACTCGTGCTTGTCTTTCTGATAGTCGGCTGTCTTTTCCTGCATTTCTCGGATGACGGGCTCCTTGTGCTGGGATTGGAGCAGACGGAAGTAGTATTGGGAACCGACGTTGCGGTCGAGGGTGCGGACATTCCAATTTTCGGATGCGGCTTCGTGCATATACCAGTAGCGTGCTTCGCGGTTTTCTTCCGAGAGCAACGAGCGGTAATGCGACCAGGTCAGATTCGGTACACTTGTGTGCCAAATCTCCTAGTCGGGGAATTGGAGGTAGAACAGACGGAAGTTGCGTAAGTTCCTTTCACTGTAGCCTTTACCGAGTTCTTTTGTCAGGCCGGCAGCCAATCTTTTCAGAAGTTGTGTGCCATATTCGGCACGAAGTTCTCCTTTCTGCTCTTCCAAGACTATTCTGCGGCCTACATTCCAGTAGGTGTCAATCATTGACGCATTGACAGCTGTATATGCCTTGTCCTTGCCGTCACGAATTATCTGTATGATGTCCGAGACAAGCTGATTGTCGGAAGTGTGATTGGTATCTATTGCGTTCTTTGTGTCCATATATTTCTGTTCTGTAAAAGTAGTCAATCTTTTGAGGTTATGGTTTCAACTCTATCGGAATATCTATGCTGCCGCCGGAAATTGAGGTGACAATGTTGGTCCTAACATCATCAAGATCGCTCTTGCCAAGGGTTGAGTTTCTTTCGAAGGCAATAGTGAGTTTGTCAGTGTTGTCTTCTGTTTTGTAAACCTTACCTTTGAGACGATTGTGGTGGTAATTGAGGAATGGTATTTCTGTGACTTTTTTGTCTCCGGCATAAATTGGAATCGGCTTTGGGGTAACTTCGAAGAATGTGTAGGTGTCATTCAGAAAGGAAATCATATCCTCTCTAATGATTTTTCGGAGCGGTGTGGTCCAGGAACTTTCGTATGCACCGTAGGCAGCAATGAGCGAGATAAGACTTATTTTATATTCACGCAGAATCAAGGTGTCGCGGTCGAAGAGACGATCCTCGAACTGCCTGCTGGTTTTCGGATGCCATTCTGACGGTGTGAGGGTCGGTGGATTAAATTCGAAATCACTGGATTCTATCGTAGGGATGATGAAAAAATTCGGCGTGATATTGTAGCCCTCAGTTTCGTCATCTCTGTAACGTATGGCGTTAGGGTTCTCCTTGTGCCGAAGGTGATATTGTTCGATGTTGTATTGTATGGCGTTGCGGGCATAGGTGAACTGCTTATATAGGGCAACGCCTACCGGATGGTTGTCGGTGTTGTAGTATTTGCTGTCACCGATGTAATAGATATTGTTCTGTCTGGTCAGTAGGGAATTATCCAGATAGATGTGGTCTATGAGTTTGCCGTCTTTTTGCGTCTTGAGTTCGGACAGTCTTCCGGTGTCTCCGATAAGGTTATCGACCATTTTCTCGAAGACAAGTTCGAAATTCTTTATGATGAGTTTTTCCTTGATGGGGTTCTTGTCGTCTTTGCTGGAGTTGAAAGTGAAGAACGCATCGAGTAGAGACCAAAGACTTCTGAGGTCATCGCGATAATATTTGCCTTTCATATCGCGCATCCTCCGCTTTCCTATTCCAGTATCAAGATAGCGTTGAATCTCGGAAGTTGACTTGAGGTCGTAGTTGATTTCTCCCAATGAAATGCGGAAATGGAACTTGTCCTTGAGGTATTTCAGTACAGAGTAGTAGAGGACAATAAGTTCTTCGTCGATATTTCGGGACTTGTCCTTTGTGAGAAGCTGCGTGTAGTATGGTTGTTTGTCTTTGATGAATGGCTGTGTCTGGATGGTTTTGTGCCAATCAACGGAAGAGTGCCCGGAGTTGTTAATCTTGGTTATCTGGGTGAATAAGTTGCGATGGTCAGACAGAAAATCTATCAAATGAATTGCAGTGCTCAAAAAATCCTGATCCTGAGAGTTGTTATCGGGCGTGACGTAGTCCAGATTGTGCTGCGCTTCCTGATCTTTGTCTTTACCAGCTTCATCGCGGTAGCGAGCTATAGCACGGAAGAGCCACAAGCTCAGTTCAGTCAAGAAATACTCATAGCCCTGCACTGTGAGAGGATTTTCATCCTTGTCGGTATCGTAGATGTTTTCTGGGAATATGCCTTGTCTGCCCAGCAAAGTGTCTTTGCCGTCCACTTTAGAAAGGAAGAGTTTCGGGAGGATGAATACTGGTCCTTTGTATTTCTCATTCGATACGAAGAGGTAGCCGATGTGCTGGATACGCCATCCATCTTCCTCGTGTTTTACGGGGATGGCATATCCGCTTTTGGCATCCTTATCAGTCAGATACTTGGAAATCAGTTCCTCCGGGTAGCTATAGTCCTCAAAAAAGATCAGCATCGGTGCGGGTTTGAACAGAATTACTTGGTAGGGGAAATACTGACAGGGGCAGTCGAACCGGAGTCTTTAGATTCTAACCTTAGCTTCTTGGTGATGAAGCCTTCGAGAAGTTGAGCCGGAGAGGTTGTCTTATTGTTATCTGTGTCAATACGGCCATCACCAAAGAGCTCTGCAAAGGTAAAGACCGTCTTTTTGTCTTCTGCTACATCGTCTCTCAAAAAGTAGTCGGGAGAGATGCGACTAGCGGAGTAGAGGTCTTTGCAGACATCGTTCCAAAGGTAGAACATCACCTTGTTCTTAAATTCAGTTTCTGTGACATTTCCCTTGATAAAGAACTCACCCATCTGCTTGTCTTCGCTGTCGGTGGCTTTGCGGATTAGAGGATTGACCTTACTGAGGAATTCAACCCACGAGTACTCTTTGTCGTTGATTATGAACGTGTATGTTTTTGCATCCTTTTGGTCGAGGTTAATAGGGATGTATTCCATTGCCCAACGTCTCTTAAATGCGGAGTCCATAGGAAAGAGACTTTGGTCTGATGTATTCATCGTGGCAAATATGTGAAAGTTTTCAGGCAGTCTCAACTTGTTGCCAGGAATGCCTTGCTTGTTTAGGAAGTTTATCAACTCAGTATCGGGAACTATAGGATATTCTGAAATCCCATCTTTGCGGTCAAGCAATTGGAATAGGTCTCCGAATATCTGAGCGCAGTTTCCTCGGTTAATTTCCTCGATGATGAGATATACCTGCTTTTCTGAATCGGTTAGAGTGTCGTCTGAGAGTGACCTATAGGCACGGACATATGCGTTGGTGAATACCTGCGGTACAAAAGCATAGGAAAGTTCCTCCTTGTCATTTTCTTTCCCGTTCTCATCCAAAACTGGTTTCATCACAGGCTTGTAGGAACCCACAAAAGCCGCATAGTCATAGTCCGGATGGAAAGTCGTGCGGAAGATGTTGCTCGGCTTGCTTGCGCGTTCCTCCTTCGTGTCAGGGAGCGGTATCTTACGTCCCTTATCATCGAAATAGGTTGCCAATTCTCCGTTGATGCCTTCGTATTCTTGTTTTATCATAAATGACTTTCCTGTTCCAGGACAACCATAGTATATTTTCTGGACCGGGGCATCAATTGCTAAATCGTCATTATTTGTTTTAGAAATTTCTGGAATTTCAGAATTTTTTAAATCAATATCAGTAGAAACAAGTGTTAGATAATTGTTTAACTTCTCTTTATCAGACCTTAAAGAGAAATCATTACCCTCAAGTTTGACATAGGGATGCATACGTTCTCTGACGAATGATTTATATATCCTCAATGGACCTACATCTTCATGTACATCTTTGCCTAAAACATTATGCCCTGCAAGCAATTCTTTATAAAGTCCCTCCTGTTCAAAGATTCTATTTTCCGTACCATTGTCTACAGACATTTTCAAATTCTCAGTAAATGCTGTAAGCATCTGGAATAAAGCCTTATCGGATTCGGTTTCAGATATCTCATTCTTCATCCAAGATACGAGTACTTTATTCCTCAGTTCATCGGATAATGCAGAGAAATATACATCAAGGTATATTATATTCTTACTGAATGTGATAACCTTGGCATATCTATTACCACCAGTCCTTTCAGCCGAGTTGGCTTTAGAAGCGACAAAATTTATTTTCCCTAATTGGAATACTAGTTCCAAGCCAACTTGAAGATGCTCCAATTGGGATGTAAGAAGAGGGTTTACAGAAATGACATTATCAGCTTTGCCTATAGGAAAGATTGCACGTATTGATGCCATATATGTTTCTTTTAGGCGGATTTTTGTCAAAGAACCATCTGAATACTCCTCTGAATATTCGATTCTCCCTTTTCTTTCATTAGCAACATAGAGCAGGTAAAGCAAAGAAATTACACGCTTAAGATTAGATAGCGAAGATTTAATGCCTAACCTGGCATTCTGCGGTTTATGATTTCTAATTTGTTGCGGAAGAGTTGCCATATTTATTTGTCGTTTTTAATTATTTGTTGAGCAATTGCATAAGCGAGGAGAGGTGGTACAGCATTTCCGACCTGCTTCATTTGGCTTGTCTTATTTCCATAAAACCTGAATGAATCAGGAAATGACTGTATTCTTGCCGCTTCTCGGACTGTTAGACACCTATTGAGAATAGGATGAGTGAAACGTCCCGATGATGGTGTATCAAATCTTGTTGTAATAGTGGGTGCTATTCCATCCTCTAAGAGTCTACACCAAGTGCCGCTATAAATTGATTTTGTTCTGTGTTCTGCGGGAAGGACCTCTCGTCCAGCGCCCTTAGGAATCATAGCTAATCTTTCCAGAGCCAAAGCTGAATGCTTTGTTGCTACGTGATTATATAAAATTGTTGATTTGCCTCGAAGCATTTTTTGATACTCAGTGGTAGCTTTTTTCCCATATTTAGACACGTCTATTCCTTCGCCCGAAGCAATAAATGGAAGGTCATATATAGCCTCTTGAATCGTTACTTTCTTGTGTGGTGGAGTTGGAAGCTCAATACCCTCTGAACCCAAGACACCAATAAATACAGCGCGGTGACGGTCTTGAGGAATTCCGAATTCAGAAGCTGATAAAACGCCACAATTAACCGTATAGCCCAACTTTGAGAAGGACTCAATTATTTGATTCTTAAAATACCCATTTGATGTTGTAATAATATTGGGAACGTTTTCAAGAACAAAGTATTTCGGTCTATAGGAATCTACAAAACGAACAAATTGCTGGAAGAGAAAATTTCGAGGATCATTAAGATTCAGACGTTTCCCTTTCTGCGAAAATCCTTGACAAGGTGGACCACCCATTATTAGATCTATCTGAGGATGATTCTTTTTTATCTCTTCGATGTTAACACCACAAATATCTTCATTAATCATCTCTGTTTCAGGATGATTCTTTGCATAGGCGTTGGCAATTTCTTTGTCAAATTCAATGGCAAAACCAACTTTAAATCCGGCCGAAATGAACCCTTGGGAAAGTCCTCCTACGCCAGAAAACAAATCTGCCGCTATCATGATTCTGCTTCTATTCGATTGATAGATGTTTTAACATACTCTTCATTGATATCGATGCCGATAAAATTGCGTCCTAATGCCATACAAGCTACCCCTGTGCTTCCAGATCCCATAAATGGGTCAAGAATGACATCGTTTTCATTAGAAAGCAGTTTGACGAAATGAGATAATAATTTGACTGGTTTTTGCGTCGGATGATTCCCTTTTTTATGTTCTGTAATACTTATAGTAGATGTTTCGATAAAATCATGAACAGGTTTCCCTTCATTGTTGAATGTACCTGTTGTTCCGTCATTTATTAAATAGATCCAAGGCTCAATCGAGTTCAGAAAATGCAAGTTCATATTTCTAGGAATTGGATTTTTCTTGTGCCATATACCAGTAGTTTTATAGTAAAATCCATTATCTTGAGCGAGATTTATGATACTTTCAACTTTAATGATTGACATGAAAATTATGAGTGTCCCTTTTTTCTTAAGAATTCTATGACATTCCTTAAGGAACTGATTCATCTGTTCAATCCAGGTGTTGAAATCAAGATCGTCCCAACCTTGAAAGGCAAAATGATTTGGGCGAAGCTTTTCCATATTGGTTCCTCTGTCTTTCATAAACAATCCAAGATTGTACGGTGGATCTGTCAGAACCAAATCAACACTATTATCTGGAATAGCACGCATTAACTCTATACAGTTACCACATGCTACTTGCGCTGAATCGTTTATAATTTTAAAACCTTGTATAGGCATTGTATATAACCCTTTAATGTTGCGTCTAAAATTCAAAATGACGAAGTTACTCATTTTCTTCTATATTTTAAATGTTCGCACCTAATAAAAACTTAAAAGATATGCCCTATACGATTCTATAGGGCACATCTTTTACTTCCACAACTTCTTGTATTCACCGTGCTTTACTTGTTGTATTTCACCGGCTTCGATAGCGCGGGCGATTTGTCGTCTGACGGTTCTCAGGCTCTTGCATATTTTCTGTGAAATTTCTTTCATATCAGTTGTGGTGAAGTAGCCTGGGAGCGCGGAGAGTATCGACTTTCGTGTGGCTGAGGAGTAGGAGTCGGCTACTGCAATGCCTTCGGGACGTTCTTTGTCCAGAACATTGAAGATGTAGTCGTTGTGTCTTGAGATTACACGGATGATTGCTTGTGTGGTAGCGAAGTCTATGTCTGAGCATTCTATGGTTTCTGTTATGCTTCCTGAATCCATCATTCGCAGTGCGGTCAAAACCATTGCGATTCTCAGGAAGCACCAGGCGAGACGATGGGAACTAGCAGAATAGCGGTCACCGTTGAAGTCTTGCATCCTTTCTTTCTCGCTGGCGAAGAAGTCATTGAACTTGCCAATTTGAGGTAATGAAAGTGAGAAACGGATTTGCTGGATGCTTTCAAGCCGTTTGGTGAAAGCTGTGAATTCGGCTCCTATGGAGTCAAAGGTCTCCTCTAAAGGAGTGTCTTCCCCATAGGATTCGAAGCCGTCAAGCCATTCGGAGCTGGAGTTGATGCAGAAGAACATAAATCTGGAGAGCAGTCCGTTTTCGGCATCGCGGATAAGGGATTTGACCTGTTCCGGAGTTCCTGAGAGGACTGTGGAGAGACGTGGGCTTTCGATTTCGCGTTCTTCTCCGTCGTCTCCTCTTCGCAGGTAGCCGAAACTTTCGTGTGCGAAGGCTTTGCGGAATGAGTCGGAGTAGTTTCCGAAGTCGGAGTTGAAGGTGTTGACTACGGTGTCTCCTTCGGTCTCAAAGAGGAGGAGGTTGCCGTTTTCTGCCATTGCCTGTGCGAATGAGGTGGCGCTGCTGTTGGCCGGAACGCGGAGGAGCTGAATCGGGGGCTTTTCCGGTGGGTCGATGTTCTCGCCTTTGCGCTGGCGTTTGTAACGGGCATATTCCTTTTTGTATTCGTCTTTTGCTGTGTTCCACCGTTCAAGTTTCTCTTTGTGGATTGGCTTGACAAGACGGAAACAGAAGTCGAGTTTGCCTTTGCCGGCACCTGCTGGGCCGGGGATAAAGAGATACATATTCGGATAGATGGTCTTGCCGAAGTAGATTGTCTTCATAGGCAACAGGGCTGAACTGAGTGTGGCTATGCTGCCTATGAGGATTAGACTGCGTTCTTGTGGAGTGTGCATCAGGGCGGTGACTTTCTGGAGAAGTCCAGGAAGTGTGCGGAAAATGTCTTCAGGGAACATCGGAAGTGGTGGCATTTCTTCAGGGTCTTCTTCCGAAAGTGTCAAGGGGACATTTTTGTCACTTTGTCCTTTTGTTCGGTTTGCCGAGCGTGTGTGATGATCAAGAGTATCGTGCGAGAATAATGTAATTCCTTTGTTTTTCGCAAGATAGAAGAGTGTACTTATATCTGTTCTTCCGCTGTCGGATTTGAGACATTCGGTGAACTTGGTGTCACTTTCGGTCTGGCTGTAGCCTTGATTTATCGAGCTGATGTCGTGGAAGTATCTACGCCCTGATTCTCCGAATTCGGATGCGAGGGCGAAGCCGACTTTCAGCCAGTCGTTGTAGTCGGCTGTGATGTCGGTATGGGAGGACTTGAGCAGGTCAATCAGTTTTTCGACCTTTGTCGCGGTGTCGGCAGAAGATGTTGGGCTTCCCGCTTGAGCGGATGGGGTGGTGCTCTGGCTTTGGGTGAGCAGGGCGTTATAGAAATCTGGTGATGTCATAGTCGTAATTGTCTTCTATGTATAATGGGTTGAGAAATGCGTCTGGATCGTAGGGGAGGAAGCAGGCTCGGCAGATGTCTTTGCCGGAGGGATCTGCTTCGACTCCGTAGTACAGACGTGAGTAGTTGGAGAGCATTGTGAAGAACTCTCCGTAGGTATAGGATGTGCCATCCGGTTTGGCGATGTTCGGCAGGGCGACTATCCATTTGACTCCATCTCCGGATGGGCTTCGGAAAGCGAGGACGGTCTCGAAGTGTTCGTCTGTGGCGAGTTTTCGGACTAGTCCTTGCGGGTCTGGGATGTGGTCGAAGTCGATTACCATATAGCCGGACGGTTTCAAAAGGTCGGTTTCTTTGCGGCTGCGGAAGATTCCTCCGGGCGTTATGTAGTCGAAGTTGTCGGCTTTGTACTTGCTTCTGGCCTTGTTGTCGGTGATGGTGCGCAGGTGTTCCGTGTGGGACTTGGCGTAGTCGCTGACAAGGTATTTGAAGATGTCTTCCGGGGAGGTTTCCCGACAGGGGCGTGTGTTGCGTATCGGGTGACGATAGAAGCTGAATCTTGGGCAAGGTGGAACCTGAGGTCTTACATTGTCCGTGTCCTTTTCTTCTTTCGGCTTGTCGGACAGCGTAGTTGGCTCGCTAATAAAGAGTCCCTCGGCCAATCTTGCAATCAGCTGCTCTTGCGTGAGATTCTCTCCACGTTCGTGATAGTATGCCGCTGCAAGCGCGATGGCATCACCGTCAAGCATTTGTCCGTCTGGATAGTGGAAACGAGCCTTGTAAAGGGGAAGTTTTTGTTCTTCTACGGGAATACGGTCTATCGAGACGTGGATGATGCCACCGTCCGCCCATACCGGGTCGGGACATTCTCCGCAGTCCTAACCTGAGATCCGCATAATGTGGTCGGGGAAATTCCTTGCGGATTAGGTGCTGTATGATGTCGGTGCCGTAGAGTGTCTTGGAAAGAAGGTATTCTTTAGTCATTGTCGTCCTCCTTTCTTTTTAGTTGTTCTATGTCGAGACTTTCAATGTCGCAGTCTATGAGTCGGTCGATTTCTTCGTCTGAGAGATCATCAAGTGACATATAGCCTTTCCGTAGCATTTCTGCTTGGATGAAAGGGCAATGACGGAGAATCTGTGCGAATGGATCGCCCGGGTTGTTAAGGACGAGCTGGTGCATCACTTCGCTGATGTGTATTGGCTTGCTCATAGTGCACCTCCTTTCTTGACGAGGATGTCATTGATGTCGGACAGGCGGTAGCGGTCCATTGAACCGAGCTGGACGGGGATGAGGTAGCCGCATTTTTTCCATCTCCAGAGGGTTGCGCTGGAAATCTTGAGTTTTTTCATTGTCTCTTCGCGGCTGAGGAACTCTTCGGCTGATGCCGGGCGTTCTTCTTGGGCGGTGAGGTTGAGCTCTTGTAGGAGTTCTTCTTTGATGACTCTTCCTGCTTGGAGGAGGTCTTCGAGCGATACCTGAACGGTTAGTCCTGGCAGTTGCTCTGATAGGGTGATTAAATCTTGCTTCATTGGGCTTTGATTTAATGGTAAAGCCACCCGCGAAGCAGTAAAAGCGGTGCCGGTCAAGGCTGTGGCTGCATCCTTTGGAACGACTGCTTTATTTCCGTTTCCATTGGATTGCAGCACAAAAGTAGAGAAATGAAATTTCCGCGAAAAGTTCCTATTTCATCTTTGTTGAAAATATTTTATCGCAATTGTAATCAATTGTTTAGATGGATGTTATACAGATTGTTCCTAAATGTTCCCATACCGTAGTTAACGAGTGTTCCCAAGAGATATTGAAAGAAGTTCGTCTGCTGCACTCTTGTATTTGAATACTGACGGAGTCTCGCCTTTATTGAGCGAGGTTGATTTGTAGGCTTTAGCCGTAGTCTCGGGCAAACCAATAGACTTGAATACTACTGAACGAATGTGGTTAAGTGTTCCTACTAGCGGTCTGCCAAATACGGACTTATTCATTAGAAGAAGGATTGCCGCTATGATTACAAGGTGTGGTTTTTCATATTCATTGTCATTCAGAATTCTTCTGAAGTTGTCGTATAAGGCTCGCTTTTGTGAAGTCAAAAGAGATTCTTTCTTGAAAATGGAGCAGAAGTCTGCATAATTCTGGGCTTGTTGTAGTTCGTCCTCGTTGAGTTCGTCTTTTGGAAGAATGAAGGTAGGGTGTATTTGTACGTTTTCGCGAGTCTTGGCAGCACATTTGAACTGACGGAGACTTTGGCCGAACTCATAGGCATTGATTAGCAGTCTTGCCTGACGGCTAAGTCCGATTTCTTCTAGGTAACCTGCTACACTTTTAACTGGAGATAGTTTTATGAACTGGATTTGATGAATCGTTGATTTGTCTCCAGAGATATTGAGGTTCTCAAAAAAGCGCTGGATATTGTCTTTGCATAGAATCTTGTTTTTAGGGAGATTGTCGTTATGTCCTATGAGAGGTATACAGTATATTAGAAGACTATCTACGATCTCCTTGAGCGGCTTGGGCAGCACTCCATCTAGCGGTAGATTGTTTTCAAGACCAGATTCAGCCTCTTTGCGGTAGTCGTATTTTTCAAGTTGCGGCAGAACTTGGTTTGCCACATCGGATAATTCTTGCAAGGTGTCGAGTATTGTATCCATCTTATCTGTTGATGTGTAGTTGCAAAGCTACTAAAAAATGGGCGATTCATATAGCTTTGTCAGAATCTTATCCACCATCTTTTCGTTAATCAAGCAGATTCGTCATTTCTCTGATCATATCGTCATCGATGTCCCTATAACGGGCGAATGCCTTGGAGCCTTCGCAATGTCCAGAGAGTTTGCCGACGAGGTTCGGGTCTTTGACTTTCTTGTAGAGGTTGCCGATGAAGGTGCGGCGTGCCATGTGGGAGCTGGCGATGTCGCAGATGGGGTGTTGTTCGGATTGTTTGGTGACGGGATTGACGGTGGTGACGACTCTGGTGATGCCGGCTCTTTTGAGGGCGATGCGGATGAGGTCGTTGAGTTTGCCGGTGGTCATATATGGGAAGAGTGTGTCTTTCGCCTTGCCTTTGTTGCGGTTCATTATCTCGATGGCGGTGGGAGCGAGGTAGACTTTGACGACTCTCGGACGTTCTTCTTTGGTCTTGCTCGGTATGTATTGGACGGATGTGCCGTTTTCGGTGGTGATGATGTTGTCAGGTGTGAGGGCGAAGAGGTCGCTGATGCGGCAGCCAATGTAGCATTGGAATATGAATATGTCGCGTGCGAGGGCTATTTCGTTGTCAGTTCCGAGGTCGGCTTTGAATACGGTGTCTCTTTCTTCTGTTGTGAGGTAGTACGGGGTTCCGAATTTCTGGGAACCTACAGAATATTTACGGAAGGGGTCGTTTTTCGTGTAGCCCATATCGATGCACCATCGCCAATAGGCTCTGATGGCACTCATATAGGTGATGATGGCATTGTCGCTGCGTTCAAGCGGTGTGCGTTCGTGCCGGGAGTTTTCCCAGGCGTATTTGTATTTCCTTACGGGTTTGAGGACGGTGCGGTATTTTTCTTTCTTTGGCTCGAAGAGTTTGTGTTCGTTGCGGAAGAAGTCCTCGATGGCGAGTAGTGTTTTGTTGTCTGATTTGTCGAGGCTGATTGGCTTGCCGGTGTAGAGTTCGTAGCGGTGGATGATGTTGAAGATGCAGCGGTAGCTTTGGTGCCGCTGGTAGGAGATTTTTTTGAATTTGAGGAAGTCTTCGATTTTATCGAGGAGGTAAATTTCATCGCTTTCTGCCTGCCGGTAGTTTTCGGGGTAGAGGAGACGGTCGATAGTGTCTTGTGCCCAGTCTTGCGTGAAGTCTGATATTGGCTTTTTGTTGCCTTTTTCCGTGATTTGGTTTACGATGCGGTCTATCTGGGCTTTGGCTTCCTGGGCTTCACGGACTTCGGGGGTGATTATGCGGTTCTTGATGACGATTTCCCCGTCTGCGAAGAATTTCGGGAGGATATAGGTGTGGGTGTGGGCGCGGAGTGCGACTTCGCGTGTGTTGCGGTAGCGGAGGAGGATTTCGGCTTTGCCGGTGTCTTTGTTTGTCCGGGCGGAGAGAGTGAGGGTAACCGTTGCCATAGTTTGGTGTTTTTAACAATGGCAAATTTACGAAATACGGGGGACAAAATCAAGTGAAATTGTCCCCCTAATTGAGGACTAATGAAAACGGATGAAAATTGTGTAATTGATATTAGTAGTTGTATATTATTGTTAAATATGGATTTATGGCGATATTTGAAAAGAATTGTTTTCTTTTGATTTCTGCGGTTTTCGTTTACTATTTCCCGACGCAGAAATTCCTGAACACATTGTTCAGAACTTCCTGGCTGCTGATTACGCCGACAATTTCGCCTAGGGCGTCGATGGCTTCGCGGAGATCCTGGACGAGCAGGTCGGTCGGGACTGAGCGGGTCAGGCCGAGGCGGACGCGGGAGAGGGCTTCGGCTGCTGCTGCGAGTGCCTGGTAGTGGCGCAGGTTGGTCACCAGAGTCTGCTCCGTCGAGGCTTCGCTCCAGCCCTTCTGCGACTCCGCCAGTGCCTCCTTCAGCTCGGGGAGGCCTTCTCCCGTCTTTGCAGATACGGGAAACAGAGAGATCTTTGTGTTGCCCTCTGTTTTTGTGTCAAAGTCCGAGCCAGTAGCGCAAGAAACAAAAATGTTTTGTATTAAAACATTTTTGTTATCGAGTTCATCCTCCGAAATCTCATCAATTTTGTTGAGGACGACGAACAGTTTCTGCTTCCGAAAATCAACCAGAGGGAGGAGCGCGGAGAACTCATCGGCAAGGATGGCGTCGGGCTTCGAGGAGTCAAGCATCGCTAGTACGACCGAGGCTTCGGAGAGCTTGCGGTAGGACCTTTCGATGCCTATGCGCTCGATTTCGTCGGAGGATTCGCGGAGTCCGGCGGTGTCTATGAAGCGGAAGAGGATGCCGTCGATGTTGAGGGTCTCCTCGATTGTATCGCGGGTCGTGCCGTCGATGTCCGAGACAATGGCGCGGTCTTCGCCGAGCAGGGAGTTGAGGAGGGTGCTCTTGCCGGCGTTCGTCGCTCCGACGATGGCAGTCGGGATGCCGTTGCGCAGGGCGTTGCCGAGGCGAAACGAATCCATCAGCCGGGCGACGTGCCCCGAAGTTCTGTCGACAAGGTCGGTTAGTCTTGAACGGTCCGCGAACTCCACGTCCTCTTCGCTGAAGTCCAGTTCCAGCTCCATCATGGTCACAAGCTCCAGCAGCTCGGCGCGCATCCGGGACAGTTCCTGCGAGAAGCCGCCTTTCATCTGGGACATCGCCATCCTGTGGGATGCTTCCGACGACGATGCGATTACATCCGCGACCGCCTCGGCCTGCGCGAGGTCCATCTTCCCGTTCAGAAATGCCCTCTGCGTGAACTCTCCGGGCCTGGCGAGCCTGCATCCTGCCTGTATCAGCAACTGCATCAGTTCCGAAACAATATATTTCGACGCATGACACGAAATCTCCAGCGCATCCTCTCCCGTGTAGGAATGCGGTGCCCGGAAAACGCTGACAATCACCTCATCGAGGGTCTCCTTGCCTCCGGTTCTGCTTCCTTTTAATGTGGATTCCGTACCTCCCGCCATCGAGGCGCTATCGTCGCCCGAAATATTGGCTTTCCGTGTTGGCGAACTTTCCGTGGTCGAAGTGTAATACACCGTTCCATAGTGCAGAGTGTAGCCTGCCGCGTCCGCGAGCCTGCCTTTCTTCAGGGAGACTATCCTGTCCGCAAGTTCAAGGCATCCGTCGCCGCTCACCCTTATAATGGAAATTGCCCCCGTGCCCGGAACCGTCGCCGGGGCGCAAATTATGTCGTCCGTAAAAAACTTGTCCATAAAAAATAGATGTGTTCAACGAAATCATCGAAATCTTCTAAATCTTCCGCGAATTTAGCAATATATCGTCAAATTACCGTTATTTTCATTTCGGAACGATATTTTCGATGACGACGTCAGAAACGTGAAAAAAATAAACTGCTTCAGATTTGTCAATTATTTTCGAGTATAGATTTCTTTTGGAAGAAGGAGTGTACTAGATGTACACGACTGATGAGAAAAGAGTCTTTTCGATAAGTGAGAGCAGAGCCAAGCTTGCTTGGGCTATGCCGAACGCAGAAAAGGGCGATGAAATCGAAATATGGACCGAAAAGGATGAAAAAGATGATGCTGGTTATTTTTTGAAGGTTTCCATATCCGTTCGTCAGAATAATCTTCGCCGATTGGATTGGGAAACACCCTAAAAATAGTTAATTTTGCAGCGAAAAAATGTTGGAAATGATAGACAAAAAGACAAAGATTATATGCACCGTCGCGGACAACCGCTGTGAGGTGGACTTCATTCGGAGACTTTACGAAAACGGGATGAATGTCGTCCGTATCAATTCCGCGCACGCTTCGCTCGAAGGAGCGCAGACGATAGTTGACAATGTTAGGAAAGTCTCGGACCGGATAGCCATACTCATCGACACGAAGGGTCCCGAGGTCAGGCTTACGCAGATGGCGGATTCCGTCGGATTCATAGCGCGGACGGGCGAAATGATTGAAATTGTGGACGATCCGTCGCAGCCTTGCCGCAGGGGAGTCCTGTATACTACCTATCCTCACATGGCGGAGGATGTCCCTGTAGGCTCGGACATACTCATCGACGACGGCTCCGTGGACCTGTCCGTTGTCGGGAAAGAGGACGGAAAGCTCATCTGCAAGGTGATGAACGAGGGCATAATCAAGGGACACAAGAGCGTCAATGTTCCGGCCGTGCACATAAACCTTCCCGCAGTGACCGAAAAGGACCGAAAGTTCATAGAATGGGCAATCGCCGCTGACATCGACTTCATTGCTCATTCGTTTGTCCGCAGCGCGCGAGACCTTCATGAGATTCAGGAAATTCTTGATGCGCGGGGCAGCCATCTGAAGATTATCTCGAAGATAGAGAACCAGCAGGGCATAGACAACCTTGATGAAATCCTGACATACAGTTACGGGATTATGGTGGCCCGCGGAGACCTCGGAGTAGAGATTCCTGCGGAGCGCATTCCTTTGATACAGCGGGATATCGTGAGGGCCTGCCGGGACAGGAAGAAGCCTGTAATCATAGCGACGCAGATGCTTCAGAGCATGATTGAGAACCCGCGTCCGACCCGTGCCGAGGTTACCGACGTCGCGAACGCAATTTTCCAGAGCGCAGACGCCATCATGCTCAGCGGTGAGAGCGCCTACGGAAAATATCCTGTGGAGGCGGTGGAGACCATGACAAAGATTGCCCTGCAGACGGAAAAGACCATTGACGTGAATCTGGAGCTGAATCTGAAGAATGCCGTAAAGCCGGTGGCAGTCGTGATTGCGCGGGCTCTGGTGGCAGCGACCCAGGAACTGCCTGTGAAGGCACTCGTGTTCGACACCTACACCGGGCGGGTCGGGCGTTATCTCTCCACTTACAGGCCTAAAGTTCCTGTTTATGCCATGTGTTATAACAGCTGTACAATGAGGGAGTTGGCTCTTGTATTCGGGGTCAAGGCCTACCCCTTCTCTAAGGTCAATGACAAGGAAGAGTTTTCGGCGAAGTCCATAGACATGCTCACACGCGAGGGCAAGATTTCGCAGGGCGACCTCGTCGGGTTCATCGGCGGAGTTTTCGGCGCTCAGATGGGCGCGACGTATATGGAGCTGAAATATGTGTAGGACGATGGAAAACAAGGCGCTGCTGTTTGACTTCGACGGAGTTGTCGTCGATTCGGAAAAGCTCTACACCGTACTTTGGGACGCGCTCGGGGAGGAGTACCTCCGTCGCGCAGGTTTCGGTAAAGTCGTGAAGGGGAGCACGCTTGACTGCATCCTTTCGACGTATTTCGGCGACCGGAGGGATTTGTGGCCTGCAATTGTCGCGCGTCTTGACGAGTTCGAGAAGAATATGCCGTACGACTACATTCCCGGAGTCGTCGATTTCCTGAAGGAGGGACGTCGCCGAGGGTTCAGAATGGCCGTCGTGACGAGTTCTAATCTTCAGAAAATGAGGAGCGTATATGCGAAGAGGCCTGAAATTCCGGAACTTTTCGACGCCATCCTTACAAGCGAGGACTTCGCGGCCTCTAAGCCCGATCCTGACTGCTACCTCAAGGCAATGACCCGTTTCGGCACCGACGCCGCCCATTCCGTAGTCTTCGAGGACTCCGTCAACGGGCTCATGTCCGCCAAGGCCTCCGGCGCTCTTGTAATAGGTCTCACCACAACCAATCCGTCCGAAGTAGTCCGCAAATACAGTTCCCTACAAATCCCCGACTTTACGGACGGGGAGAGAATATTCCAATTCGTTGAAGATAATTTAGCCAGGCTTGCATGATGTGTGTTGTTGAGAATAAGGCGCATAAGCGCCGTGCGGAGAACAGCGAAGCGGGGGCTTTGTGCGATGGTGCGCACGGAGCACCACTTCCCCTTTTAGGGGACGGGAGGGGGAATAAGAAACCTTCAAAAAATAACCTGCATCATCTTTCTCATTCTTTTCGGTCTATATTTATTTTCTCATCAGTCGTGTACATCCAGTACACACCCTCTTCCAAAAGAAATCTATACTCGAAAATAATTGACAAATCTGAAGCAGTTTATTTTTTTCATGTTTCTAAAACATACGGGAGGGGGGATTTATGGCAGTAGTTTGCATCGCAGAGAAGCCGAGTGTGGCGAGGGAAATCGCCGATGTCCTTGGAGCCAAGCTGAAAAAGAACGGCTACATCGAGGGCAACGGCTATCAGGTGACATGGACTTTCGGCCACCTGTGCACGCTCAAGGAGCCTCATGACTACGACCCGAAGTGGCGCGTCTGGGCGCTCTCGACCCTTCCCATGATGCCGCCTCGCTTCGGCATAAAACTCATAGACAACGAGACTTACAAAGCTCAGTTTCAAGTGATAGAGCAGCTGATGCAGAATGCCGACATGATTGTGAACTGCGGCGATGCCGGGCAGGAGGGAGAGCTGATTCAGCGCTGGGTCATGCAGAAGGCGCGGGCGAAGTGCCCGGTCAAGCGCCTGTGGATTTCATCCCTCACAGAAGAGGCAATACGGGAAGGGTTCAACCATCTTGAGGACTCCTCAAAATTCCAGCGGCTCTATGAAGCAGGACTTTGCCGAGCCATCGGGGACTGGCTGCTCGGGATGAACGCCACGAGGCTGTACAGCCTGAAGTATGGCGGAGGGTATTCCCGTGACCGTAAGGTTCTGTCAATCGGAAGGGTACAGACCCCTACTTTAGCTCTTATTGTAAGTCGTCAGAACGAAATCGAGAATTTCAAACCGGAGCCGTATTGGGAACTCAAGACAACCTACCGCGACACGGTCTTCAGCTCGACCAAGGGCAAGTTCAAGGTGCGGGAAGACGGCGAGAAATTGCTTGAAATAATCAGCGGCAACAACTTTACGGTCACTGACATCGCCGAGAAGAAAGGCAAGGAGTTCGCCCCGCGTCTCTTCGACCTCACCTCGCTTCAGGTCGAGTGCAACAGGCGTTTCGGCTTCAGCGCCGACGAGACTCTGCGCATCATCCAGTCGCTGTACGAGAAGAAGGTGACGACATACCCCCGCGTTGACACGACATTCCTCAGCGACGACATATATCCCAAAGTTCCCAAGACCCTCGAAGGACTCGTGGCATACCGCGAATTTACCGACCCGCTTAAGGGGAAGAAGCTTCCCAAGACCAAGCGGGTCTTCGACAACTCGAAGGTGACGGACCATCACGCGATAATCCCGACCGGAGTTCCTGCGACGAACCTCACGCAGCAGGAGATGATGGTCTATGACCTCGTGGCACGCCGTTTCATCGCGGAGTTCTACCCCGACTGCGAGATTTCGACGACGACGGTTCTCGGCAAGGTCGTCGACATCGAGTTCAAGGCCTCCGGCAAGCAGATTCTCAAGGCCGGCTGGAGAGTGGTGGAGCAGCGTCCGCAGGCAGGCGCATCGCAGCCGGACGGAGGGCGCGCTTCCGAAGGGGGCGCACAGGGAGAGGGCGAAGGCCCTTCCGACGGCGCCGAGCTCAGGATTATGCCGAACTTCACGAAAGGGGAGTCCGGGCCGCACGTCCCCACTCTCAAGGAGACCTGGACAACACCTCCCAAGCCCTACACCGAGGCGACCCTTCTCCGCGCGATGGAGACCGCCGGCAAGTTCGTTGACAATGAGGAACTCCGAGACGCCCTCAAGGAAAACGGCATAGGCCGCCCATCGACCCGCGCCGCCATCATCGAGACGCTCTTCAAGCGCGGCTACATCCGCCGTGAGCGCAAGAGCCTCTTCCCGACCGACACCGGCCGCGACCTGATTTCCACCATCAACGAGGATCTCCTCAAATCCGCCGAACTCACCGGCATCTGGGAACGCAAGCTCCGCCAGATCGAGCGCGGAGACTACGAGGCTTCCGCCTTCATCGACGAGCTCAAGGCCATGGTCTCCGGCGTCGTCTTTCACGTTATGAACTCCTGACATTTGTCGTATTTGAGCATTTTGGCGCAAATTATTTGTCGGGTTTGAATACTTTAACGCAAATTATTTGTCGAATTTGAACACTTTTTTATATCTTTGTGCCATATTGATAAATGATTACGATGCCAAACAGGAAATATATAAAAAGAAACGTCGATGAGCAGCTGCTTGAGTGGAAAAATTCGGCGATGCGCAAGCCTTTGCTGATAAGAGGCGCGAGGCAGGTCGGAAAGTCGTCGGCGGTGAAACATTTGGGAGAGTCCTTCACATATTTTGCGGAAGTCAATTTTGAGAAACAGCGGGCTGTCAAGGATTTCTTTAGCGGAGATATGGATGTCAGACTCATTTGCCAGAAAATTGCAAATTACATAGGAGTCCCGGTTGTCGCGGGGCGGACTCTTCTCTTCTTCGACGAGATTCAGGAGTGTCCGGAAGCAATCATGGCTCTTCGCTTCTTTAAGGAAGAATATTCCGAACTTCATGTGATAGCGGCAGGCTCGCTTCTGGAGTTTACATTGCAGGAATTGCCGACATTCGGAGTCGGGCGGATTCATTCCATATTTATGTATCCCATGACTTTCGATGAATTTCTGACGGCCACTCATAATGAGGGACTTATCGCAATGCGCGAGGAATCAGACAGTAAGCATCCGCTCGACCTTGCCTTTCATGAGAAGCTTATTGAGCTTTTCCGCATATACTTGCTGGTTGGCGGGATGCCTGAAGCCGTCTTGGCTTGGACAGAAACGAAAGATTTCTTAAAGTGTCGTCAGATACAGGAAGACATAGTCCTGACTTATGAAGACGATTTCGGCAAATACAAGAAACGGGCGAATCCGGACCTTCTGCGTGTCACGATGCGAGGAGTTTGCCATCAGATTGGCGAAAAATTGACTTTTAAACAAATTTCCGCAGACTATAGAAGTTCTCAAATCAGAGAGGCGCTCCGCCTGCTGACTCTCGCCGGCATCGTTTCGCCGGTAGTGGCAACTTCCGGCAACGGCATTCCTCTTGACGCGGAGGCGGATGAAAGCAGGCAGAAGGTTCTTTTTCTCGACCCGGGGCTTCTGCTGGCAGTGCTCAATCTTGAAGGCACTCTGTCTCGGCAGCTTATTGAGTCGATTATGACAGACTCTCCGCGGGAACTTGTCAACAAGGGGCGGATTGCCGAGATGGTCGCGGGTCTTGAAATCATTCGGAACAAACCTGCGGTTCAGCGACAGAAGCTGTGCTATTGGGAAAAGGTCGGCAACAGTGTGGCCGAAGTGGATTATCTCGAAATCCTTAATGCGACGGTAACTCCGATTGAAGTCAAGTCCGGCACTCAGGGCGGCATGAAAAGCCTGTGGCTGTTCATG
>ERZ808246.1004-NODE-1004-length-21707-cov-5.346573_pt1 | contig 21707 bp, 7 predicted proteins | sample MGYA00521083_ERZ808246 | MGnify/ENA primary metagenome ERZ808246 (study PRJEB31516, sample SAMN03275577) | gut metagenome | biome: mammalia-associated habitat; material: feces | host: Papio cynocephalus | place: Kenya | collected 2012-07-07 ... | reverse complement strand
ATCCGCCATTGTATTCAAGTGCTTCATTTGTTATATCTCCTCTGTATTCTACATCCGAATACATAATTTCTAAGATACAAAAGTTTGGGCAGCTTGCGGCAAGCTGAAGGGTTGCCGCATTCGCAACCGGGCCGCTCGGATTATGTGGTGCAAAGGGTATGTATCTGCACTCTGCCTCTGCCGCAATTTTTTTCAGCTCCATAATTCCGCCGGCATGAGAAATATCAGGTTGAATGTAATCCGCAGCCATCAAATCAAACATTCTCTTATAGTCCCACCTTGTATAGAGGCGTTCGCCGGCAGATACAGCCACCGGAGATTTATCCCGTACAGCTTTTAAAGCATCAAGATTATCGGGCGGAACAGGTTCTTCAAAAAACATCGGGTGAAACGGCTCCAGTTCTTTTGCAATTTTAATCCCCGTAGGAATATTAAATCTGCCATGTCCCTCAATCAGCAAATCAATCTCATCTCCTACTGCCGCTCTTACTTCTGCCACGCATTCAAGTGCAGTATTCAAATCTTTATTTGAAATTTCAAGATAACTTTTCCCGAACGGATCCCATTTCATTGCTGTTATTCCTTTTTTTACAACCTCTTTTGCCTTTTCGGCAAATTCTTTTGGTGTTTTGGCATCGGCAAACCAGCCATTGACATATATTTTTACCTTATCATTTACTTTGCCGCCCATCAGCTGATACACCGGAACACCCAGGCTCTTGCCGAGAATATCCCAAAGTGCCATTTCAACTGCCGAAAGGGCGCTCATAAGCACTGCACCGCCACGCCAATATGCATCCCTGTAAATATTGTGCCAATGCTGTTCGATGTTCAGCGGATTTTTTCCTGTTAAATATTCTTTTATATGCTCAATTGCACCAAAAAGCGCTTTCTCCTTATATTCAAGCGTTGCTTCTCCCACGCCGTCTATGCCCTCGTCGGTATAAACTTTAACAAATACTCAATTTGTCCGAAAGCAATCCACCGCAAAGGTTTTTATATCCGTAATCTTCATTTTTTCTCACCTTTCACGCAAAATGTATTAAATCATTATTTTCTCATATGGTTCGGGTATAACCGCATTATCTGCATCAAATTCTGCAGGGTTTATATTGTCAAACATACCCCAATGTATGGGAACCGCCTTTTGAGCTTCCGTTTTCTTTGCGAAATTCTTTGCATCAGCAATATTCATGTTATTTCCCGCACCGTTTATCGGAAGAAACACAGCATAAATATCATTCGGTAAATCCTCAAAAATTTCTCTGTTATACAGAGTATCTCCTGTTATGTACAATTTTTGTTTGCCGTCATTAATAATGCACCCTATTGCCGAACTATCCGAATGTTCTGCCTTGACTGCCGTATATGTGACATTTTTATATGTCCACACCGTTCCCCGATTAAACATTACATAATTATGTGTTCCTCCATATTGTCTTACCTTTTCCCATGCATTCTTCGGCGCAAGTACCGTAATACTTCTTTCCGTATTGAAAAGTCTCGGAAGCGTTTCCGGATCCATGTGGTCCATATGCTCATGTGTTATCAAAAGCACATCTATTTGTTCATCAAAAAGTTTTGCATTTACGGGAATTCTGCGCCGATTTTTTGTGTTTATCTTCGCCACACTGTCCGATAAATACGGATCAACCATCATTTTAAACTCTCCTGTATCTATCAAAAATCCCGCCTGACCTATCCAAGTAATTTGCACATCTATCATCTCCCGGCTGTTATTCTAACATAACCGCTTGACAAATTAAATATAAAATGTTATCATATTTTATAGAAATATTACTCTAAGGAATTGATAGCTATGAAAACCATGCCGCAAATCGTAAATCTCGGTTTATATGATGCAACGCTGATACACGGTGACGTCATTTCAACCAAACCAAGAAGAACTTCAATATATGAATTTGAGTATATAACAGAAGACGGTGGTGTATCATACATAGGGAACCGTTCATTCCCTATACAAAAAGGCAGTATTATATGTGCCAAACCCGGTCTGCTTCGCCACACAGACCTTCCTTATAAATGTTTATATATTCATGCTGTTATAGAAGACGAATCTCTCTGCGCACTCCTTCACTCTGTTCCGGATTTTTATTCTCCGAGCAATTCAAACGACTTTGAATCTGCATTTCGTACCTTGATTTCCGAATCAAAGCTTCCAAAGTACAGCAATGATGTTGATATAGCAATGAATTTTTTAGAAATTTTATCCCTGTTTTTATCTATATCTCAAGCTTTGCCAAATAAGCCGCTCAGTTCAAACAAGCATACGAGAACCATACACCGTGCCATAAGCTTCATTGATGAAAATTACGTTCAAAATATAACTCTTGATGATATAGCCTCACATGTGCATTTAAGTAAAATTTATTTTCAAAATTTTTTTCTTAAAGCAACGGGGCAAACTCCGCATGAATATTTGATCTCCAAACGAATAAGCAATGTCAAATTTCTGCTTACCACAACCGACAAATCATTTTCGGAAATAGCCTCCGCCTGCGGATTTTCATCGCAGGCATATATGACTTATGTATTTAAGAAAAAAATGCATTGCACTCCCATGCAATACAAAAAGAAATTAAATAATTTCTGAGAAAGCATCTCCAAAATAACTATTTGCCTTTGCTGCACAATTAGTTATATTCCACCGCCGCAAATAAATATCCTACTTATTATATGAGCAACCAATACCGTAATGCTGTTGCCGGCTTGCTTATACAACTGTTACTGTTGTACCGATTGTTATCATCTTTCGGTACAAAAAAGAACAGCTCTCACATTTCAGTAAAATCTGCTCTAAAAAATATTATTTAAAATAATTCGCTATGCGTTCCTGTTCGGATATGCTGCCATATCAGCATATCTTTATATACCTTATATACAAGTAGCCAATTCGGTTGTATGTGACATTACTCTTTCGAGTTTTGTAATGCATGATCCTTATGGTGTGAAATGGCTTGCATTTTCAGAGGAATGGATAACCGACAATAACACATGAAAAAAATTTCATATACCAAATATGCACCCCAAAAGTCAGACACTTTTCGAGGTGCATATTATTATTTTATCAGTTTTTATATTCTTTGGTGAAAACCGGCACACTTCCCGGCGGTGCAGATACCTCCGCAATTGTTCCGCCCGGGTATCTAACTCCGCAATTGTCATACCAATCGCCTTGCGGCAATTTTACCATGCGTGTCTGTACACCCTTTTCAAGAACCGGTGCGACAAGTATCGAATCACCTAACATAAACTGATCGGTAACCGTTTCAAAGCCTTGGTTCGGAAATTCATATTCCATACAGCGTACTATAGGCTCCCCTGTTTTGGACGCATTCTTCGCAAGCTCCATTATAATATCACCGATTTTTGTATGTGTATCCGCAAGGCGTCTTATCATATCGCACTCATTTTCACTAAGCACACGCCACGGGGCAATGGAAAACTGCATCATTGAACAATATGTATTTGCCTCTGCCCAGCGTATATATAATTCCGTGTCATACTTTCCCGATGCCGATGACAGCGCACCGCCGCCCACCATGTCGGGGCATGAATACAAACAGCCTATAATCCCCTGAACTATGGTGTTCGGAATTATATCCTTTATGCCTTTATCACCCCATGTATGCTCTTTGTCCTGCATACGGCACAGTATTGACTTTCCACGTAAGTTCCATGCAGTGCGATATTCGTGATACGGAAATATTTCGCCCAGGTCGTTATAAACACTTGTCATCTCATTATCCGTTAAATTTTCATAGGTTTTATCATCATCTCTATAGAAATAATAATCTCCCGCATCAAACTTAAAACCATCGGCATTATACTTATCAAGGCAAGCCTGCAATTTATCAACAAACCACTTATTTGCCTTGGGATTTGTAAGATCAAGCACACAGCTGTAGCCGTTCCACCACTCTCTTACCGCAATTTTATTCTCTGCATTCTTTGTAAGATAGCCAAGCTCTTTAAGCTCACGAAATGCGTTGCTGTCAGGTGATATATTGGGCGTTACCCACAGCATCACTTTAAAGCCCATTTCATGGAGCTTGTCTATCATAGCTTTCGGGTTATTAAATCTGCCGGGATAAAAATCATACACGCCATAATCCTCGCTCCAACCCTCATCTATCATAAATATGCCGGGCTTAAAGCCGTTATCTATAATAGATTGTGCATATTTCAATATGCCTTCCTCTGTCTGATTATAGCCTAAAGCCATCCATGTATTAAACTGCGGCACTCTGAAAAACAATTCATCGGGTATATTCTCATTAAGGCTGAAAAACCGCTCAACAAGTGCCTTATGTGCAGCCTTGAGAGTGGAAAATCCGCTCTCAAAATACACATTATCATCAGTATCAATACTTATCTTTCCTTTAGAAAACTCTATATTATGTTTTTGAGGACTATAGATATATCTGCCTTTGTCCGATACAAACAGAAATGCGCCCTGGTCTATAGGTGTCATAGTAATTTTAATACTGCTGTCCCCGCCTATCGGCATTTCGGAACCCAAATCCGTAAGTCCTCCCCACCAATGCTCATCCTTTAAAATATCTATTATCATACTTTTCTCCTTAAAATGTTTTTGTTATACCAATCGGATTGATCTTTATTAATATACCTTCTGTTATGCAGTCCTGACTTTTCTACCGCATTATTTCTATAACGGGTGATGATATTACACCCATATCCTTTAAGCAGTATTCGTAGCTCCATCTGCTGCCCTCGGTATACCACTCATGCGGACTTATCCAGTCCTGCTGATAATCACACATATGGAGCGTCCCGAACGAATTATATCGGTTTCCGAAACACTTTATGCGTATGGTATGCTTGCCTTTTTCAAGATGTCCCATATTGACCTTATACGGAGCAAACGCAAGCTTTTGCGGCGCTTTGTCATCAACGGAAACCTCAAGCAGTGCACCTCTGTAGCGTGAAACGGTTATCTCTGCTTCTCCGCTTTCTTTTGTTTCAAATTCAGCCTCATATACGAGATTTCCGCCATAGAACGGCATGCCCTGATTTGTTACCGTTCCGAAGCCTATTCTCTCTTCCGGCTCAATCAGTGTTTTTTCAGTACCGCACAGCTTAACGCCGAAATTACCGAGTAAGAAATAATTCTCCAAGCCCAGCGCTCTTCCGAGCGGAGCTTTTATCAAAAGCTCGTTTCTGCCTTTCTTTACGGGCGGCAAATCCATTGTGTGTATGCTCCTGTCCGTAAAATATCCGTTTACTTTTATTTCAACCCTTTCACCGTTGAAGTAAACCTCCTCGGCTTCCTCAAAAGCAAGTCTTACGTTTGTTTCGATATTGCTGTCAAAGGTAAAGCGCAGTGTCGGGAATACCTTGATTTTTTCCTTACCGACAACCCACGGCTGTGCACCCTCACCGCTTGCAAGCGGATAATCGTGGTGTTTGCGTATTTTTTTATCTATTCGCAGGATTTCTTCCGTGTCTTCAAAATTCACGCCGTCCTCCGACCATTGCGCCATATCAAGCACAAGAACGTTATCCTCTTCACGCTTGCAGCCAACAGCACCCTTGAAATCTATCGTTTCGACCGTCTGCTTTGCTTTTTCTGCTTTCGGCAGTGTGCCCGCTTGGTCGCTCAGCTTTATAAGCAGACTGTCTGAGCTGTATATGGTTCTTTCTATAACGGTATATTCTTCCTCATAACCATAGCACAGCGATAATTTTTTATATGAATATGCAAGCGGTTCTTCCGTTCCTGTAACAGTGTTTAAATGCGACGGTATCTGACTGCCTTTTATATATATTGTAATATGCTGCGCATCGACAATATCGGGATTGGTATCATATTTACGCTGAGCAATAAATACATATCTGTCATTGCCGTCCTCTCTTTCGCTGTATATGAGATTATCGGCTTCACTTCCATCAGCGTTTTGTATTTTTATCGTTCGGAAAAGATTCAAATCCTCATAAAGAGCGGGAGAAATACTGTTTACCGCACTGCATTTTTTATAAAGAGCATCTATCTCGTCCGAAAAAATTCCGTCTATCTGCGAGGGGCAATCGCCTATGAAAATTATCTCTCCGCCGTTTTTCTGATACTCGTTTAAAATATCAAGCGTTGTCCGACGCATTGTAACAAGCTGAGGTACAATCACCGCCGAATATGCCATTGCCCCCACGTGCAGTTTTTTATCGGTACTGCTTTTGTACTGCTCGGGCAAAAGTCCCTCGTTTATAAAATCAAAGTCCAGATGATTGAACAAAAGTCCTTCTATAACATCGGTAAACTGCTTTTCAGCCGTTTCTATATGGCTGTTTGAAACGTCCTTATGTCCGAGCATTGTCCACATAGACTCTATCGGGTGTATTACGCCGATATTTACGACAGGCTTACCCCGTGTGAGCACGGTATTTACTCTCGAAATATGATCCTCAATATAGCCGTACTCCTTATACCACGGCGACTGATAGCTTATCGATGCCGGATAGTCACGCTTTGCACAGCCTTTCATCGATACCCACGAAAGATGGAGTGCACGCTGTGTTACGCCCAAAGCCGCCTGCCAATCAGCCTGAAATTTGTGACCTCGAAAATCAAAATCCCATCCGGTTACACCGTATTCCTCAGAGAGCATTCCCTCTTTTGCGTACTGATGAACCGCCGACTGTGCTTGTTTTGCCGTTGACAATTCTATACAGTTGCAAATCATATCAATACCGGGAATATCAAAATATTTGTATGAACGCATAACATCACCCACACCAACAGACTGAAGCCGCAAACACACCTCACTGTACAGGTGACCGGTATACATAAGTCCGTCACGCTTACAGCGTTCCTGACACATGGCGCAGAACGTATTCGCAAATCTGTCCGTCAGATGCTTAAAGTATCTGTATCTTTCCGTTCTTGTGCCGTCTGCATTGTTCCATCGGATTTCGGGCAGTTTGTCAAGTATGGAATATCCGTATTCGTCTTTAAAGGTTTCATCAAAATCGGTTGTCCACGCATATTTCATATCTTCATCGCTTTGCGAAAGCACAGGGAGCTTTATCTCATGAAAATGCGGCTCGTCACTGAACATCATTGTTACACTGTCACCGAAATATTCACCCACTGCCTTTTCGTAGGGCGGATATGTAATATCGATAAAATCGGAGACGGTTTTTTTTGACAGCAAATCGGCATACGTCTGATTATTAAACCAACCGTTTTTCTCCTCGGTGCAAACATATACATACCACAAATTGCCCCTTTTACTGTCCGTCTTTTCTTTTTTGTAACGAATTAATCTTGTATTGTCCTCTATTGTTACATTAAAACAGCGCACAAGATACGGTTTTCCCGTTTTTATTCCTGTTTCCTTATCAACAGCATTAAGCCTTTTCTTGGTCATAAGCAGGAATTTGGAACGGTTCTCGGGATTTTTCGTAACAAAACCGCCTGCAAAACCCGACGCATATCTGTCCTCATCATACAAATACGCAAGCATATCCTCGCTTTTTGCCTTTTCAGCACAAGCCTTTACCAAATCCATAAACTCATTGCTCAGATACGGCACGTCCAGTCCGCTTCGGGGATGCATAAAAAATCCGCCGAAACCCATTTTTTTGAAATCCTCTATCTGACGCATAAGCTCGTCCTTTTCAAGCTTGCAGTTCCACGCCCAGAACGGCGCTCCGCGGTATTCGCTTGTCGGATTTTTAAAAAGCTCCATATCAAGCCTTTCCGAATTGTTATGTTTGTATATCATAGTTGTTCTCCCTTGTTATTATTTAACTATTTCGTAATTCACACATTCATCTGAAAGCGACAGCGGTACAGTCAGCCAACCGTCATTATACGATGCCGAAATCTGATTTTTCCGTTCACCCGATGCCGTCAGCGAATATACTTTCATAGCAGAGTCGGTTTTAATCTTTACAGTACCTGTAATCTGCTCCATAAGCACCGGCGCTTTTCCGCCTCTTATCACATACGGACTGCCGCTTCTCTGAAGTACCTGATCCGTATTTACGGCTTTGCCCGCAACAGTCAGGAGCAGGCGGTCGCTTGATGATATATCGCTGTCCGTAACAGAGTTTACATATACCGTTGCGAACTCATTGTCAAAGCGGAACTTAAGCACATCTCCTATTGATGTTTCGTCTTTAAAGAATCCTGTGGCGGCTTTAGACTTTGCCGTGTTTACGGTAAACGTGTTTTTATTTGAATCAAAGGTGATTTCTCCCGTATCCGATGTATACACACCGCTTTCCATAGCCTTTTCTTTTTCCGCCGAAATATCATCATTTTCAGGTTTTACCCTTACCGAAGCCCCGGTCTTTGCAAGCATTCCCAAAGTCGGCTTTTTTGTAATTATGTCATATCCCGACCACTGATTTTCTGCCGGTTTCCATGAGCCTGTAGCTTTATCATAATACTCATGATGATGCTTTGTATATTCATATGACTTTGTATCCGAATAATCCATATAACAATTTTTTTCTGCCTCACTTACATTCCGCCAAGTGAGTGTTGCCGCCTGCATGGTGCTTAACATTATCGGATTATCCGCCATTTGGAACACGTTGACAATATGCGTGTTTTTATAATCAGTCATCGGCTCCTCCATGAACATAAACAGCATCGGATTCCAGTTCTGATATTTTGAGTATGCCGCCATAATAAGAGGTGATTCCGACATATACTGATTATTTGCACATTCGTTCCATTCGCTGATTGTATAGGGCTTATCATAAGGTTTCCTGTTCATAATGTAACCGATAATTCCGAGACTGCTTGATTTAAGCATACTCTGCATCTCTCCGCCGGGAAACTGTTTTCCTGTTTCAGCAGAAAATCCGTTTAACGGATGCCCCCAATAAGTATGAGTATCGATAAACTTCGTATCGAGATTTGCATCCAGCAGTGCCAAATCATTTGAATGCCATACCGTAGAACCCGTCATAGGTACATTGATTTTGTTCTCATCAAACATATTCTGCATTTTTGCAAAATACGCCGATTGCATCTCATTAAAAAATCTGATAAGATTTTCCTGTCGCTTGCTGTACATCCACGGGTAAGAACCCCAGCCACCGTTTACCTGAACAAAACCACGCTGTACACGAGAACCGATTGTTATAAGCTCCCCGTTTGCCTCCTCCCGGGAAAGACCTATTTTTGTAACCTCTGTTTTGTAATCGGGATATGTTTCTCTGTACCATGCATCAAACTTTTCATTCATCTTTGCATAATAATATTGATATTCCTCACTGTCAAAACCAAGAGCATTTTCAAACAAATCCCCGTATATATATGCCTCATTGACGCACTGGACTCCCATTATGGAATTATTATCACATACACGTTTATTCGTATACGGATCAACATAGGTCAAAAGCTGTTTGGCACAGTCAATCTGAATTTTTTGATAATCTTCATCAAACCAGAATACCTGATTACCGCTTGTCGGTTTTTTCTCAATCAGTCCGTCACTTATGTCTTTATCAGATATTTGTCTTCCGAGGTCAATATAGATATATATACCTTTTTCGTTCAGTTTATTGACAAAATAGCAAAATCTGTTCATCATTTCAGTGTTCAGGGTTTGTCCGTCACCGTTTGCACCGAATATCATAGTTCGTGAATCTGCGGTCAGCATATGTAACCGCACAAGATTAAAGCCGTATGACGCAATCATATCTGCCATCTTATCCGCCTGTTCATTCGTAGGCGTACATGCTGATGTTATGACATTACAGCCCCAAAAATGTATTGGTGTACCGCCTGCGGTAAAATTCTCTCCCGAGGTGGACATTACACCTAAAGAGCCTGCCTTGACAGGATTTTTTGCTGCAACATTTAAAATGTTTCCGTCCTCCGTAATCACATTTAAGTCAGGTGCGGTGTATGCATACCAATTGTCGGTATTTGGGTTATAATCATTTTCAACAGGATCTATTGACTCTCTTATTCTGTCATCAGTTCCCTCTGTCAATGAATAGTATACATTATATCCGCCTTCTGCGGTTACCCGCAGGTATCCTTCGCCTGCAGACGGCAGTTCTGTTGTTTCCGTACCGTTTGCCGACACAAATACTGCCAATTTTATTCCCTTAAGAGTTCCTATATAGCTTTCCGTATTCTGACCGTACTGCGCAATTGTGAAATTGGTGCTGTCGGTTATCATATTGTATATCGTGTCACTCGATTTAACCTTATACTCGGTTATATCGGGCAGAAATCTATTGCATAATTGTACCTTTATATTGTCAAGATAAATCCCGTCAGCCTCTGCGGTATCACTTGATGAAAGGTTATATGCTATCTTAAGCGACTCGATAAAATTATCACCCTTTAACGAAGTCTCGCCCAAATAAATCGGGAAATTTTCAGCACACTTTATTCCGTTTATATACACGGTTGCAGTGTTATAATTATCCCTCAAACCCGAATTAAGTACAACATCAAACCTGTACCACTGATTTGGAAGCATTTTTATATTGCTGCACGGTACCCGTCCTATGCGAACACCGCCGTCTGCGGATATTACAGCCAGTTCACGCATCAGACCGTTTTTCGGCTTAACATATATTGATTTGGGATATGCATTTGATTTATATCCGTATTCAAACGACAGCCATAAGGACTCATCTTTATTGTACTCCGTTTTTATATCCGCCGTAACGGCAGTCTCAAGCCTGCTCACATCATCGGTAGAAACAGAGCCGGAGTCATTTGACACATAGAAAAAGTTATCCGATTTACCCAACAATCCGCCGGTTACTCCGCTTGCCGCACCGGGAACCGCATCACCGATTTCCGCACTTACGCCGACCGTGTCGCCTTTTTCCAAAACGGTCAGTGTCATATCATCAATATATTCGGTATCCCCGGCACATGTATATTGATTTTCCGTACCGCTTACCTTTCTTATGGTCGGTAATATTTCAACGCCAAATCCCGTAATTTCCCGAATATACTGCACACCGTCCGTATCCTTATCACAGTCTAATATAGCGTAGGAATATAAATCACCGTCATAATACAATTTAACGGTCTGCACGCCGCCCTGCGACTCGTCCTGAGTATCAATCACAATGTCATATCTGTGCCATTCATTCGGTGTTTCTTTAGCGCCTCTTATTCCCGAGCTTGCATCTGCAATATATACCCCTCCGACGTACTTCATAATTAAAGTATCACCGAGACAATTCCATTGATTACTGCATTGCCCCGGCTCGATATGCGTGTAATGAAATTTTCCCAAAGATTTCCCCGATGAATTGGTACCAAACAGTTTCATTCGCATTCCGACCTTGGAGTTTTCATCTGCCTCCAGTAAGGAATAATGAATTTTCTGACCGAGTTCTATTTTTTGAGGAGCGTCCGGATTATTAATTACTTTATATTGCGCCCAGCCGGGATCTCTTTGATAATTTGCATCATAGGTAAACTCAAGCTGATTAAATTTGACAGCAAGTGCAGCGTCATCGGCATCTTTTCCGAATTTTCCGTAAGCATAGTCAATTTCTCTTTCGCCCTCTACAAAAAACTGTTCTTTGACTTCCGTATTTTCAACTTTATATGTACCGTTTAAAACAGAGTCAATCGTTCCGCCCACAAAGGAAGTGGTGCTCGATAACACTGTATTCAGTTTTGTATACTCGGAATTGCTGTCAAAATCTATATATGATTGCTCCTCCGGCTCATACGGCACAAAAGTATACGGTTTTGTTAAAGGTTCAAAAGTTTTTTGCTGCCACAAAAACAATTTCGTTTCTTCTTTTCCATTGCCGAGCTGTGCAGTGATATTGCCGTCCGAGTCGGGATAAAAAACATTGTACCGTGTGTTCTTGCCTGTATTATATGTTGCTTCCGCCATAGGGAATTCTTTTGGGAACGGAGCATAAAATACCGCTGTATCGCCTCTGCGGTATGAGCCGCTGTATTTCTTACCGTTCACCAAAATCTCCGGCTCCTCCGTCTCATTCAGAACAGTAACCGATATGTCGTCAATATATTCGGTATCTCCGGCACAAGTGTACCTGTTTTCCGTGCCGCTTACCTTTCTTATCGTCGGTAATATTTCAACACCAAATCCGGTAATCTCCCGAATATACTGCACGCCGTCCGTATTCTTATCACAGTCTAATACAGCATAGGAATATAAATCACCGTCATAATACAGCTTAACGGTTTGTACACCGCCCTGCGACTCGTCCTGTGTATCAATCACAATGTCATATCTGTGCCATTCATTCGGTGTTTCTTTAGCGCCTCTTATTCCCGAACTTGCATCTGCAATGTATACTCCTCCGCCGTACTTCGCAAATAAAGAATCGCCGCTGCCGTTCCATTGATCGCTATAGCCGTTCGGACTGATATGCTTGTAATAAAATCCGCCTATATTCTTTCCTGACGAACATGTGCCTAAAACTTTCATTCGCATACCAACCTTGGAATTTTCGTCCGTTTCCAGCATGGAGTAATGAATTTTCTGACCGAGCTCTACTTTTTGAGGAGTATCAAGTTTATTAATCACCCTGCATTGCGCCCAGCCCGGGTCTCTTTGATAATTTGCATCGTATGTAAACTCAAGCTGATTAAACTTAACGGCAAGCGAAGCATCATCTGCATTCTTCCCGAATTTTCCGTAAGCGTAGTTTATTTCCCGCTCACCTTCTACAAAAAACTGTTCTCTGACTTCTGCATTTTCAACATTATATGTGCCGTTCAAAACGGAATTAACCGCTCCGCCTTCAAAAGAAGCAACACTTGAATATACTGCATCAGTTTTTGCGAATGAGGTTACAGAGGTCGCGAAAAGCAAAAATAAAACCACGGTAACAATCTTTTTCATCCCTTGTTTCCTCCTTTATTTAAAATAATCAGCAAAGCTAAAGCTGCTATGCAAACACTTCACTGTTTGTTCCGTAAAATATATCGTCTTTTCCGCTTATCAAACGGCAGAATTTTTCAATTCTGTCCCAATTATTTTCATCTTCAAATTCATATGAGTGTCCCCATATATAAAATATTTTTAAATCATCATATTCCGCATTTATAAATTTTTGTGCTATAATAATTTGTTTTCATATGATAAGATGATTGCGCAGCCAAAGCTGCGCAATCATATACAGCACTCAAAAAATATCTCATTAATATTATTTATGAAATAATTATTGCATACAATGCTTCCGCTGCAGTTTTTCTTGTAACCTTATCACCCGAAATACGTTTATTTATTCCGAGTCTTTCAAGTATTGCATTAACTTCCTCAACCGTAATATTTTCCTCGGGAGCAAACGTGCCGTCGCCCTTTCCGAACACTATACCGGCTTTTGCGGCTGACATTATACCCTTATAATAAGGCATATCTTCGGTTACATCTGTAAACGGCTCTACCACATTAAAGCCCAGCTTATCGGACGCTTTCATAACCGCATCCGTAAAGTCGCCTCTTGAGATTGTACCGTCGGGCGTGAATGTAGTTTTACCCGTTGCACGCATAGTATCCGTTAAAAATACACGCTCGATTGCTTCACGGTCTTCTTCCGCAACATCGGTAAACAACGGTTTGTCCTGATACGGATTAAAGGAAACTTTTTCATTCTTCTTATTGCTGCCGCCTGTCTTAACGATTTCAAAATTAGAGGCATGCTCCGTACCGTCAAGCACAAACGTGCTTACTCCGTTACCCTTTGTAACAGGTATTTCCTTCTGTCTCTGTCCTTCTGTTGATAATGCGTAAATCCTAACGTTTGCATCGGTCTTAAGCGTAAATTTGCCTTTTACAGGCTCCATTAATAACGGAGAAGTCCCGGGGTCGATAATCTTTGTTCCCTCATCCGAAAGGACAAGACCCGTACGTCTTGCTCTTGCCGTAGCGGTAAACAAAAGCTTGTCCTGCGCATATATACCTTTATCTGCTAATGATGAAAGGGCAAGCACACAATATTCCGTGCCCGGTTCCATAATAATATCGTCCAGCTCAATCACCTCGCCTGCCAAAAATCCGCAAGCCGCCTGTGATTTTTCAGTATTTAATTTGAATATGCCTTTTTGTTTATCCATATACAGCTCGTCGGTCAGTGAAACATACGGTTTGTTGTTTTCATCTGCGTCACGTGCCGCCGCAAGCATAAGATTTTCATAACCCGACTGAGTATTATCCACATCTCTGTCGGCAATACCGGCTTTACCGATGAGATATGTGTTGTCATTCATTGAAATTCCTTGTCTCCCTGATGAATAAAAGTTCTCTCCGTTTTTCGGTTGATAATAGGAATATTTCGACTCAGTAACCGCTCTGTGAGCAACACATGCCGCTATCATGGTGTCAAATGACTCCGGAGTTGCAAATCCGTTAAATGCGGCATTCATTGTATACTCGCTGTCGCTCCACCTGTATTCGGTAGTTGCCAAACCTTTCATTGAATCAGAATAGCACATAGGATACATATTCTGCATACCCGTATATGCCGCACAAAGAATGTTTATTTCAGCGCCGTATTGGTTCATCTCTCCGTTGTCCCATTCCGAAATGGTGTACGGATAACCCTTAAGACGCGTTCCTGAAAAGTACTTCAATACACCGGTGGATAGTTCGGTTGTCCAGGGCCGGGGTCTTTGAGTTATATACTGATCTTTATTGAAACCTGATGCATTACCATACGGAAGCGTATAATACGCATGATAGTCCATTACGTCTGCAACTTCGTTGCTTTTTATGAACGACTGCGGAAAACTACCCCATATAGTACCTGTTGTTATAAGCTGCTTTCCGCCTATACTTCGGTAATGTTCGGACATATCTTTTGTGAAGGTTTCCATTATGCTGCCGATAAATTCAAGATTGTCCTGTCCTCGGCGAGTAGCTCCCTTTCTTTCTTTGAATCCCTGAATTTTTACTGTGCCGTTGAATTGGTCTTCATCATCTGCCAAACCAGTTCCGTCATCAAGCCACGCCCGGTTAAGTTCGTCTCGTGTCGGATATTTTTTACACAGCCATTCATTATACTGTTGTTGAGCTAAATTTCTATAGTATGGATCTGCCATCGTATCCTCATACGCCGATGTTTCGTTTACGAAGCTTACGGTTACTATGCACGGGTCTTCGGCAAGCGGAAGACCTGTATACGGATTTACGGGGAGCATAATCTGCTCAATTTTTTTCTGCATACTCTTTTTCATATCTTCGGAATAGAACTGTTTATACCCAAGAGTATCAGCCAAACGCACACCGTCATCTGCCATCCACTGTCTGCCCACGTGCAAGTCCATCCAGATATATATTCCGCGCTTTTTAAGCTGTGCCACGTAATAATGGTATCTGTCGAGCATCACAGGGTCAATATCGCTTGTATCGGATTTCATACGTTTGTCGCCGTCCATATCTATACCCGATATACCGCCTTCCAAAGCATGCATACGCACAAGATTAATCCCGTTTTGAGCCAAACACATGGCACGATATTCAGCATCTTCATATGTCGTCATATTATATTCTCTGTCCGAATTAACACCGAACATTCTCTCGGTCGTGCCGTCTTCAAAAACAAAATGATCGTCTGCGGATTTTGCAAAACCATGTTTGCCCGCCGGAGCGTCAAGCAAGAATGATGCGTCAAGCGGAGTATTTTCTTTATTCTCATAGTTTCTCGGATATTGATATTCCCACCAGTCAGAAGTATCGGGATTAAATGTATCATCTACTTCTATCTTCGGAAGAACCGGCGTTTTGTCCGTCAGCGTTACGCCCACAATATGAATATATGAGCCGTCGCCGTTTGAGACGAGCTTAAGCTTTGCAATCTCTTTTTCCGGGTACGGGTTTTCAAGTGCAAACAATCCCAAGCTTATAAGACCGGCATTCGGAGCTGTACCCTCCCATGCAGTGCGAAGATTATCGGCTTGAGTAACTCCCCACCAGTCTGCTATATCTTGTTTTAAGACAAGCTCGTGTGCGTACTCCGTACCGTCCGCATATGAGAAGATATACTTACCGCTGCTGGCATTTGCCCACGACACTGCATGCAGAAAATATACGCCGCCCGCTTTCTGATTGACATCAAGTTCAACCGAAAGCGGAAGCTGCGGATCATGCTGACCGCTCAATACGATACATGACTTATCATCATTTGCGGCAGGGTTTATAATATCAAACTCAACGCCGCAAAAATACTGTGTGCCATATAAAGTAAAGTCACGCAAGTCGTTGTTCGGACCGCCGTCGCCCCAGCCGCCTTTACCGTCGCCCTCGACATCATCGGCAAAGCCTCGGTTTGCAAACGGTCTTAAATCAATCGGAGTGAACGTCTGCTCGATAGTGTTATACAAGCTTTTATCTATTTGGACAACCGCAGCATCTGCCGAAGCAGATACTGCGCCAACAGCCGTCATAAAAGCAAGGACAAAGGCGATTAATTTATTTTTTAAATTGTTTTTCATTTAAGTAACCTGTCCTTTCTTTGTTTAACGGGCTCCGAAAACACTGCCGTCATTAAAGTAGTAAATGCGTGATACCTGTATAAAGCCGTCCTTGTTCTCAAGTATGAACATTACTTCATCGCCTATGCGCACATTTCTGAGTGCCTGACTGCCCTGATACCATTGCGGATTATTAATGTCGAGAGGTGCGTCTTTATATATGCGCTGCTTTGCATCGACAATTTCGCTTGCACGGAATGCAGATGTAACCGGGAATACCGATGTGGGCTGACCGTCAACTTCAAACTGAATGTATTTGTCACCCTTTAAAATAACCTTACCCATAGTCAAACGTCCTGTCGGTGACGAATCATTATATGCTCCGTATGCATCGGTCAGAATATCCGCCCAACCCGAAACCGGTCCCGAAAGGTCTATAACCTTTGACTCCTTGGAAGCGTCGAATACAAGACCGTTCTTCACAAAAGGCCTGGGACGAAGCTGTACAAAAGCGTCTTCCTTTATACCGTATTGTTCAACCATTTTGGCTTCCATGGTATATGTTGTATTTCCAATAACAACTTTACACTCGTCATCTTCGTTATAGCTTATTTCACTCACGAATCCGCCGGTATTCCAACCTGACTCTATCAATTCAACAGAACCGGTAATCAAACCAAACCTGGGAACCGGGTTCTTTGTCGGATGATAGTCAACCGTAAGATATATTCCGTCCGAGCCTTTCTGGTAATATTCCCACAGCTTTTCCCATGTCATTGTTTTAACCTTAAGCTCACCGTCTACCTGATAGAGCACAATCATTGTTGCGTCATTAATATAAAATCCTTTATATGACACTACATCTTTAGTATTGTTAAAGTTAATCGGTACGGTATTTGTCATATATTCAACCGGCTCGATTTTAGAAATTTCATCTTTTGTATTAACAGTAAACTTAAAGAAGCCTTTACCGTTAAGGTCTGACGCAACGCTCTTTGCATAATCAAACGAAATTGAACCGCTGCTTAATTTATTTCTGACCTTATGCTTCTCAACTTCATTGCCCGATCCCGGTCCCGTAATGGGAATAATCTGCATTGTTTTTTCGTCTCCGTCATACTCCGACCATGCTTTCTTTACGATACCGTAAACTGTTTTCGTTTTTGTATCATGCTCGGGAACATTTTTGATATAGCGGATTTCGCACTTGTCATCAATATATGCCTCAACATACGTCGGCGGTCCGAGCAAAAAGCCCGTATCGTAGCGCTCCATTTGTCTGCTGTAGCTGTAAACATTATTGCTTATATTGTAGTACAAGTCGGCAATTTTTACCTTAGTTGAACTGTAGCTTTTTATTTCGCCGACAGCTTTTCTTGATGAAGCCACAACAATCATTGATGACTCGTCTTTATTTGACCAGTAATCAAACACCATATCTTTTTTAAGATCATCAAGAGTTTTTTCAATACCGTCAATAATAACCGTCATATCGCTCACTGCGGCAATATCTCCCGAAACAAGATCGCTTACCGTGCCTTGCGTATAAGAGAGTCTTGTGCCTGTGAATGTCTTTAACAAACCGCCCTCCGTAAGGCTGTAGATATTAATCTGAGTAATCGTATCTTCATATCCCAAAACCTTTACAAATGCGCCGCATACGGGATATGCGTCATTTCCCGCTGTTTCATCACCGTAGAATGCGATAACGTCATCTGACATTTTATATTCATCTGTTGAATTATAGAACGTCATTTTGTCAATCTGATCAATGCAATAGTTTATTGACTGATCCGAATTTCTGTTTACCGTATAAACAAAATCCCAGAACATAAAGCTGCTGCCTGTTGTGCCTGCGTAACATATCTCATTATCCTCGTTGATAAAAACCAGATGTCTGCCGCCGCCCACAAGATCGTAATTCAAGTTGTCCGCCGCAAAATATGTAACTGTACCATTGTTTTCACGAACATAGATTTTCTTGTTCTTTTTGTCTACCTGAACAATTTCAACACGTTTCTGAGTCATTTTGAAGTATTTTTCCAAAACGGTATCACCGCTGCTTTTGTATGTATCGTCAAAATACTCCATAACCTTAACGTCAAGCAAATTTGACAAAAGGCGTGCTCCGGCGTCTTTTGTAAGATTATCCGTCTCTGCCGCCGTAATCTTATTAAGCAAATCATTTGAGCTTGCGACAGTCATTGTATCCTGCATTTCAAGCATCGGTCTGTAGCCTGCAAACACAAGGGCGGCACGAACAGCATCTCTGTATCTGATAGGCATGGTGCGTACAAGCGAATAATCAATAAGTCCCATACTTTTTGCCGTTTCAAAAGTATTGTCATTATTTTTTGTTTCGCTGTTTGTAAACTGCATAAGCACCGCAACATAGCTGCCCGCTGTTAAAGTGTTTCCCTCGATGTTTACGCCGACGCCTGCAAGACGCGCATAGGCGTCTTGTGCGGCATCAGCTTTCACTTGGGGCTGTGAATTATCATCTTCGGCAAACGTTGTTATACAAGATGCCGACATCATCATAACAAGTCCTAATATTAATGAAAGTATACGTTTCATAGGTTCCTCCTGTTGTTATTTAATCAATAAAGCAATTACCTTAGCTGCTTCTGCTCTCGTAACGGCGTCACGCGGTCCGAAAGCGCCGTTATCGTATCCGTCGATAATTCCTGCCTGCTTTAAGACATTTATAGCCTCCTCAGCGTAATCTGCAATATCATCGAAATCGGTAAACGATGACAAATCATACTGTTTGTCCAATGTCATATTCTTGTAGTCCAAGACATTCTTAATCATAACGCACATATCCTGACGTGTAATTTCAGCATTTGGTGCAAATTTACCGTCGCCGATACCCGAAACTATGCCGAGCGACGCAACAGTGCGGATCGGATTTGCATACCATGCATCGTCCGCCACATCATCGAACGAAACCGTAATCTCGCCGCTGAGTCTGAAAGCGCTTTGAATCATTTTAACGAACTCGGATCTTGCAACACTGTTGGAGGGTCCGAAGGTGCCGTCATCATAACCGTTAATAACTTTTTTATCAATCAATGTTGAAATGTACTCATATGCCCAATGCTCCGGGGTAACATCGGGGAATGAAAGCTTATTTGTTCCCGGATTAATTACGGTAGAGTTGTTCGGTCTCTGTCCGCCGTATTTTGTATCCGAACTGCTCGGATTTGTGGTTGTACCGCCGCCCGAAGGGCCGCTTGATCCGCTGTTAGTGACAGTTATGCTTTTTGCATTCTCCGCAATATTAATACCGACTGTATCATCATCATTCATAAGTCTGCCGTTTACCTTGATTTCCGCCGCACCTGCGTCCACCGATTTGAGAGGGAATGTAATAATCGGTTTACCGGTGTTTAAGTTACCTGTAACGTCGGCGGTAATCGTCAGTTTATTATTGCTGTATGAAAGCTGCGCATTTGCAAGACAATCTGCCAATACAAGGTCGCTGAGCTTTGTATCCTTATTTATTTCTGCATTACCCGTTGTTGAAATCACAAATTTCAGCTTGTTTAATTTATCGGACGATACCGCTAAATCATCAACGCTTACATATGCTTTAAAGCTGCTGTTTGCACGTGCCGAATCGGCTGTTAAATTAAATACGTCGATACCTTCGCCTGTCCATGTTTCGGACGTACCTTTGCGTGCGGTAAAGTTAATCTCATCTGTTATTTCCGCACCGTTAGCGTCTGCAACTCCGCTTAACTTTACAGTATATTCACCGTTTTCTGCAAGCTGAGACGCAAGAACTATTTTCGGATTTTTGCTGTTCTTATCAAGAACCGTTACAGCCGGAATTTCTTTTCCGTCCGCACCGAGAAGCTTAACAGACGCGCCGTCACCCGATAATGCATTATCCTTAAAGCCTGCTTCGGTTTTGACGGTAATTGCGGTTTCATCATTTGTCATATTGCTTCCGTCATACTCCGCACCGTCTTTATTTACAAGCTTTGTTGCACCCGAAAGGTACTTACCTATCATTATCTCGTCTACAAGAATATCGGCAACATTGTCAGTAGTTACATAATCACCTGCTATACAAATATCCGTAGCTTTTTTAATATCAAACTGAAGCTTTCTTGCCTGATTGTTTACAGTGTATTCTACCTCTTTCGGTATATCCGACAGCGGAACTTCAACAACCGTCCATCTTCCCGTTTCCTTAACGTATTTCTCTATCGGGACAGCGGCATATGCTGCCGAAGCATTTGATCCTGCCGGAACATACGAAAGACCAACCTGAAGCTTTTGCAAATCAGCATTTTGGGGTATATACATACCTACCAGGATAGCGCCGCCCACAGTGGAAACCTCATCACCCAATGCCGCACCTCTGAAAAGAATTGCGCCCTTGCGGATAGGGGTAAACTTAACAGCTATACTCTTTGCACCTATTCCCACATTTGTTTCGGATTCCGTCGCATATTGAGCGTTATCCGTATAAATTTTCACATTGCGGGCAAGATCGTCCTTGTAATAATCCCTGACTGTTTCAAGTTTTTCGTTTTTCTCATAAATTCTTATATAGTCCGAAGCAAGCGACGCATTACCCTCATGAGTAAGGGCTTTCACCTCAACCGTAAGAATATCGTTCTTTTCAAGCGGTTCGGCAGGTGTATATGAGTTAGTATCGCTTGTTGCATACTCACGTCCGTTTATGTAAAGCTTATAGCTTTCGGCAAATTCAGGTGTTGTCCATGTAAATTGCGAGCCGTCATACGCCAAATTTTCGGGTGCGTATATATATGCCGCAAGAACTTCGCCGCTCACCTTATATGACGGCTGAAATCCCTCCATAGTGGCACAAATCTCATATTTATAATTCTTGTTCGGCTCTATATCCCTGTCTGTGTACTCAAAATCGGACGCTGAAAGCTCTGCTATGACTTTGCCGTCACGGTAAAGGATATATCCGCTCGGCTGACCGAATGACGGAGCCTCCCAATTGCACTTTACAGCCAATTCGCTGCCGCCGATATTTGCATAAGAAACGTTCTGAGGAACACCTATTGCCGGAACATACACATCTTTTAACACCGCATAGTCTGTATACTTGCCGTACAAGCACTTACCGCGAACCTTATATGAATAGTGGCTGTCGTTCTCAAGTCCGGCGTCAACATACTCGGTTGTGTTGCCGTCAACGGTGCCGATAAGCTCGTCACCTCTGTAAATCTCATATTCTGTCATTGTATTTACGGACGGAGTCCAATTAAGAGTAACTTTGCCGCTTACCACTTCG